>Ga0255058_10001432_pt1 | contig 13437 bp, 13 predicted proteins | sample Cases_109_9_MG_FD_188637 | JGI IMG/M metagenome (GOLD analysis project Ga0255058, IMG submission 188637) | Seawater microbial communities from Amundsen Gulf, Northwest Territories, Canada - Cases_109_9 | ecosystem: Environmental > Aquatic > Marine > Gulf | place: Canada: Northwest Territories... | reverse complement strand
GCGCCGGGGCCTGCCGATACCATCGCGACATTGTTGGACTGGAAACCCGCTTCACACGCCAGAGGGACTTTACTTCAACCTCAAGACCCTCGGTCCGCTCTGGTGGGCAAGATGCTGGCTGCAAAACGTGCGTTTGCGAATTGGGCGCAAACTGCGCCCGCAAGGCGAGGCGCAACGACACGCATCCATATTGTAGCAGTTCTCGCGAGCCACTACTTGCCAGAACTGACGCGGGCCACCTCGTTCAAAACCCACATAGCACTGTCAGGTGCGCGCGCATCGTTCTCGTCGATGACGCCACTTCATCCGCAGTCAAGGGCATCCACGACGTTATGCGTTAGGGATAACCTGGACAAGTGGCCCGGGCCCACGGACTTAGTTGTTAGGTACCCTATCACTTGCGTTCCAAGGGAAGCAGCGAATGAGATACCGGGATTGCTTTGCTTTCAGGCGCACTGTCGCTGCTGGTGCGGCGACACTTGCCCTTTTAGCGGCCGCTTTGTCCGTGACCGCCGAAGAGAACATCGCCATTGAGGAACTCTTGAGAACCGGCTGGCAGATCGCCGGGTACACGAGCACGGTCGACAACCGCTCGGCATTCATTCTCTTCCGGCACCCGGACGAAACATACCTCGTGCAGTGCCGCGTGGGTTACGACGTTACCCGCACTCCACGCACCTTCTCGAATTGCTACGAGTTGCGTTGACCTCACGGCTTGCGATCTGCTCGCGCGGTAGGTGATCTGAAGCCAGCGACCCTACGGGCTTGTTCCTCGATAACCCTGGCATTGTTGGTGTTCGCATCTCCGGCTGTGACACCCTCAACCTTGATGTTGGGGCTTGACCACACGGGCCGTCTCTCGCAACCGTCACAGCTGTCCTTATAGCTCATGATCGTGCGCCAATCGGTGCCGTTCACAAAGCCATGGCCATAGGGAAACGGTTGATGGGTATCGTCCAGCGCCCGATCGTGACGCGCGCCGACGAGGTGGCCAATCTCGTGCGATAGCGTGTGCATCGTGGCGGCACACTCTTGGTGCATGGCCGTGAATGCATCCTTCTCATCTGCTGCGATCCGTATAGACAGACCGCACCCCATAGGATCGTCGACGATGGTGGCGACATCGTCCGTTTCACCAGTTCCCAGCCCGACAGCTTCAGGTATGCAATCATCCTCGTGGTGGGTGGGCCACATATGCTGCACGGTGTTAATCCAACGAAGTCGCCTGAGCGAAAATTTTGTTGTAAGCAAAATAGCTTGCGGGGTTGGTAGAGCCTTCGCTTATTGGTCCGTATCCGACGCCGTAGTCTCCTTCCTCGCAGACTACGCCTCTGAAACACCGTGTAATTCTGCGTCGGTGAGGAGCACATCAAGCGTTGCTGTCAGGGGCTCATCCGCGACAAAGGCGTCTGCGCCCTCGGCCATCACTTTACGGTGGGCAACACCTCCAAAGCCGACAACGTAAGCTCCGCTTGATTGCGCAGCGAGATCCGTCACACCATCTCCGACTATGGCAATGGGGCCATGACGCGTTGCAAGCGCACGGCAGATTTCCGCCTTCCCGTCGCTGCGCACCAAAGGCGAGTTCGTATCAAAGCCCAGATAGCGCCCCGCGCTATCGAGATGCACCGTGACAGCGCGCACATTGTCCGGCGCGATAGCAAGCGCCTCGGCCAACTTCGTGACAGGCTGGAGCAGACCGCCACTCACAACATAAACAGGTTTTCCGAGGCGATGCAGCGCTGCAACCGTCTCGCCGGCGCCATCAACCAGTTCTTCGACGTAGCGTTCACCCAGCCATTCGAGCGCGTCCCTATCTGGGCGCACGATCTCAAGGCGTCTGGCATAGACATCCTCGATCGATAATGTGCCCTCCATCGCAGCTGCGGTAAGCGGTGCGATCTCAGCGTCTCGGCCCGATCGCCGCGCCAACTCGTCGATGCCTTCGATGCGTGTGAGCGTGCCGTCGCAGTCGAAGCAAACCGCACCAAATTTTGGCCGCTCCCTTATCATAGCTGGATCTGAATGGCCTGGCGGACACCGGGTATCGCCCGAACCTCCTCAAGGGCCCTTGGAGAAATGGGCGCTGAGACGCCAATGAGTGCGATGGCCTCGGGCCGTCCTTCGGCAACGCCGACCTGCATCCGCGAAATATTGATGTTCTCGCGCCCAAGAATGCTGCCAAGCGAGCCGACAACCCCTGGGCGGTCCTCATGGCGCGTAAAGATGAGGCAGCCTTCGGGAACAGCTTCTACGTGGTAGTCGTCGATACGGACAAGACGCGGATGGCGCTCGCCCAAGAGGGTGCCCGCCACACTTGTCGATGACTGCGCTGCCTTACCGCGAAGTTCGATCAGCGAAACATAGTCGTGGGCTTCTTCGGAGCGGATTTCGCGAACCTCAATGCCCTGGCGACGTGCCAGCGTCCCGGCATTGACCTCATTGACAGACACCGCAAGGCGCTCGCCAAGCAAGCCAGCGAGCGCTCCCGCTGTGATTGGCCGGGAGTCTATCTCGGCAACGCGGCCGAAGAGCGCGACCTCAAACTCGGTAATTGGCCCAGGCATCAATGCGGACAACAAATGTCCCAGCGCGCGTGCCAGCTGCTGATAGGGCCGCGCGCGGACGACTTGGTCCATGGGAATGCGCGGCAGATTGATCGCACTGTGCGCTGCACCTGTTTCCAGGAACAATGCGACGTTTTCGGCGATCTTGAGGCTCACCGCCTGCTGGGCCTCCTCCGTCGAAGCGCCGAGATGCGGCGTCAGGACCACGTTGTCGAATTCAAACAGCGGCGAGGCGCCCGGCGGTTCCTTGGCATAAACATCGAAAGCAGCGCCGGCGACGTGTTCGCTGCGCAGGGCTTCAACAAGAGCAGCCTCGTCGACAAGCCCGCCGCGCGCGCAGTTTATCAGACGCGCACCAGCCTTCATTTGGCTAAGGCGCGCGGCGTTGATGAGATTGCTCGTCGCCTCGTTGAGGGGACAGTGCAGGGTCACGAAGTCCGCTTGCGCGAGCAGCGCATCGAGATCGGCAGGCTCGGCGCCGGTCTCGTGGACCACCTCGGGGACCACGTAAGGATCGTATGCGAGCACGCGCATCCTGAATGCGAGGCAGCGGCGCGTCACGATGCGCCCAATCGTTCCAAAGCCAATGACGCCGATCGTCTTCCCCGCGAGCTCGGCTCCGACAAAATTTTTGGGCTTCCATTCGCCCTTGCGCACCGACCGGTCAGCCTGGGGAAGGTGGCGGCTCAGCGACAACAGGTGGCCAAGCGCAAGCTCGGCGGTCGTTGTCGCGTTCTCATCGGGCGTGTTGAAGACGACGATACCGTGCTCGGTTGCCGCTTCGACATCTATATTGTCGACGCCAATGCCAGCCCGTCCGATCACTTTGAGCCGGCTTCCGGCGGCGATGATGGGGGCGGTGACGCGCGTTTTAGAGCGAACAATGAGCGCGTCGTATTCTCCAATACGTTGCTGCAAGGCTGCTTCATCGAGGCCCGTCGCAACATCGACAGACAAGCCGGTGCGCGCCGAGAGCAGGTCCCGGCCCTGCTCGTGGATTGGGTCTGCGACGAGAATGCGTTTTGCAGCCGCCATACGCTGAAGCTCTGACATTACGCGCTTTCGATCTGTCAGCTTATAGAAAGCTCTTGCGGCAATCCACGGCATGAGCGTCGCATAAGTGGAGATTTTGTCGCGCAGGCCTTGCGGGTCAGTCGTTGCCATATTTGGCGCGCCGGCGCGCCTCCCACCGGTCCCATCGAAGCTGCTCTAGCCTGTTGCACCATGGGTTGCCGTAGTAGCCATAGCGCCCGTTGACGCGCGTGCAGTCTTTAGCGGGCATATGCCGAAGGCTTGGCTGCCCTGCTCCTTTCGCGCCACCGTCTTTGGCCCAGGCTCCCGTCGCCCAAAGCACCAGCTCAAGAGAAAACACGATAGATGCTGGAACCCACACAAGAGGCCGTGCCATCGGCGACTCCAATCCGGACATTTTGAAAAGCCCACCCAGGGTAAACGCCCCCCTCTGCATATGCGAACACGTTCAAGATCTCAACTCGCGGCCGCGCCAAAAATCCTTGCGCTGTCAATGCCATAGCTCATGCTGTCCGTATGCATTCGGAACCTCCGTGTTGCTGCCACACTCGTGTCGCAATACCCAATTGCGACAACCAACGAATAAGCTTACTGACTCTTCAGTGGGGGATTGCGGCATGCTTCGGCACGTCATTGCCATCGGTTGCATTCTGGCTGGTACGGCGGCCAGTGCGGAACCGGTGCGCCTGTCGAACCAAGGCATCAAGGACACTGTCGCAGGTTCCATCCTTCACATCGACACGCCGCTGGGGACGAAGTTTCCCGTTCGATACTCCGACGATGGCACGCTAACAGGACGGGCCGGAGGTATGGTCGCGAACTATCTCGGCGCCAGGTCGGACAGCGGGCGCTGGTGGGTCTCAAAAAACCGGCTCTGTCACAAGTGGAAAAGATGGTTCGGCGCCAAGCCGCAATGCATGCGTCTTCGAAAAGCTGGCCGGCGCATCCTGTGGCGCCGCGATGACGGCAAGACCGGGACGGCCACCATCGCTTCGCGGTCGACGCCCGTCGCAAAAGCCGAGTCGCCTCCCTTTGCCTTGGGCTCCGCAAAGCCAGAGAAAAAGCCTTCCGATCCTAACCGTTTCTCTCCCATTCGGCGTGCCGCCCCAGCTGCACCACCGCGTGCTGTCCCAACGCCACCGCAGCTTACCGCTCCTCCTCCAAGGCTCGCTCGCGCAAACCGGCCGTCAGAGGCAAGGCCAGTCATCGAGGAACCATCCTATGTGGAGCCGTCCTTCAGAGTGGCTGGCGTCGAAGCCTACGACGTTCTCAATATTCGCAAAGGACCATCGACCGACTATGCCGTAGTCGGTGCGATTCCTCCGAACGGGCGCGGCGTCAGAATTGTCGGCGCGTGTGTCACATACTGGTGTCCGATCAACCATCGCGGAACGAACGGTTGGGTCAGCCGTATCTATCTTGCCGAGGAAATGCCCGCTCCGGGTTCACCGGTCCGCGCCAGTAACTGGTTTAGAACCTCGCAAGCGCGATAACGCGAAGACCTATCAGCGCCACCATCCCTTTAAATTCAGCGCGGCATTCGAACACGCCGGCCGGCTCAACGCGCGTCGGCAACCTTCAAGCCTAGCGCATGAAGGCGATGTCTCAGCGCTGACGTCATGAACGCGCAAGGGGCTTTAGATCGTTGTATGGGAGGCCGACGACTCGCATAGACAGGGCCCGGACAGCGGTTGAGGCTTTCAAGGTTTCAAGGCCGTCCGAGCCAATGTGTGCTGCACTTCATCGAAGTGGAGACTTAAGCACACGATGGAAAACTAGCAGTGCGTGCTTTCCATGCGAAACGGACGGGTGCAGTAACCCTAACCTTGCTGCTGTTGCGAACCGGTGTTGCCAGCGCCTGTTCGATTGGGTACCGGCGATGGCTTGGACGTTACGTTGCATCACGAGTGGCGGCGCATCATCATCGCGCAATGGCAAGCGGACAGCTTAGGTCGTCGTCCCCTTCCGCAGAAATCCATCGACCGTCAACCCAATGAGATAGGCCGCAACGGCCACAAGCACCACTTGAACCCAGGGTCTTGCCGGGAAGCCCTGCCAAACCGCCAGAATGGCCGCCACGACCCACACGAGCGTCACCATCATTGTTAGGAACCGCAAGCGCATTACCCTCATGGGGTGCACCCAGCGCATCGGCACGAACGTGAGGACAATGGCGGCGGCGACGATCACGTAAGTCACCCACGGGGGTGTCGCGAAGGCGAAGATATAGAACGCGACGACGTTCCAAACGGCAGGAAAACCGACGAAGCTGTAGTCGTCACTCTTGCTGGCCAAGTCGGCGAAGTGAAAAAGCGAAGACACCAGGATCAGCGCCGCAAACACCAGTCCCAGCGGACCCTCTAGGAAGCCCGCGCGCACAAGAGCTAGTGCGGGCACGAAGACATAGGTCACATAGTCGACAACCAGATCCAGCCGCTCCCCGCTAAAGCGGGGCAGCCGCTCCTCCACGCGGGCGAGACGCGCGAAGCTGCCATCAATGCTATCGATGAAAAGGGCAAAGCCTAGCCAGGCGAACATTCGCTCCCAAGCGCCCTCGAAGGCGGCCAGAGCAGCCAGGAGCCCGCACACTGCCCCCAGCGCGGTAAAGAAGTGTACGCCCGCGGCCGCCAGACTGAAGAACCGCTTTCCTGCCACGACACCCTTCAACGCTGACGCCATATTGAGCGCCGGGGCGGCTGATGCCTCAGCTGCCCCGGTGACGCCGTCTAAGATGAAGACGCTTACCCCGTCGTTGTACTATGGCGTCGTCGTAGCAGGTTCGCCGCTCGGCTCCGTTGCCGGAGCGGGCTCGGAAGCGGGCGCTTCTGCTGCCGGGGTGGTCGCTGCCGGGGGCGCCGCCATCTCAGGTGCCGATTTCTTGTCGTCGACCAGCATCATGTAGGCGACAATGGCTATGATCACCACCACCGCCGCCACGACAATCGTACGCGTATCCATAACGTTCTCCCTTAGAAACTTATGCAACCGCGCCACAATAGCGTGGTGCGGTCGACAATACGAGGTCGGGAGCGCAGCGCGTCTCAGAAGCGATGCTTCACCGTGCCACGAATCATGAGGTCGTCGGGCGTCGGTGCCGTCTCGACCGGCCCATCAGGCAGCTTCTGGTCGGCCGCGCCGTAAAGCAGCTCCAACCCAAAATCCATTTTTGGCAAGACGCCAAGCTTACCCAGGCCAGGGATGCGGATTTCGGTTCCCTTCTCCGCATTGGATGCGGCCAGCTCATCTGAAAGACTGAGCCGAGATTCCAAGGGCGCGTCAGCCGATTTCTGCAACTGAGCCGGCGCAGTGCCCGCCTTTTGCTCTTGGAACGCAAGCGCATGCATGCCGACGGTCACCGACATCACCAATGCAAATACTGCGACAACACTGTTTCTCATCTCACCTACCCCGCCCCACAATACAGCCCTCTGCATGCATCCTGCAAAATGCGGTTTCGCCTCTATGAAAACAAGGATGTTTTAGGCCAGGATAAGTCCACGTAAAGAATCGTCCGACTAGTGTGGCCTGAATGCCATACTGCATAATAGCAACACACAGCAACTACTATAGATTATTCGCCAGAAGTCGAGAAGCAAACTCATGGTCCCACGACGTTCCTTGGGTCGCGCCAGCTCTGCGTAGTCCAGAGACACGCTGCCTGTCTGACGTTCTTGCCTGTCTGACGTCCTGGGGCACAGAATCCAAAAGAGCCGTCCTGGTGTACGGGACCGCTCCTCTGGTTCGAAAATTGACGAGAGAAAGTTAGAAGTAGATGACCGCGCCAGACATGATGACGTCGAAGTCCTCGAGCGGGGCAGACGCCTGGACCGCACCGTCGGCGGCGGCGAGCGTTAAGTCGAACTCATAGTGGCGATAGAGGCTATAGAGCTTCATCTGCGCAGCATCGATCTTCTGCATAATTCCTAAGCCCCAAAAATCGACATCGCTGCTGAAAATTTTGGCATCTTCGCCGAAAGTATTGATCGGATCGCCGCCATCAACGGTCTGATTGATGCCTCCGCCTTCGTACTTGTAGTACTGACCAAACAACGTGGTCGCCCCAAGCGGATGCCAGTTCCTCTGGATGCCTGCTTCGATCGCCCAGAACGTGTACTCGTCGTTGACGTTGGTGCCCACGAAATTCGACTGTGCGGAAACCGTATCGTCCCACATCTTGCCGGCTGCAAATTGGGCATACAGCCCGCTATGCGTATCCATGATGGCGATCGAGCCGCCTACGGCGTCGCAGTCGGCATCGCTCACGTTGGGGATAGGAGATCCGGAGTCCGCGTTTTTGCCTGGACAACCGTGCAAGTCAGAACCGTCCTGGTTGGAGGTGTTCTGCTGATAGGCGATACCGGCTTTCACCTTCACGGAACCAAACTTATTTTTATAGAGAGCGCCAATTCCCCCAGTGTCGTCACCACCCCACACGGCACCGATCTGGAAACCGTGCCACGAAGGTGTGTAGTATGTGACGGAGTCGATGCGATCGCCCTCGCCAGGCGCGCTCCCAGTGCGTGCGATTAAACGGCGCCATTGGGTCCCATCAGCAAAAGCACTTTGTCCCTTCGCGACGAGGAAAAATCCGCCGCCAGAGTCTTCCGCGTCGGAATACTTGCCAACGTCGCCGGTACCGGCAAGATTCATCTTCGTGATATCTTTTGTGATGTTCTTCTGTAGGCCAACCCCGAACTTGCCCCACGTCTTGCTCTTGAGGCCCCACTCGGAATGACGAAGATCAGGGGACCTGTTCGATGCGGTCGGGTCAAACTGATTGGAGCGTTTGGAGTTGGCACTTCGAATGCCTAGCTCGATCTTGTAATAGGCCGACCAGTCGCTGCTGATCTTCGCCTTGCCCTTAAAGCCGATCCGCGTGCGCGATGAATCATTCGTCACGACGTAAGCGTTGTCCTCAACGCCATCGTCCCAGAACATCACGGCCTGGTTCACCTTGCCGTAAACGCTGAGCGAAACTTTGCGGTTTCCCTTGCGAGCGGTCGTCGCCTCGAGTTCAGCGATCCGCTCCTCCAGATCGGCGCAGCAGTTGCCACCAAAATCGGCAGCCTCAGCCGTGATGCTGCCTGCAAGAATAAATCCGCCAACCAAAAGGCTGACCGTCCACACGGTCCGCCGCCTCAGTTCACCGTTCAACATCGAATTCTCCCTACACATCTCTCTATTCGCTGATTGAACGACGCGACTCAAAGACCAGTTTACGAGAGCGCGCCGCGAAGCCCCACCCCGCGCGCAATGGCCTCGCGTTGAAGCTTCTGAGAGACGGCAATATCGGAGCGAATCGATGGGCGTAAAGTGCAGTTCGCCGTATGAAGGTTTGTGACAAAGCGCTGTGGCTGCAGCAACAAGATGGGTATTGAAATGAATGGAAAAAACTCCGACAACCGGGGCAGATCATACCCACTCGAGCTGTCGTGAAAGTGATATGAAAGACACCGTTCAGTACGATGTGGCCGTTGTCGGCGGCGGACCGGCCGGTTTGGCGGCCGCCTTGAGTGTTGCGCGATCGGGCCTGAGGGTCACCCTCTTGGCCCCACCGCCCGTGCGAACTGACAACCGGACGGCAGCGCTCTTTACTGCTTCGGTGCGCCTTCTGGAAAATCTTGGCGCGTGGGAGGCCTGCCACGCCACTGCGGAACCTTTGCGCGCCATCCGCATTGTTGACGACACCGGCTCCTTATTGCGCGCACCTGAGGTTTTGTTTTCAGCAGCCGAGATAGGGCTTCAGACGTTTGGTTATAACGTGCCCAACCTTTCGCTGGTGGAGGCCCTGCGCGCCCGGGCGGCGGCATCCGAAACGCTCACGGTCATGGAAACTGCGAGCGTTAGGGAGCTCGAGATCGGCGCCAGCCAAGTCAACCTCAAGCTTGCCGAAGGCCCTCAGGCGGCGGCGCGCTTGGTCATTGGCGCTGACGGCCGCAACTCGCTCAGCCGGCAAGCGGCCGGTATCGCTGCTGAGACATGGACCTACGACCAAAGCGCGCTGACGTGCACCTTCACGCATCAACGCTCCCACAATGGCGTGTCGACCGAGTTTCACCGCACGGGTGGTCCCTTGACCGTCGTACCGGCACCTGGCTGCTCTTCCAACCTTGTGTGGGTCGAGCGCCCTGCCGTCGCCCGGCGTCTGGCAGAGATCGACGATACAGCGTTTCGCGAGGCGCTCGAGGCGCGGCTGCAAGGCTTACTTGGCCCGGTCGAAGAGGTGAGCGCACGCAGGCTCTTTCCTCTTTCTGGCCTCAAGGCTGACGCCGCCGGCCAAAACCGCGTGGCCCTCGTTGGGGAGGCTGCGCACGTCTTGCCGCCTATTGGTGCGCAGGGGCTCAATCTTGGATTGCGCGACGCGGCTATCCTCGCTGACTGCATAGGCGATGCGCTGAAACAAGGCCGCGACCTTGGTGGGCCTGAAACCCTCACTGCCTACACACGCGCGCGCTCCTTTGATATCGCCACGCGAGCCTGGTCAATTGACGTGCTCAACCGTAGCCTGATTTCTGGGTTTCTCCCCGTTCAAATCATGCGCGGCCTTGGCCTGCATGCCCTCAAGGCCATTGGGCCCTTGCGCAGGCTCGCGATCCGCGAGGGGCTTGCCCCCTCCTTCGTAACACCCCGCCTGATGCTCCCCGAAGGGGATTCAACAGCACACACATCTTGACGAGCAAGGATGCGGTTGGCATCACACCAGGCCACGCGTTCAACGAACTCCTTTGGCTACCCCGAACACTCTTGCGATGAAAACCATTCTCCGACTGCAGGATCTGCAGTACCGGCTCGAATACGTGGGGCTTCGCCTTGTGGCGGGGATTTTTCGCGCTTTGCCGCTCAACGTGGCAACGCGCATATCCGCATCCTCCTGGCGCCTGTTGGCCCCCATCATCAACCCGAAGCGGCATAAGCGCGCCCTCGACAACCTTGCCATAGCCTTTCCCGACAAGAGCGAAGAGGAGCGCCTTGCCATCGCGCGCGCGCATTGGGAGAACCTCGGCCGCGTGATGGCAGAGACAATGCGCATTGATCGCTTCCTCGCCGAACCTGAGCGCATCGACATCATCAGTCAGAACCTCTTCTCGCGCTACAAGGACAAACTCGGCGCTGCCATCGGCATCAGCCTGCATATGGGCAATTGGGAGCTGGCAATTCTGCCCTTCACTTGGGCGGGTGGGAACCCGGCCGCCGTCTACCGATCCGTCAACAATCCCTATGTCGATCAGTATCTGCGCGACCAGCGCAAGGACCTCTACCCTGGAGGGTTGTTCGGGCGCGGCAATGTGGGCGAGCACGGCGATGACCAGAAGACGGCGCGCGCGATCATGGATTTCGTGCGTCGCGGCGGCCGCCTCGGCCTTGTTTGCGATCTCTATGACCGCAAAGGTATCCCCGTGCAATTTTTCGGCAAGGACGCCAGAACGCAAGCGATCGCCGCAATGATCGCGCGCCGCGTGGGTGCACGAATCTGGCTGTCGCGCTGCAAGCGCATCGGGACCGAGAGCCGTTTCGAGATTGAACTCAAGGAGTTGCGCGTGCCGCGTACGGCCAATCAAGCCGAAGACATCCGCTGGATCATGACTCACATGCAAAAACAGTTCGAGGCCTGGATCCGCGAGGCGCCCGAGCAGTGGATGTGGAGCAACAGGCGCTGGAGCTGAATGCGTGGCCGGGCAAGGTTTCCACTGATCAATTGAGCCACGACCGCTGCAACATGGACACATGTCGTGGTATGCATCCTCCGTATCCAGCAGATATGCAAGGGGGAGGCTGCGTTGACTGATCCAACCGTCAAGAAGCCATCGAATTCGCCGAGAAGATCGCAATTCGCCCGTTACGCCATTCCCATAGGCACGATGGGCGGCACACTCGCCTTCATGGCCGTCATCTACCTCGGCTACGATCTTGCCAAAGGTGAGTTGGCGCCGTGCGAATCGATCTTCCAGCAAACCTCCGTTGGACTAACAACCAGCATCAAGTTTTTGAAGACTGAGGGCCAGTTGCAGATCGGCCGCGAGCAGCTCATCGATCTCAGCGAGCGCGCGCAGATGGCAGCGCTCAACCTCAAGACCTGCTGCACAGTGCTGGACGCCGGCAGGCTCGACCCCGAACAGTTCCTACAATGTAAGGGTAAGGCGCGCGCCTACGAATCGCGCATTGGCGACATCGTCGACATCGTGCGCTCCGCGGTACGGGAAGAGTTCACGACGGGCTCCATCGCAGCAAACGCCGCATCCGCGTCTCCGGCACCGCCAGCGTCAAGCAAGCCGCAGATCAACAAGTCCATCAAAGCGGAGATCACTAAGGAAGTCGAAGCTGCGCGCGCGATCTCACGCGAGTTCAACAAGCAGGTGGTCCAGGTCGCGAAGGAACAGGCGCTACAAACACTCAAGGCGACGCCGCCGCGCAATATTGCCATCGAAGCCAAAGAAAGCGAGCCCAACAACGATATACTCACGACGAACGAGCTGACGCTGGGAAAATGGGTCACGGGTTCGGTCGGCGGACCGAAGGATACTGACTTCTACACCTTCACCACGCCGGAGAAGTATCGCGATTGGATCCGCATCGAGTTGCAGAACCGCTCCACAACTCTCGAACCTCAATTGATGTTGTATAGCGCGCAGAAGGCGCACCTTGGAACGCACTTAAACAAGACCCGCGGAGCCGATCTTACTTACAGCTTCGTCGGAGCACCCAACACCAAGTACATCGTGCGCGCTAGCAACTACTATGGCGAGAGTGTCGGTGTGTACCTGATCCGCGTCGTGCCTGCGGAGGCCTATGATTCCCACGAACCCAACGGCGACATCTTGAAAGCTAAGACGATTAATGTCGGCGCGACGGTGGAGGCCAGCGTCATGGATAAGAATGACATGGACTACTACGTGCTCAAGACCGGCGACGACGAAGTCAACGCACGTATTGACATAGAAAACCGTTCCACGACTTTGCGTCCTGAGATCGGTCTCTATGACGCCAACAAAACTTGGGTTGGGCACCAGATAAACAAGACGGGGGGCGGAGACGCGAGTTACACGTTCAAGGCACAGCCAAACACGAAGTATTACATCCGTGTGCGGGACTATTATGCGGATGCCGCCGGCGACTACACAATGACCTTAAGCGCAGAACCGCCAAAGAACGGGTAGCAGCCCTAACCCTAAAGACGTCGCGCTACCTGTCAGTCAGACGCTGTGGAACTCCGCGCTGGCCCCGAAGCAATCGCGCGGCCGAATTGCCGCACTGCGTTGACTCACGCCTGCCTGACAATAGAGTGCGCCGCGCCGCAACTCAGGGAGCCTAAATCGATGGCCGCGACTCGCACGCCCGCAAAGTTCTATAGCCCCCTCGCCATCGGCGCGCCGGAACCCTTCCGCGCACTGCCGGTGCGTATCGAGCGTATGATCCACTTCGTGCCGCCGCACAACGAGAAGATCCGTTCGAAGATAAACAATATCGCCGCGCAGGTGGACGTCGTACTCGGCAATCTGGAAGACGCGATCCCGGCCGACCAAAAGGAAGCCGCACGCGAAGGCTTCATCACGATGGCACGTGAGGCTGACCTTGGTGCAACGGGGCTGTGGACACGAATCAATTGCCTCAACAGCCCTTGGATGCTGGACGACGTTTCCCAGATTGTTGCGAGCGTGGGCGACAAACTCGACGTGGTCATGCTTCCTAAGGTTGAGGGCGCCTGGGACATTCACTACCTCGACCAGCTACTGGCACAGCTCGAGGCCAAACACGGTATTCGAAAACCAATCCTTATCCACGCCATCCTGGAGACGGCGGAAGGGGTAAATAACGTCGAGGCAATCGCCGGCGCTTCACC
>Ga0255058_10001431_pt1 | contig 13441 bp, 13 predicted proteins | sample Cases_109_9_MG_FD_188637 | JGI IMG/M metagenome (GOLD analysis project Ga0255058, IMG submission 188637) | Seawater microbial communities from Amundsen Gulf, Northwest Territories, Canada - Cases_109_9 | ecosystem: Environmental > Aquatic > Marine > Gulf | place: Canada: Northwest Territories... | reverse complement strand
TAGCAGAGCCAGCAACCACGAGTGCGACCAGGAGGAAGCCCGTGAGAGTAAGTTGTTGGGCAACATTACGCAGCATCTGTCTGGTAGGACGGAAGATGAGGCGATGGAGTTCCCCGGCGCGGCGCGTTTTGCCAGGGGCGAGGCATGCCTCGCCCTCGCGGGCACGTTTTGAGTGAGCTAGAGGTTTTCGCGGAAGAGGGTGAGGACCTTCTGCCAGGCGTCTGTGGCGGCGTCTTTGGCGTAGACGTCCGGGCGGGTGTCGTTGAAGAAGGCGTGGTGGGTGCCGGGATAGGTCTTGATCTCGAACTGCTTGCCGTGCAGTTTGAGGGCGGCTTCGAGGTCGTTGCGGACGCTGTCGCCGGCGAAGTCGTCGTTTTCGGCGTAGATGGCGAGGACGGGGCCGTTGAGGTCTTTAACCTTGTCGACGGGCATTGGATTGATCCCGTAGAAGGGGGCGGCGGCTTTGATGTGAGGGCTGTTGCAGGCGAGGGTGAGTGCGAGCCCGCCACCCATGCAGAAGCCGGTGGCGCCGATGCCGCGTCCGGCGATGATGGGCTGGCCGGAGAGATGTTCAGCGGCGGCGATGAGCTCCTTGGCGGCGCGGTTCATGTCGAGCGCCATCATGAGCTTTTGGGCCTGGTCGGGCTCGGCGGCGACTTCTCCGTGGTAAAGGTCTGGGGCGAAGGCGGCGAAGCCTTCGGCTGCGAAGCGCTGGGCGACGTCTTTGATGTGATCTTCGAGCCCCCACCACTCCTGGACGACGATGACGCCCGGGAAGGGGCCATCGCCTTGTGGGTGTGCGAGGAAGCCCTGCGCGGACTCGCCGTTGGTAGTGATCTCAACGTTTGAGGTAACGATTTCGGCCATGTCGGTCTCCTTCTGTGCTATGACGAGCACAATATTAGCAAGCCGAGGCGGTGCCGTGAAGGCGACATTCGGTGTCCGGGCGGGTTACACTTTTGCCTTGGGGGGTGCGCAAGGAACCTGAACTTGGTGTTCTGGAAAAAAATCCGCTCCGGTAAACGCCCTATGCCTAGACTCCACAGGCCAGCATCGCTGGGACTCATCATGCTGCTAGCGGTATTGCTGGTGATGCTGTCGCGCGTCGAGGCGCCTGATGCAGGGGTTTTTATACCTCACACGCCGTCTGAGACGGCACCCGGGTCGTTGGTCGTGGAGTTTGACGCTTCGATCAGTAAAGGGCAGCGAGAGGCAGCGCTATCGCTGGCGGAAGTGACGATCGACCGGGAGATCCTCGATGGGCAGTTTGTGAGCGTCACGGTTCCGGTAGGCCGGGAGGAGGAGGTGGGGCGGGAGCTGGCGGCGATTGGTGTGGTGAAGGCGGTTGAACGTGATCCCTTGCGGTATCCGCAGTTCACGCCGAACGATCCCGGACTTTCCGAGCAGTGGAATTTCCAGTCGATACAGATGGAGCAGGCGTGGGACGAGTTCCCGTTAGACGCGTCGGGGACGCCACGAGCGGGCGACGGAGCGATAGTGGCGATCATCGACACCGGGGTGGCGTACGAAGTTCAAGTGGATCTGAACGGCGCGGCGGTCCAAGTGTTCCGTCGCGCACCGGACCTGGCGCCTCGCGGGCCGGGTCTGGCGGGCCCGGAGTTCGTGAGTCCGTGGGACTTGGTCGACGATGACGAGCACGCGAACGATGAAAGCGGCCACGGTACGCATATAGCGGGGACGATTGGTCAGACGACGAACAACTGGCCGGGTGTCGATGATCCCAACGAGGAAAAGTTTCGCGCCGCCGGGGTAGCCTATGATGCTTCGATCATGCCGCTCAAGGTCTGCGGATTTGGTGAGGACAACCCGGAGACGCCGGATGATGAGTCCAAGACATACGACTGCCGCTCAAGTCGGATAAGGGATGCGATCGACCGGGCGGTCAAGGACGGTGCTCGGGTGATCAACATCAGTCTCGGTGGGACCGCTCTAGGCAGCGGGGAAAAAGAGGCTCTGGAGAGGGCAGCCGATGCGGACGTTGTGGTGATCGCATCGTCGGGTAACAGCGGTAACGAGGAGATACTGTTCCCGGCTGCGGTGGAGAGCGTGATCGGCGTTGGGGCCAGCGGGATGGACGGCTTGCGGGCGGGGAATTCGAACTTCGGCGATGGCCTTGATCTGGTGGCGCCCGGAGGGGCGGACAGGGGCACGGGCGTGGAGGACAGCTTCATCGTGCAGCAGGCGTACGCCGACTTCTGCGGTGGGGAGGTGAGGCCTCCAGACGTGGACACGACGGAGTTCGCTTTCTGCGGGCTGCAAGGGACGTCGTCAGCGGCTGCTCACGTGTCCGGGGCGGCGGCGCTGATCGTGTCGAAGTATCCGGCGGCGAGCGCGGTTGAGGTTCGGGACCTGCTGACCAGATGCGCGAAGGACGTTGGGCCGGTTGGATACGATCCGCAGCACGGATACGGGTTGTTGCAGGTCTACGATTCGATCAAGGACGTGAATGGCGATGGTGTTCCCGATGGGATTCAGGACCTTGACGTGGATGGGATATGGGACTGTAAGGACGACGAAGTAATTCCGGTCCCTACTCCGACACCGACGCCGGGGCCGCCCGCCAACGAATGTCTGGACGAGACACCGTCACTGTCGCCGGTGCTGACGGCGACGCCTACGGATACACCGACTCCGTCTCCGGTGATGACGTTGACGCCGACTCCTACGCCAACAACTACGCCGTCAGCGAGCGGGACGGCGAGTCCGACGCCGGGCGCGTCCGGTTCGCCTACGCCGACGGGTACGTCGTCGCCGGTACCGACAGCGACGCCAACGCCCACGGCGACGCCAACGCCCACGGCGACGCCAACGCCCACGGCGACGCCAACGCCCACGGCGACGCCAACGCCAGTGGCGTCTGTCGCTGGAGGGTCAGCCGCGCCGACTCCGTTTAGCGTTGCGTGCGGTGATACAGATTGTGACTTGGACGTGGACTCCGTGGACGCGCTGAACGTCTTGAGGTTCGTTGCGCTAATTGGCGATGAGGCGATCTGCATCGGATTTGGGTACACGGACTGCAACGGTGTGCTGGAGGCTACGGATGCTCTGACGATCCTGCGTTTTATCGCGGGCTTCGATATCGAGCTGGCGCCGGGGTGTGCTCAGATCGGCTACGGGTAGGCGCGGGCGAAGGTAGGTTTAGCGGTCAGCTAGTGACGCGGCCTTGGCCGGGGTTGCGCTGCCGCTGGTCGGGCGTAGCGGATGGGCGCCGTGGGTTTCGATAAGCTTGACGAAGGCGACGACGATCTCAGGGTCGAACTGCGTGCCTGAGTTTTCCCGGAGCTCGTCGAGGGCATTCTCGACTGGCATGGCGTTGCGGTAGGGCCGGTCGGACGTCATGGCGTCGAAGGCGTCGGTAACTGTGAGGATTCGGGAGGCGAGCGGGATGGAGTCGCCCTTGAGGCCGTCCGGATAGCCCGTACCATCGTAGCGTTCGTGGTGATGGACGATGGCAGGGAGAGCGTCGGCGACTGAGTCCAGCTGGCTGAGAATATGCTTGGCACTGCTGGGGTGTTCTCTCATAATTTCCCACTCTTCGGCGTTCAGCGGGCCCGGTTTACAGAGCACCTCGTCAGGGATGACGAGCTTGCCGATATCGTGGAGCAAGGAGGCAAGCTGGAGGATCGATGCTTGCTCCTCATCGAGTTCGAGCTGTGCGGCGAGTTCGGTGGCGTACCAGGAGCAGCGCTCCGTGTGATCGCGGGTTGTGGAGTCTTTCGCGTTGAGAGCGGAGACGAGTGAGGCAACCGCATCATGGCTCTTACCGGAGCGTTCTCCGGCATACTGAGGCAGGAAGTCGCCGTCACGGCGGCTGATGAGGCCGTCCCAATCGCCGACCCGGTTCTTGCCGGTGGACTTTGCCCAGTACATGGCCATGTCCGCCCGATAGATGAGCTCCTCCGCAGAGGCTGCCATCTCCGGGAAGGCGCATACGCCCAGGCTTACGGTGAGTTGCTGGCTGGCAGCCGGCTGGACATCGGCGACGCGCTCACGTAGGTTTTCGGCGATGACGGTTGCTTCGCGGCGATCGCGGCCAACGAGCAAGATGGCGAACTCGTCACCGCCGTAGCGGTAAGCGTCACTTATCTGTACGACGGGCTCTAGTTGCGAGGCGAGATCGCGGAGGCGGTCGTCGCCGGCGAGGTGACCAAGCGTGTCGTTGACCTTCTTAAAGCCGTCGATGTCGAAGAGGATGAGACTGACGGAATTATCGCTGGCCTGAGCGTTCTCGACCTCATGGCGGATGCGGCGGTGGAACGAGCGGTGGTTGCCGAGACCAGTGAGGGGATCGGTCAGCGCCTGGGCGCGGGCATCAGTGAGTTGGTGGTTGCGGGTTTTGAGTTCGTCGTAGGCTTGGCTCAACTCCTGCGTGTGAGACTCGACGGCGGACATCATTGCGTTGAGAACAGCGCCGAGGTGTGCGAGTTCGCGCGGGCCGGTTGCTGGTGCGCGAGCGGATAGATCGCCTTGAGAGGCAGCAGTTGCAGTGTCTTCGAGCGAGGTGAGGGGCTTGATGATCGATCGGGCGATGACAAGAGAGATGAGCAGAGCGAGCACGATCGCGAGTCCCCCTGAAACGACGAGCAAGAGGAAAGCGAGGTCCCCGGCCTGGTCAGCGCTGATTCGGAGGTTGTCGACGACGGCAAGCTCCTGTGCGGTCGCGTCTTCGAGATCGAGGCGGAAGTCGCGGAAGATGGGGACGATCAACTCCATGCTGGCGGAGGCGGCTTCGATGTTTCCGGCCTGACGCAGCGCGATAACACTTCCGGCGCCAGAGGCCAGGCCGACGCCGCTGATGGCGGCTTCATCGACGGAGGGGGGCGCGCCAGCGGCGATGGCTTCGGTTAGGCTATCGACGGCGGCTGCAGAGTGAGTCTGGATTTCGGGGACGAGTGAATCGTCGCCAGCGATGACGTATCGCTGAAGAAGTAGGGCCGCAATGCCGGCCTGAGCCTCGGCCTCCTGCAGGAGTGTGGCTGTGACGCCGTGACGGTCGAGCGCTTCGAGGTCTTGTCTGTGGATGTTCTCTTGCCAGGCGGAGGCGGCGATGACGCCGGCGAAGATGATGCAGATGAGCACGAAGCCGCCGACGATTCGTCCTTTTACGGAGGAGAACGGACCTAGCCGGCTCTTCGATTCGACGATGGAGAGATGTCTGGATTGTCCGCTCATATAGAATTCGCCTCGTCCGCCGGTGATAGTTGACGTGTGTTATATGGATTTAGAAGAAGTTGGGAGGGGGTTCGTTACAAGCCCTGACGCTGTAATTGGTCGGATCGGACGGATACCATGTGGAGTGCTTGTATAGATCCTGGGCTCGCTTTGCTCTATGCGGATGACGGATTCTGGCGCGCTGGGCGGCTGAACAGGGAGCGCCGGGCGGCGGAAAGGATACCGACGACGGTGGCGATGGCAGTAGCCATGCTTGTGATGAGTAACCACGAGGCGGTGTCGTAGGCGTTGTGAGAGTTGGTTGTCAGGGACACGGCCGTTGCGAATTCGGCATCGACCACGCTCTGGATCGCAACGTCCAGGGTCTCGAACTTGGTATCGAGTTCTGCGAGGGCTTGGCCTGCGGCTTCGGCGTCGCCGGCCTGCCGGAGTGCGACGACGGAGTCGGCGCTTGATGCGACTGAGGCGCCCTGATCGGCGACCTGCTGAACCTCGTCGCTGCCGCTAGATGAGATAGCACCAGCGAGCCTGGCCAGCGAGGTCCTGGATTGGTTCTGAAACCGTCGGATCAACGATTCGTCGCCCCCGAGGACGTAGACGTCAAGAATATCGGCTGCAAAACTTCTTTCGATCGTGGCTTCCTGGAGAAATACGGCAGCCTCGGCGTGGGCGACGGCTTCTTGGAGCTTGGACTCGCTTTTGCTGTCCTGCCAAGCGTAACCGGCGACCAGAATTGCGGAGAACAGGGCTCCAACCAAAAGTACCGCTGGGGTGCCCCACCGTTGTGTGTCGATTTTTGAGAGGTGATTAGTCATAGCTTCAGCTTCATTTCGGGGAATGCGCTAGTCAGATTGCGGCTACGCGGGCGACGGCTTCTCCGGCGCTCGGTGCCCGAATAGCGAGCGGCCAGCTACGAAGAGGAAGGCCGCGCTGGTGGCGATGGTGATGGCGATGCCGGTGATGAGCAGCCAGGCGGCGGTATCGTCGGCATTTTGAGAGCTGTTAGTGAGGGAGACGGCAGCTGCAAGCTCGGTATCGATCGATGCCTGCATCGCGACGCCGAAGCTCTCGAAATCAGGGCCCAGTTCGGTCAAAGTGGCACCGGCTGCTTCGACATCTCCTGCCTGCCTGAGAGCGACAACCGAACCCGCTCCCGCAGCCAGGCTTGCGCCCTCGACTGCTATCTGGCGAATCGCATCGCTGTTGCTTCCGGAGAGGGCGCCAGTGAGTCTGGCGAGGGCGGTAGTGGAGTGGTCCTGAATCTGCGGAATCAGGGATTCGTCACCTTCAAGAACGTAAGCGCCAAGAAGATCGGCTGCGAGATTACCCTCCACCGACGCGTCCTGGAGAAATACGGCAGTTTCAGCGTGGGTGACGGCTTCGGTGAGCTTGGAGTCGCTTTTGTTACTCTGCCAGGCGTAACCGGCGACGAGGGTAGCGGCGAATAGGGCGCCGATTATGAGCGCGGCCGGGACGAGCCACCGCCGGACGCCGGTCTGGGAGGGGTGATCGGTCATAATTGCACCTTTGTGACTTGAGGAGATAGTGCTGGTGAGGTTGATTCACTAGATATCGACGTAGTTTGAGATTGCATCGTTGCAGGTCGGCCGTTCAGTTGAGGCCGATGAAACGCGGCTTTACCAGATGCGAACTATCTCTTCTGTTGCGAAGATTTGAGGGACATCGAGACCCAAGGGGGAGTTGGAGTAGAGCGCCGGCGGCACGCTGATGTCCGCGAGGTAGAGTTCGCCGATCAGATCTCTGGCTGCTTCGGATTGGAGGCCTTGTTTTGGCAGGGCGAGTGTCATTGTGGCGGTCGCCTGTATAGCCGGGGTGTAGGCGGTGCCGGACGCGGTGTCGATGCCGCTGGGAGTATCGAGTGAGAGGATGGGGGCGGCGTGGGCGTTCGCGGCGTTTATTAGTGAGGCCGCGGGCTCGCGAGGGTCGCCGCTGAGGCTGTAGCCGATAAGGGCGTCGATGATGAGGTTGGAGTCAGGCAGCTGGGACGTGCCGCCGGCGACTTGAACGTCGACCGCCATGCGATCGAGGATGGAGAGCTGGTGGCGGGGGATTTCCGCGAGGCTCTCCGCGGGCGCCGTCGTCCGGACGTTGACCGATGCGCCCCAGTTATGGAGCCGGCGGGCGCAGACGAGGCCGCCGCCGCCGTTGCCACCGGTGCCGGCAAGGACGAGCACGCGTTGGCCGGCTGGATCGCCGTTGAGGAATCGAGTGCGAGCGAGGTGGGCAAGGTTGCGCCCGGCGTTCTCCATCATCTGGATGAGGAGAATGCCATAGTCGTCGATCATGGCGCGGTCTACCTCGCGCATCTGGTCTGTGTTGAGGAAGGGGATGTCGGGGTCGTTCGTCGTTGCCATTTCGGTCTCCCTGTAGTCGCCGTCTGGAGCCTCAATGCTAGCACTCGCACCGTTTGGCTGTGACGAGTAAGGCGAATACCGTAGGCTGATTTTAGTGGCCGTGTATGTGGAGGTGGGAAGATGGCTGGAAGCGATGAGCTGCTGATCAGTTCAGCGGACGAGGTTCCCGGAAGAGAGACAACGAAAGTCATAGGTCTGGTGCGCGGGCATTCCGTTCGGGCCCGAAATATGATCCGCGATATTCAGGCTGGGGTGCGGACGATCTTCGGCGGCCGAGTAGGGGTGTACGCCGAGTTGCTGGAACAGGCGCGTGAAGAAGCGATAGAGGAGATGGTGAAGAGCGCTATCAGCCGGGGTGCGAACGCGGTTGTGGCGACGCGTCTGACGACGTCTCAGGTGATGGGTGGCGCGTCGGAAGTGGTGGCGTACGGGACCGCTGTGGTCCTGAGCTAGGCTCTCTTACGCCGCGTCATGGCGACGATGGCGGCGAGGAGGCCGAAAGCCACCGGGATCGCGTAGGAGGCCGGCGAAAGGTCGAAGGCGATGATCGCCACGCTGAGGCCGATGCGTACGGCAGCCGCGATTACGAGGACGTCCAGGATGCGCCGGACGACTTCGGGAGCGCGCTTGATGGCGCCGATGCCGGAGGCGCTCCAGGTCGCAAGCAACAGTAGACCAGCCAATATTAGAAATACCCTGGCACCCATTGTTCTAGCGCTGATTATAGAGGCGGGTTAATCAGTGGGTGGAATCGCTGAGTGTTGGTCACCGGGGCGGTAATCGCGGAAGCGGCCGTCTTCCAGCCAGAGCACGCCGTCGGCGACGTCGACGATGCGAGGGTCGTGCGAGACGATGACGACGCAGCGTCCCTGCTGCTTGGCGAGATCTCTGAGAAGCGAGACGACCTCGTGACCGTGTTTGGAGTCGAGGTTGGCGGTGGGCTCGTCGGCGAGAATCAACGAAGGGTTGTTGGAGATCGCCCTGGCGATCGAGACGCGCTGTCTCTCACCGCCGGATAGATCGCGGGGCTTGAAGGTCAGCCGGTCCGCCAACCCGAGTTCAGTGAGCAGTTCAGTGGCGCGATCCCTGGCACGCCCGCCGATGACGCCGGCGAAGTTGAGAGCGACCTCTACGTTCTCTAGCGCGTTCAGAGACTCGATCAAGTTGAAGCTCTGAAAGACGAAGCCGACTTCCTTCTGCCGGATCTGGGTCAGCTGCGATTCCTTCATCTCGGTGATGTCGGTGCCGTTGATGCAGACGCGGCCGGATGTGGGCTTGAGGATACCGCCCAGGATGGTGAGAAGGGTTGTCTTGCCGGAGCCAGAAGGGCCCATAACAAGGAGGATCTCTCCGCGACCGATGCTCAGGTCGATGCCGTTCACGGCATCGACGGTGGCGGAGCCGGAGCCGAAGCGTTTGGTAACGCCTTCGACCCGGAGGATTGTCTCGGCGCTGGCGGCAGCCGGTGTGGCGGGGGCTTGTATGGATTTCTGCACTTTAGATCAGGCCCTGAACACTGCTGCCGGTTCGACCCGAGCGATTCTGTGAAGGGGTAGGAACGAGGATACGAATGTCATCACGGCGGCGAATATGAATACGAAGAGGATGTCCTGCCAGCGGATGTAGGTTACGAACTGCGGCACAAGATCGCCGGCCACTCTGTTAACCAGGAACGTGAGGCCGATACCGATGCCGAAGCCGAAGGCGGCGATGATGCTGCTCTGGCCCAGGACGATGCGATAGAGGCGCAAAGGAGAGGCGCCCAGGACCTTCATGATGGCGTATTCGCGGGCTCGCTCGATGGTTGCCGAGTAGACGACAAGGCTGAGTATGGAGATGCCGACGATGAACGATATCGCGACTTCGACGCGGATGATCGGGAGGAAGTCGCCGGTGCCTTTTTCGCTGGCGAGTCCGGCGAAGTCACCGGTGGAGTAGACGGATGAACCGGGGATCTCCTCGGCGAGCGAGGTGACGGCCGGGCCGGTCGCATCGTCGGCGGTTGAGACGAGAAGGAAGTTTACGCTGCCGGGTATCCCGAAGAGGCGGGCGAAGTCTTCGGCAGAGACGAAGGAGAACTGAGCGACGAGGACGTTGCCGACATGACGAGCTTCGGCAACGATCAATTCTTCTCCCGCGAAGGCCAGCGCGTCACCTTCGGAGAGGCCGGCCTGCGTGGCGAAGGTGCTGTCGAGGATGATCGTGCCGGGTTTGGGCATGAACTCCTGGAGGCTGGGACGGTTGAGTGATTCGTCTGGAGAAAGGGCCATCACGAAGCTGCGTACGTTTTCGCCATCGACGGCGAACGACATGAGGCGGCCGTAGAGCCTGTCAACGCCGATCACACCATCGACGGCTGCTGCGTCAGCGACTACGGACTCCGGTAGGTGGGAGTTGGAGAAGACGAGATCGGTCGTTCCTTCCTGAGTGACCCAGATGTCGCCGGGCATGGCCTGGATGAACGACGAGGTCTCGCGTCTCACGCCTTCGTAGAGGCTGATGATCACGAGGATCAAGACGATGGCGAGGGCGACGCCGCCAACGGCGAGGATGAACTTGGCTCTATCTGCGAGAAGGCTTCGACGCCCTACTGGTATTTGCATTGAGTCTCCGGATTGGGCTGTGGAGCGATGGGGCGGGTTGTCGAGTAAGTCTATGTGGCGGTGTGGTATTAGTCAAGGCTAAGCGAATCGCGCAACGGTTTCGGATCGTATACTGTGCGAACCGAAGATGACGATTGAGGTAATTCAAGGGGGACCTGGACATGACAGACGAAGGGACACTCGAGTCGAAGCTGGTAAAAGGGAGGACGATAGCTAGAGAGCGTATGCCCCAGTACATGGATCTGGTGGACCGGATGGTCGCCGAGCTGAAGGACGCGATCGTTGACAGTGCGCTTAGCGATGGTGAGACAGCTCCGGAGTTCGAGCTGCATCGTGCCGACAATGACGAAACGGTGAAGCTGTCGGATCAGCTGCTGAAGGGCCCGGTGGTGCTGTCGTTCTACCGAGGTCAGTGGTGACCGTATTGCAATCTTGAGCTGCAAGGTTTGCAGCAGGTGTACACGGAGATCCAGGCGCTGGGTGCGGAGGTGTTCTTCATCGGGCCGGAGACGCGTGATGAAGCGATGAAGTTGATGGACAAGCAGCACTCGACGATCCCGCTGCTCTACGATCTGGACGGTTCGGTGATGCAGGCGTATGGGCTATCGTTCGAGCTGCCCGTGTACCTGCAGCCCTTCCTCGGGGCGATGGGCTTGCCGCAAGCGAATCCCGAGACGGGCTGGAAGTTGCCGATTCCGGCGACTTACGTGCTCGATGGGTTAGGTGTGGTGCGAAAGCGGCATGTCGATCCGGACTACACGTATCGCATGGAGCCGGCCGATGTGCTTGCGACGTTGAAGGAGATTGCTGAGAAGTAGGGTTGGGGTTTCTGGGCCGGTGCGCCGTTAGGTGGTGACGCCGTCGCCTAATCACTGGAGGTCATATTGCCTGGGCGAGCGAAACGCCGAAGATCTACAAAGAAAACCCGCTCGACCGCATCAAGACTGCTCATCTCGCTCGTCGGCATCGCCGTGGTCGGTGTTATCGTGCTCGTCGGCGGATGGTGGTTCTTCGTTCGCAGCGACGCTAAGCAGGCTACCGGCCCGCCGGCAATTCCGCAGGAGCTAGTCACCGCGTTCGATACGCCGGACGCCGACAGCGATGGCTCCGGCCTGCTCAGCTTTCGCATCATCGCCGACCGCTCCGAGGCAGCGTACTTCGTCGGTGAGCAGCTGGCATCGTTGCGTATACCCTCGACGGCGTCCGGAACGACGAGCGAGATCGAGGGCGAGTTCCACCTGACGCCCGATGGCACAGCGCTGGCGGCTGGCACGACGTCGCAATTCAGCATTGGCCTGTCGTCGCTCCGGAGCGACGAGTCGCGTCGCGACAGCCGAGTGCGAGACGCGCTGGAGACGGCTGCCTTCCCAACGACGACGTTTACGTTCACGAGCTTCAGCGGATACGATCCGTCGATTCCCGAGGGTGAGCAGCAGGACCTCCTGCTCACCGGCACGCTCGACCTGCACGGTGTCCCGCGTGAGGTGACCTGGAACGTAGAGGCGCTGCGCGTGGCGAACGTGATCACGGCGCTGGCGACGGTGACGATCGCCTTCGCGGACTACGGCATCACTCCGCCGAGCGTTGGCGGCTTCACCCTGGTCGGGAACGAGGCAACGCTGCAGGTGCAGCTGGTGGCGGTCGCGGCCTAACTACTGGCCCCGGACACCGCTGGTGTGAGCGGCGTTCCGACGGTGCGCTTGACCCGCGGCGGATTCCCGCTAGTTTGGTGGTTCGGGGAGCCCGTAATCGAGGACGAGCTGATCCAGGGCCGCTCCCGGCTCAACGGTGACGGGAAGGGCGATCTCGACGGATTCGATGAGGCAGATCGCTTCGGCGCCGCTGCGGCAGTAGTAGATCTCGCCGGTGGCGGTGACGAGGGCGTCTCCGGAACTGGCTGAGAGATCGACGAGGAGTTCGACGAAGGGGTCGTCGGTTGCCCAGCCGACAGTAGTGGCGTCAAGGGCGATCACGGGCGAGTTGGAGCTGCTGAGCGTCAGCTCCGCGGGGACGAGTTCGTTGAGGTGAAAATCGCCCGGTGTCTCGATGCGAATCTTCAGAGTGGAGGTGTCCGGGGAGATCGTCTGACCCGGGAGCGAGACGGTCAGAGTCCGCCCGCTGATTCCCTGTGTTGCGATCGCAAGGTTCGTGAGTGCCAGCGTCGAGACGTGGTTCGTCTTCGGGTCGAGCAGGCGGATGACGTGATTGTTTGTGTCTGCGATGTAGATGACGCCAGCGGCGACGCTGAGGCCGGTTGGTTCGTTCAACGATGATTCGCCTTGCGGGCCGTCCGCGAAGCCAGCGGTAGAGCCGCCGGCGACGGCGACGACCTGAAAGTCGCCTGGATCGACGGTGCGGAGCTTGTGGTTGTAGGTGTCGGCGACGTAGAGGGTCCCGTTAGTGAAGACGATGCCCTGCGGATGCTCCAGGAGGGCAGTGGCGCCGGACCCATCGGCGTCCCCGAAATCGAATAGGCCGGTGCCGACGAGGGTTTCTACATCGCCGTTGCCGTTGATGGGTACGCGTCTGACGGAGCTGGACTCGGGATCGACCCAGTAGAGGGTCTCGCCGTCGGTGGTGAGGCCGCTGGGTTGGGCGAGTGTGGCGGCGGCGGGTGGTCCGTCATCGATGCCTTCGGCGCCGCTGCCGGCGAAGACGGAGATGGTTTGGTCGGAGAGATCGATGGTCCAGATCTGGTGGGTCCCGGCTGATCCGATGTACAACGTGCCCGCGTGCAGGACGAGGCCCCAGGGAGAGGCCAGGGCGGTGCCTTCGGCGCGCGATCCGGCCAGTGGGAAGTTCGCGGCTCGTTCTCCGGTGCCGGCGATCGTGCGCACTTCGCGAGAGATGAGGTTCACGGAACGAACGGCGTGGTTGCGGGTGTCGGCGATGTAGAGTGTGTTGCCGTCCGGCGAGATGGCGAGGCCCTGCGGTTCGTTGAGCGTCGCTTCGTCGAAGAAGCCGTCGTCGAAGCCCCTTTCGCCGGTGCCGATGACGTCCTGAAGTTCGCCATCAAGTGAGGCGATGAGGATGCGATGGTGGCCGGCATCGGCGATGAAGAGCCGGTCGCCGGCCTCGTCAGCGAGCACGGCGGAAGGGAATGAGAGGAAGGCGGAGGTGACGGCGTCCGACTCGAGGTCGCTCGCGATGAGTGTGCGGTCGATCTCGCCCCTGGCGTCGAATTCGGCGACTACGTCGACGATGGCCGGTTGGAATGCGGAATACACGTTTTCGCCCGAACGAGAGCCGACGATGCCGCCTGCCGGGTCG
>Ga0255058_10001430_pt1 | contig 13446 bp, 11 predicted proteins | sample Cases_109_9_MG_FD_188637 | JGI IMG/M metagenome (GOLD analysis project Ga0255058, IMG submission 188637) | Seawater microbial communities from Amundsen Gulf, Northwest Territories, Canada - Cases_109_9 | ecosystem: Environmental > Aquatic > Marine > Gulf | place: Canada: Northwest Territories... | reverse complement strand
ACACCATCCCGAGCTCGAGGCCGATCACCCCGCCCCCGATCAAGAGCATGCTCGCTGGGGCTTTTTGGAGGCTAACCGCTTCACGAGCCGTGATCACGACGTCGCCGTCGGGCTCGAACCCGGGGATTTGAATCATCTGCGTGCCGGTCGCGACGATGATCCCCTTGGTCGCCTTGTAGGTTTCCTTCTTGCCGTCCGTTCCGGTCACCTCCACGGTGTTCGGGTCGGTGATCGTCGCTGTCCCCATGACGATATCGCCACCGTTGCCCTTGACCAGGCTCGCCACGCCGCTCGTGAGCTTCTTGACGATGCCTTCCTTCCACTGCTGCATCTTGGCAACGTCGATCTCGAGGTTCTTGACGGTGATGCCCATGTGCTCGGCGTTGCGAACTTTGTTCGCGAGGTTCGCGGCGGCGATGAGGGCTTTCGAGGGAATACATCCCCAGTTGAGGCAAACGCCCCCCATGGCTTCCTTCTCGACGCACAGCACTTTCACACCTAGCTGCCCCAGACGAATGGCAGCCACGTAGCCCCCCGGTCCGCCACCAATCACGATCGCTTCGTATTCGTTAGACATCGCGGGGAGTCTGCATCAGAGGCGGGGTCAGCGCCAGTGTCACCCGTCGGCTCTACGGAGTGCTATAGCTGGCTCATGCGATACCTCCACACCATGATCCGCGTCAGCGACCTCGAAGCTTCGCTCGACTTTTTCTGCAACAAGCTCGGCCTCGTGGAGCATCGGCGGTCTGAAAACGAGAAGGGACGCTACACGCTCGTCTTCCTCGCCAGTCCGGAAGACCGTAAACGCGCTAGCGAAGAAGCATCGCCACTCGTCGAGCTCACGTACAACTGGGATCCCGAGGAGTACGCCGGGGGACGTAACTTCGGCCACCTAGCGTTCGAGACCGAAGACATCTACGCGCTGTGCCAACGGCTGATGGACCACGACGTCACGATCAACCGACCCCCGAGGGACGGACGAATGGCGTTCGTGCGATCGCCAGACGGAATCTCGGTCGAGCTACTACAAAAGGGCAACGCCCTCAAACCCGCCGAGCCCTGGTCCTCAATGCCCAACACCGGCAGCTGGTAGGGGACACGCTAGGCCCTCGCAACCGCCCTGGTTTCAGGTGGTTACGACGCACACCGCGCAAACCCGAGGCCGTAGTGCGTTGTCGCGGTGTGCCTCGGAAGTTACCGTAATCACACCGTTCGCGGGGGGGTAGCGTGTCCCCTTAATTGGCCGACTCGAAGAGGGCGGCGGCGCCCATGCCGCCGCCGATGCACATGGTGACGATGGCGCGTTTACCACCTCGTCGCTTTAGCTCGTTGAGGGCGCTTGCTGTGAGCTTGGCTCCGGTGCAGCCGAGTGGGTGGCCGAGAGCGATTGCGCCGCCGTTCACGTTGAGCTTTTCGTCGGGGATGCCGAGCTCTTGCTGGACGTAGACAGCTTGGCTGCCGAAGGCCTCGTTGAGCTCGATCACGTCGATGTCGTCGAGTGTCAGGTCGGTCTTCGCGAGAAGCTTACGCACCGCCGGGATCGGGCCGATCCCCATGATCGAGGGATCGACGCCGGCTGTGGCGAACGAGCGGAAGTACGCCAGCGGCGTGATACCGAGCTCGTTGGCCTTCTCGGCGCTCATGACGATCGCCGCAGCCGCGCCGTCGGAAAGCGGCGAAGAATTGCCCGCTGTGACGCTGCCTTTTACGGCGAACACCGGTCGGAGCTTGGCCAGCGCTTCGATGCTCGTCCCGGGGCGAGGCATCTCGTCGACCTTGAACTCGAACAATGCACGCTCGCCGTTCTCATCGAAGCGAACCCCGTGTACCGGCACGATCTCGTCCTCGAACGCGCCTTTTTCGATCGCAGCAATCGCCTTTTCGTGGCTCCGGACCGCGAATGCGTCTTGCTGATCGCGGCTGATGCCGAACTTGTTGGCGACGTTCTCGGCGGTGATGCCCATCGGCGTGTAGGTCTCGGGATACTCGGCCATGACCTCCGGCGAGGCGCTAGGCTTGTTACCGGTCATCGGCACCATCGTCATCGACTCGACGCCGCCCGCGATCACCACGTCGTTGTAGCCGGCTGCGATCGCGCCGGCGCCTAGCGCGATGGCCTGCAGACCACTCGAGCAGAAGCGATTGATCGTCATGGCCGAAGTCTCTTCGGGAAGACCGCCCAGCATGCCAACCATGCGCGCGACGTTCATCCCTTGCTCACCTTCAGGAAACGCGCAGCCGAGGATGAAATCTTCGACCATCTCGGGCTTCACATCAGGATTGCGTGCGAGAAGGTTGCGGACGACCTCTCCCGCAAGCTCATCCGGACGACGGTTGGCCAGCGAACCCTTCTTCGAGCGCCCCACGGCGCTGCGAACGGCATCTACGACAACGATATCGGTCATGTTCTTTTCTCCTGATTAGATCCGCACACCTAGTTCCTCAAGGGCTTGTTGGTGGTGAGCATGTGTTGCATGCGCTCTTGGCTCTTCGGCTCGCCGCAAAGGCTGAGGAAGGCTTCTTTTTCGAGATCGAGCATCTGTTGCTCGGTGACCTCATGTGCGTGTCCGGACGGGCCGCCACAAAGAACGACGGCGACCTTGCGGGCGATCAATGCGTCGTGCTCGCTCGCGTAGCCACCCGCGGTGAGCGTGTCGATCATCATGTCGAGCGTCGCGATCCCACTCTCGCCCGGAAGCCTGTAGGACCGTGGCGCAGGCGGATGGTAGCCAGACTCGGCCATACCGATGACCCGAGCTTTGGTTTCGGTGAGTTGCCTCGCCTTGTCGAACGAAATGCCATCGGTCTTGCGGAAGTACCCAAATTCGCGCGCCTCAGCTCCGCTCATGGCGACCCGCGCCATCGCGATGTTTTGGAACGTCCGCGACACGAACGGCAGGTAGTCGACGTCGGTGCCGTCGGGGACACCATCGAGCGCGCGCCACAACATGTTCATGTTGCCCGCGCCACCGGGGAGCAGACCGACGCCCACCTCGACGAGCCCCGCGTACGTCTCCGCGTAGGCCTGGACGGCGTCGGCGCCCATGCAAACCTCGAACCCGCCCCCCACGGTCATGCCGAACGGCGCCGCCACCACTGGGATGGTCGAGTACTTCATCCGCTGGACGGCGTTCTGAAGCTCCGAAATCAAGTTCCCGATCTGGTCCCAGGCCTTTTGCTGGGCGGCCATCACCACGGCGAACAGATTGGCGCCCACACTGAAGTGCTCCCCTTCATTGTAGATCAGCAGCCCCCGGAAATCGCGCTCGGCGATCGTCACCGACTCGGAGAGCGCTGCGATGATCTGATCGTCGATGCTGTTGGCCTTCGTCGTGAACGTCAGCCCGAGCACACCATCGCCGAGATCCCAGGCTTCCGCGCCTCGGTTGCTGAAGACGGCCGCCTCGCCCTGCCGCATGATGGTCAGACTCGCGTTGCGGGGGTCGATATCGCGCGCTTCGTACTCGCCCTTCACGAGGTTGAAGACGCGCCCGTCATCGGTGTAGAAGCTCTCTGCGCCCGACGCGACCATCTTGTCAACCGACTCCGGAAGCGAAAGCCCATCGGCCTTTATTCGGTCGTAGCCGGCCTTGAACCCAATGGCGTCCCAGGTCTCGAAAGGCCCGAGGTCCCAGTTGTAGCCCCACTTCATCGCGTCATCGAGAGCTTCGACGTCGTCGGTGATCTCGCCGATCTTATTGGCCGAGTAGGCCAGGGTTCTCGAAAGAACCTTCCACGCGAACTTTCCCGCGGGACCGTCGTTCTCGACCAAAGCCTTCACGCGGTCGGCCGGCGAGCCTTTGAGCCCCTTACAGAATTTCTTGATGTCCGCATCGCCACCCTTGGCACGGTACTCGAGCGTGACCGGGTCGAAGGTCTGAATGCCTTCCTTGGTCTTCTTGTAGAAGCCGCCCTTGGTTTTGTTCCCGAGAAGCTTCTTGTCGACCATCTCGACCATGAATTGCGGCGGCTTGAACACGTCGCGCTCCGGGTCGTCCGGAAGTGCCTCGTAACAGTTGTCCGATACGTGCTTGAACGTATCGATCCCCACCATGTCGGCGGTGCGGAAGCTGGCGCTCTTCGGGTGTCCCATCGGGGGCCCCGTGATCGCATCGACGTCTTCGGGGGTGAGCTTGTCCTCGAGCATCTGGTGCATCGTCAGCGACATCGAGTAACAACCGATACGGTTGCCGACGAAGTTCGGTGTGTCCTTGCCGACGACGATCCCCTTGCCGAGCTGGTTCTCCCCGAAAGCCCTCATCCGGTTCATCACTTCCGGGTCGGTCTCATCGCCTGCCACGAGCTCGAGCAGCTTCATGTAGCGGACGGGGTTGAAGAAGTGCATCACCAGGAAGCTCTGGCGGAAGTGATCGGCTCGCCCCTGAAGCATGTCCTCGATACGAAGGCCCGAGGTGTTCGAGGCGATGACAGTTCCCTCATCGAGGGTGTTCTCGAGCTTTTCGAAGAGGCTGCGCTTGATGTCGAGGTTTTCGATGATCGCCTCGATCACGAGGTCGCAACCTTTCAACAAATCGACGTCGTCCTCCAGATTCCCCACCGTGATCCGCTTCGCGTAGGCCGGGTAGAAAAACGCCGCCGGCTTCGCCTTGAGCGCGCTCTTCAAGCCTCCCGCCGAAAACCCGTTGCGCTTCGCGGGGTCCTTCCTGTCTTTTTCACTCAATCCCGGGGGGACGATGTCGAGCATCACCACGTCGATCCCGGCGTTGGCAAAGTGGGCCATGATGCCGCTGCCCATGACACCCGCTCCGATAACGCCTGCTCGCCGAACTGGTTTGGTCATACCTCTCTCCTGCTAGTGGGGCGTGGGAACCTTCCGCAAGATCAGCTTGAGGGCAAGTCGTTACGTCGGGTGGCCGTTAACCCTTAGATGTTGCTCCGAGCGTCGCGACCAGGTCGTCATGGATCGCTCCATTACTTGCGACGGCACTGCCTCCGTAGATCGTTTCCTCGCCCGCCATGGAGGTGAACCTCCCGCCGGCCGCACGAATCAGGACCGCTGCGGCACACACGTCGTAGGATTTAACCCCGGGATCGACCATCGCATCCGCCCGTCCGAGCAGGACCTGCCGGTAGCCGTCGAAGTCTGGATATCCACGCGCCGAGTCGCATGCGTCCGCGAGCCCAACCAGTGCATGGCTGACCCCTCCTTCGGTGAACTGCTGGAGGCTGCCGTGCATCACGGTCGATTCGCCCAGCGCAGCCACCTTCGAAACGTGAGTTGGCTTACCATTATGGGTCGCACCTCGGCCGAGGGTCCCCACGAACAGGTCGCCGGCTGCGGGCATGTACGCGATTCCAACCACCGGGACCCCGTCCACTTCGATCCCACAGAGCACCGACCACGTAGGCAGGCCCCGGACGAACGCACGCGTACCGTCGATCGGATCAACGATGAAACGGAGATCTGGGTTGTCCCCATGTCGGCCGGTCTCCTCGCCAAAGAACTCCGCGTGTGGGTAGTGCTCCATCACATAGTCACGAATGAGGTGCTCGACCTCGCGATCGGCGGCCGTCACCGGGCTACGATCCGGCTTCTTCTCTGCTACGACCCCGCGATCGAAATGTTTCAGCGCAATGTCTCCTGCCTGGACGATCAGATCGGTGAGGGCTTGTAACGCGCCCGAGCCACCGATGCGATCTACGTCAAACCCGTTGCCCATGTGCCGAGCATGACCTGTCGTCACCCTCACGTGAAGCGGGGATGTTGCGGTTTCGTGACCTCGTTTTTCATTGACGCCCCCGCGCTTCTTCTCCACGATGGCTGCATGTCGCAAAGGGGGTCCATCGTGCCGTTCGCCGGGTGGCGGCGGCCGCGATTGCTGAGCGATTCTCCGTGGCGGGCGGCCCTTCGCTCGGTGGGAGATCGCGTTGTCCGGATCGCCGAAGAGGTGGTCGGCCAGGACATCGACGCCCGCATCGCCGGCATCAGAACCCACCCCAACGAGGTCGGCCACGATCCCTTTGGTTTCGACCCGGAAACCAGCCGCTACGCCCTCGCCGTGGCGGGCCTGCTTCACCGGCGCTACTTTCGCACCCAGGTTTTCGGGATCGACCGCGTTCCGAAGGACAGGGTGCTCATCGTAGCCAATCATTCCGGCCAGCTCCCGATCGACGCCGTGCTTATCGGCAGCGCGCTCATGCTGGACGCCGATCCGCCGCGGTTTCCGCGAAGCATGGTCGAGACCTGGACCGCTGAGCTGCCATTCATTTCGACGCTCTACCCACGGCTCGGCCAAGTGGTCGGCTCGCCGGAGAACGCGCGTCGTTTGCTGAGGCAAGAAGAGTCACTGATCATCTTTCCCGAGGGGGCCAAGGGGATCAGCAAAACTTTCGATCAGCGCTATCAGCTCACCGACTTTGGCCTCGGGTTCGTGCGGCTCGCGCTCGAGACCAACACTCCGATCATTCCCGTCGCGGTCATAGGCGGCGAAGAGCAGTATCCATCGATCGCGGACTTCAAGCCGCTGGCCAAGCTGCTTCGGATGCCGGCGTTTCCGATCATGCCACAGATGTTCTTCGGGATGGTTGCGCCCCTACCCACGAAGTATCGCCTTTACTTCGGAGAGCCTTTCCGGTTCGTAGGCGACCCCGATGACGACGACTCAGCAGTCGAAGAGAAGGTTTGGCTCATCAAGAGCACGATTCAGAGCATGGTGAACCGCGGCTTGCGCGAACGAAAGGGCGTGTTTATCTGACCTAGGACCTACTGGTTTTCATGCCTTACACACAACCCACCCATCCAAGCAAACCAAGCGCCCGCCCTCGAGGAGAGCCGGTCGAAATCCGTCCGTCCGCCCGTGCCCCGGTGGCCCGCGGCGTGTTCGATGACCCGAGCTCAGCAAGCACGAGGCCGTCGCGAACCAGCGGCGTTCGCCTGAGGTCCGGGACCGACGGCGCGGTGCTCGTCACAGGCATATGCGGGCGCCTCGGCAAGCTCCTCGCCCGTGAGCTCCACCGTTCGGACTCCGTGGTCGGCGTCGATCGACGGCCATTTACCGGGCGGCCCAAAGATATCGTCCATCACCAAATCGACATGCGCCGAAAGAAGATGAAAGACATCTTTCGCGGCCGGAACATCCGCGCGGTCGTTCATGTCGGCGTGCTTCACGACCCTCGGCGTAGCGACCGCGACCGACACTCCTGGAACATCGTCGCGTTTCAGAAGCTGCTCGAGTACATGGCGCAGTACGAGGTCCCCAAGCTCGTCGTCCTATCAGGGGCGAACGTCTATGGCCCCCAGTCCAACAATCCTCAGTTCCTGACCGAGGATGCACCCTTGCTTGGGGCTCAGCACTTCGGTGGGATGCGTGACTTGGTCGAGCTCGACATGCTCGCTCAAAGCTTCTTCTGGAAGCATCCAAGTAGCGAAACGGTCATTCTTCGTCCCTGCCACATCATCGGTCGCGTTCGGAACGCCGCCAGCAACTACCTTAGGCTCGACCGCCCGGTGATGATCATGGGCTTCGACCCCATGATGCAGGTCGTGCACGAAAAGGACGTGACACGCGCGATCCAACTCGCTCTGCGTCCTGGGGTTCGTGGCATCTACAATATCCACGGCCCCGGGGAAATGCCGCTTTCCCATCTGGTGCGCAACGCAGGGGGCCGACCGAGGGTGCTCCCATCGCCCCTTGCCCGTCTGGCGCTCGACCAATTGTGGCGATTGCGCCTCAGCAACTTCCCGTCCCAAGAGCTCGACCATCTGCGTTACGTCTGCATGGTCGACGACGGGCGAGCGCGTGAAGAGCTCGGGTACGAGCCGACCTACTCGATCGACCGCGCCCTTCGTGACCTCCGGAGAGTCCGGTACACGCTGTAGTTTCAGGGAGACGAAACGACTCAGCGACACTGCCCGTCGACGCAGTCCTGACCGTCCACACAATCGCCTTGGATGCGGCAGTCGCTCAGCATTTCGCTCGGGGCGTAACAGAGGTTGTCGAGACCACAGAGGGGCACCTGGCCGTCGAACGATTCGCAGATCGCGTCGGGATCTGGTGCCATCGTATTGCACTCGGTGCGGCACACGCCCTCGACACAGACCGACCCGTCGCAATCGAGGTCCGCTCGACAGAAGGGGTTCGGCGCATTCGGGTCCGGGGTGGTGCGAGGCCGGCAGAAGCCCTCGGCATCGCAGAGCTCGGTAGCGTCGTCGCAGCCCGAGTCGCAGCGTCGCAAACACGCGCCCTCGACGCAGTTGGTGGCGAGGTCGGGGCAATCGCTACTGTCGATGCATTGCCCGGCCGTCGGGAGGCAGAGGCTGTCTTGGCAGGCGGTGCCGCTCGGACACCGGGTGGTATCACCGCACAGAAGTCGGCATCGGTTGTTGGCACAGGTGAAACCCGCGGCGCACTGGAAGTCGAACTGGCAGGTTTCGATCACAGGCAAGCAAAGGTTCTCGATGCAGAGCTCGTCCGAGCCGCAGTCGGAGTCCACTAGACAGGTGCCCGCCACTTCCGGGCGGCAGCTGTTCCTGAAGTCACACTCGAACCCGAAACTGCAGTCCCGGTCCTCTCGGCATTCGGAAAGGCTTGGGATCAAACAGGCGCTCTCGGACCGCTCACAATAGCTTCCAACCGGGCAGTCTCCGTCGGTGAGGCAGATCCCAAAATCGAAGGCCACGCACTGATTTGTCCACGGATCGCAGAAAGCGTCCAAAGGACAGTCGAGATCCTCGAAACAGGAGATCAGAACCTCCCGCGGTACGGGCTCTGGTCCGTAGATCGGACAGCCGATGAGGAGGAGCATTGCCGGGAGCAGTGAGAAAATGCGTGCTTTGGCCATATCCCTCGGACGGGGAGGCACCGGGGGTATTCAATGGCCCGGCACTGGACGGTCTACGGCGCTTGCGCCTATGCCAAGAATGTGTCGTTTAGGGCGCCGTTTTGGCGCAGGGCCTCGTACAGGACGATCGCGACGGCATTGCTGAGATTCAGGCTCCGAACCGGCCGCAGGGTTGGGATCGCCCAGACGCGATCGCGGCCGGCGAGAAGCGCCTCGGGGAGACCCACCGATTCTCGCCCGAAGACCAGGGCATCCCCGGGTTCGAAGCTCGCTTCGAGAAACGAGTGGCTCGCTCCCCCAGAAAAGAAATGAATTCGACCGGATCGACTCGATTCCTCGAATGCTCCGAACGATTCGTGACGCTGCACGTCGACCAGATCCCAGTAGTCCAGGCCTGCTCGGCGCACCGCGTGCTCGTCGATCGAGAATCCGAGACGCCCCACGAGATGCAGAGGCGAACCAGTCGCGGCGCAGGTACGGGCGACGGCCCCGGTGTTGGGGGGGATCTCCGGTTCGACCAGAACGACCCGAAACGGAGTGTCGAGGGGTCGCGCGCGGAGCTTCGGGCCTTGGGACATGACGCTTCTTACGATACAGCCTATCGACGTGGCAAAGCGGACTTGGTTTTGGCTCTTTTCGGTGGGGGCAGTGGTCGTGGCGATTTGGATGGTTGAGAACCGTTCCGAACCGCCGTCGGTGCTTGCTCCTTGGACCAACGTCGCGGCGCTGGTGCCGGCCCCCCGGGGGCTCGATTGGGGTGACGTGACGAACTATCCCGCGCTGAACGAAGCCCTTGGAGGATTCGATCCGGACGCTCTTCGTCGTTCTCTCGACGAGGCCGGCCTCGATGCTCTTTGGGTCGGCGTGACACCGGAATCTCCGTGGGGGCCAGAGCTTCCTCTCGCAGACCGCTTCGCGGCAGGAGGCGTCATTCGTGGGTTTCGTGGGGTCTACCTGGCGCCCGAGGGGATGCTCTACGCGGTAGATAGGACTGTGTGGCCCGAGGCGTTGGCGGCTCGTGTACTTGGGCCCGTGGCCCGCCAGATCTTGGAAGGCCACAAACCCCCGTCGATCGACGCGTTCCCCGAGGCTCTAGCGCGCCGGCAGTCGGTCGAAATACTGGTACTCCTGCGTGGGCCCAACGGGGTTCGGCTTTGGCGGTCAGCACGGGCCGAATCGATCGCCGAGGGACTGAACACCGCGGCGCTCGCGGCGCGCAAACGTTGGGATGAGCGACGCGAGACGATGGGCGGGCCGCTCGAAGATCGACTCGATCAGCTGGATGTGGAGGTGGCCCTGCTGTTCGATGATGGCACGCTCGATGGGCGTGCGGTGTCCTTGATCGATTCGCTGGTGAAGCCCTTGCATGGCGTGGCCTACGAGCAGCCCGCGCGATGGCGCTATCTGTTGCCGACCGCCACGCATGATGGAAGGAGCCCGAGCGAAGCCTACCGGCAGCTGTTTGTCGACAACGGGCTACCCGAGGAGAGCTTCGATCGAGCGGACCTGCGGCTCTACCGACTGCGGATGAAAACCGTATCGGTGGATCACGGCTCGGCTGGCTCGAGGCGTGGGGGCGGTCCCTCGGGTTCGGACGAGGGCTCGTCTTCTGGGTCGGAGTCGAGGGTCTCGAAGGAGGAGTCGGGCTCTTCTGCAGGGAGTAGAACGACGAACGTGGTGCCAAAGCCCTGACGGCTGCGGACGTCGATCCGGCCACCTGCTTCGGACACGATGCGCTGCGAGATCGCTAGGCCGAGTCCCGTGCCTTGCTGCTTCGTCGTCACGAAGGGAACGAATAGGTTCGCGAGGAGCTCCGCGGGGATGCCGGGCCCTGTGTCCCGAACGCTGATCTGAGCCCATCGCTGCGCTCCCCCGCCGATTCGGAAGCGGTCCTGGGTGCGGGTCTCGACGAAGATGTCCCCGCCGCTCGACATGGCTTGAACGGCGTTCTGCACGAGATTGATCAGCACTTGGCGGAGATGCTCGATGTCGATGCGCACCTGGGGGAGGTCATGGTCGATCGACACGTGGAGGGTCACGTCCGTGCCGTCGCATTCGGGCCGCAGCAGTTGGAGGGTTCGCTGGACGGCCCTGTTCACGTAGATCGGCTGGGGGTCGGTTTGGGCTGGGCGGGCGTAGTCGAGGAACGAGCTCACCACGCGATTGAGTCGGTCGACCTCATCGACGATGATGCCGAGGAACTCCGGGCCGTCCTCCGGGCTGCGATCGGCCTCCGAGAGATACTGGGCGCTCGCTTTGATCGAGCCGAGTGGATTTCGGATTTCGTGCGCGAGGCCGGCCGCCATCTCACCGAGGGCTGCAAGGCGATCCTTTTCCTTCATCTGCCGATAGAGCTCGGAGTTCTCGACCGTGATGGCGACTTGGGTGGCGAGGCCCGCCAGGAGCTGGACTTCCTCTCTCGAGAAAGCATCTCGCAAACGATCATCTCGAACCGTCAAGAGGCCGTAAAGATGGCCGTCCTCGCCAAGCACCCCCAGGCATACCGACGCTTGAAGCGCGCGTAGAATCACAGTGACGTCGTGGAGTGTCTCGGCTTCCCGGTCGTCACCCCGCTCACGGCGCTCTTCGAGCTCACGCTCGACGTTCTCGAGGACGGCCGTGCCAGTGTTGGCGAGTCGGTCGAGGAGCGGTCGGGCCGGGGCCATCTCGATTCGCTCGGGAGGGGGAGGACCGAAGTGGTGCATGGCGACGAATGTGAGCGCATCGGGGTCCAGTAGGTAGAACGCGCCCTGCGTGAAGCGCGGCGAGGCGTCGAGGCCGGTCATCAGGGCGGTGCCGAGCTCATCGACGTCGAGGGTGTGGGTGAGGGATCGACGGAGGTCGAGCACGGTCTGCTCGAGCTCGAAACGCTCGTGGAAAAAGACCTGCGAAATCCATTCTTGGACCCTGGCGCGGACCGGGTCGAAGAGGAGGAGCACGACGAACGCCGACACCACTATGTGCAGGAACAGTTGCTCGCCCGAAACGAGGCGCATCAGCCATAGGAGCAGCGCCAGCATGAAGGCGAGGGTCGTCAAAACACCTAGGCGGCCGGCCAGCGCGTAGAGATCGATCAGACGACGGTGCATGATCGACTGCGAGAGTGCGTAGAGGAAGACCAGGATCAGGATCGTCCCCCCGACAGGCGGGATGTCGACGCCGACGTACGACAAGTAGGGCAGGTACTCGATCAAGGTGAAGAGGCCGCCAAGTGCACCGACCAAAGCGATATATCGAAGGCGTGCGCCCTCCAAAAGCGACGTCGTTTCGGAGCCGAGCTTGTAGAGGTACCGGAGGGCCAAGGTCAGAAAGACGATGACGTAGAGGAGGAGCCCGGTAACGACGATCGCGTGATCGTAGAAGGGGGTGAGCATCGCGCCGAGAAGGATCACCGCGGCGACGACCGATGCCCGCCTGACGAATCGGGTCCTTTCGGTTTCCCACGGCGCCATCGAGCCGAAAAAACCGACCGCCGAGAGGGGAAGCAGGACACCACAGATCAGATTGAAGCGCTCCCAGAACGGTATTCGCCCAACGACACCGAGCATGAAGGTGCTGACGTACCAAAGGGCTGTGTTGATCGCGAGGATGCCGAAGAGCCAGTGGGCACGTTGCCGCTGAGGTCGTAGCAGCACGCTCGCCGCTAGGGCGACGCACAAAAGGGCTGCAATGAACGAGGTTTGGGTACGCGCATCCACGTGCGAAGCGTAACAGCTCCCCAAGGCCCGGTCAGACACTAGAATACAGGGGAGGATTGCATGGAGATCTTGGACGGGGCGATAGGGACCGAACTCATCGGGCGTGGGATTGAGCTCGACGGCGCGGACTGGAGCGCGCGAGCGATTCGTCGAGCCCCCGAAGTTCTCTCCGAGGTCCACGCGGCCTATGCGAAGGCGGGTGCGACGCTTCATACGGCGAACACGTTTCGGACACAGCCGGGCGTGCTCGGAGACGAGTGGTGCGATGATCTGCGCGCCGCGGTGGCCATCGTAAGAGCGGTGGTCCCCGAGACGCAAAAGGTGCTTGGGAGCATTGCGCCGATCGAAGACTGCTATCGACCGGACCTCAGTCCGGGAAGGGCAGCCTTGTCGCGGCACCGGGAGACAGCCCTGGCGTTGGCTGACGCCGGGTGCGATGTGTTGCTCTGCGAGACCTTTGCCGATGAGGCGGAAGCGCTCGCCGCCCTCGAGGGGGCACGCGAAGTGGGGCTTCCGGTTTGGCTATCGCTGACCGCGGGTCCGTTCGGCGAGCTTCTGACGCCGTCGGACTTCGAGCGCATCGGTCGCGAGGCGGTGTCGCTCGGCGTCGATCGCTTGTTGGCGAACTGCATTGCGGCGACTCAGATGACGCCCTTCGTCGAGGCGTTCGCGTCGCTCGGCGTACCCGTGGGCGTCTATGCAAATGCCGGGGGCAAGGACGAGCGGCTCGGCTGGGCTAATGCGGACGAGGATGCGGCCGAGCGCTACGTCGAGCTCGCGGAGCGCTGGGCGGAAATTGGCGCCACCGTCATCGGTGGGTGCTGCGGCACGGGACCCCTGCACATTCGCGCGCTGAGCGAACGTTTTGGATCAGGAGCTGGCGACGTTCTTGGTCCCGGCGCCTGACTCGACGAGCTCGCGGACGCACCGCACCAGGTCTGAGGGG
>Ga0255058_10001428_pt1 | contig 13461 bp, 22 predicted proteins | sample Cases_109_9_MG_FD_188637 | JGI IMG/M metagenome (GOLD analysis project Ga0255058, IMG submission 188637) | Seawater microbial communities from Amundsen Gulf, Northwest Territories, Canada - Cases_109_9 | ecosystem: Environmental > Aquatic > Marine > Gulf | place: Canada: Northwest Territories... | reverse complement strand
GCGCCCCAACCCCTGTGCGGCCAGAGGCCGCACCGTTGTCTCCACCAGTATAGCCAGGGTCGTGACAGACCGGATCCGTCAGCTGCAAAACTGGGTTAGGTTGCGCCGCGGCTGCCTAGTGCTGGCGGCTCAAGACCAATGAATCAGCTCCGCTTGCCAGGCCCTGGAAACCGTGTGGTGAAATGTCTTATGTCTTCAGGCGTTTCTGGAAGGCTCGAAATCGATGTCGTAGTCACCGTGTAATCCGGTCGCTTGCCTCGGAGTTCATTCACTAGTGCGCGTACAACGGCCACTAGCACAGCTAGCGGAATCAGGAACGCGGCGGCTAGACCTATTGGACCCCAAAAGAGGACGGTCACGGCGGCTGCGACCGCAACTAGAAGAACCCAAGCGGCGATCTTTGCCATCTTGGATAGTGACGGCTTGGTATCAGACAAAGTCAACCTAACGTTGTTTTCAGCTGCGGGCCGGTCTGGCGCGGGCCTGGCGTCCTGCCAGGGCCGCCACTGGTTCGGCCACCGGTGCAGCCAGCGGCCGCACCGTCCTCACCAACAAGTATAGCCAGGACCGTGACAGGCCGGATCCGTCAGCTGCAAAACTTTGTTAGACAGCTCGGCGCCTATGCCAATCGGCCGTCGGCATGTAGCTCTCCCAAAGTGGCCAGGAGGCGGCGATAGTCTGAGGTTCCAGGACACGAAGCGTGGCGGAGAGGCAGGTTGGAACCGACGACGACGGCTGCGCTGTCCCCGGCGGGTTTCACGTAGGCAAGGTATTGGCTGCTTGACCGAAGAAAGAGTCCAATGGTAGCGGTGCCCGGCACGGCATTTGCGAGACGCTTTATGGCGCGACGGCGATCGGGTAGAGACGGGACCGAATCGTCGCCCAAGACAGACGTCTCGAGTCCGACTGGGTTCTGCTGTCGCAACCACCATTCGCCCGTCAGTTGATTGCGGACCTCGTCAGAACCCATGGTGTCGGTCGGGAAAAACTGTACGCTTGGTCCGTCCAGAACGTAGTGCGGTCCGTTCGCGTCGAACGCAAAAAGAGTGTAGCGGCCGTCAGGCGCATGGATTGCGCCGACGGGTTGAAGTCTGAAAGGCCAATCTGGGGCCGGCTGTTTGTCTGATTCGTGAACATCGAAGCCGAATTCGTAGTAGAGATACTCGTTGAGTGACTGCTCCACAGATTGCATTGGTCTCTTCGAGTCTGTCTTGTATCTAACTGTTTGTGGTCTCGGTTACTCTTCGGTTTTCTTCCAGGGGAGATCGGATCCGTCTGAAGCCATGAGCTTGCACGTTAGATAGGTCCCCCGCCCTCTTCGCCAAGATCGAGGAGTATCCGAGGCCCGCGAGCCTGAATTCCACAAGACCGATCGGCGAGGGTTCAGGGTCGGGGAACCTGGGAGAAAGGATACTACGGGAGACCTAGCATGCAGAAGACGATCTTGGTTGGGATTGATGTGAGCGCTGACGATTTCACCGCGGCGTTCGACGGGACGGACGATCAGCCCCAGGTTCTGAGCTTTCCCAATTCCGCAGCCGGGCACAAGCGCCTGTGTCGTCGGCTGCAGAGGGCTGGCCGTCCCGCACGGGCGTGTCTGGAGGCGACGGGGATCTACAGCATGGATCTTTCGCTAGCGCTTCACCGCGCCAAGGGTATCGAGATCATGGTCGTCAATCCTCGTGCCACGAAGGACTTTGCCCGTGCTTGTATGAAGCGATCCAAGACGGATCGTACGGATGCGCTGTCGATTCTCGAGTTTGTGCGACGCATGCCGTTTGCCCCGTGGCGGCCACCGTCATCCGAAACCCTGAATCTACGGGCGATTTCGCGACGGATCGCCGCTTTGATGTTGACACGAATTCAAGAGCGGAACCGGCTGAAAGCTGTCCAACGGACTCGCGAATTCAGCGCGGGCCTGGGCGAAGACATCGAGGCCCACATCGAGTATCTCGAGCAGAGCATGGAACGACTGCGGGGAGAGGCTCTTGAGATCGTGGATGCGACCCCGGAATTGCGTCGCCGCTTCATGCTGCTGGTTTCCGTCAAGGGGATCTCAACGAAGAGTGCGATCCGCATTCTGGGGGAGCTGGCGGTGTTACCTGAAGACATGGCGGCCCGGCAATGGGTCGCCCACGCGGGCCTTGATCCGAGGCACTACGAGTCCGGGAGCTCGGTCGACAAGCCGACGCGCATCAGCAAGACTGGCAACCGACACGTCCGAGCAGCGCTGTACATGCCGGCGCTGGTGGCGATAAGGAGTGAGCCCTGCGTCCAGGCGTTCTACCAGGCGCTGCTCTCACGCGGCAAGAAACCCATGCAGGCGATCGTCGCCGTCATGCGCAAATTGCTACACGCGATCTACGGTATGTTCCGCAACAACCAAGGCTTCGTTGGAGAAAAATTCTATCGATCGAATGCTTGACAAATCAGAGAGTATCTAACGTTGTATTCAGCTGCGGACCGGTCTGGCGCGGCCCTGGCCTTCTCCAACCGAACAGGTCTCCAACCCTGGTGCGGCTGGAGGCCGCACCCATGTCTCCACCATTCTATGCCAGGGGCACGACAGGCCGGAGCCGTCAGCAGCAAAACTTTGTCAGATGGCGTCCCTGCCAGCGTCGACTGTCCAGACCGCATGCCCGAACAGAAACCACATTAATCCGACCGATATTGAATAGAGCCCCGTGAGTGCCGTCTCGGAGAGCATCGGAACGGACAAGAAGATATCGAGTCCTCTCAAGCCAACAAAGGGAACCGGCGAGATCCCGATCAGGAGGGGCAACCACCTGATCCAATTTGGTGACTTTCTCGTCTTGATCGCGGCGACACCGAAGACTACCAGGCCCACGAATGCCAAGAGAATGCCAGGAAAGGACACGTAGTTGCCGCTCCGAGGAAAGTTCAACCAGTTGCCTCCAAAGCTGCCGATTGCGCCCAGGACCTTCCCCACTACTGCGAGCGAAAGTCCTAGACGACCCGCTCTTCCAACAGTTGGACCGTATTGCGCGTACATACCAAGGAGGACAAACGCAAGCAGGAGGGGTGTCACGAAGAGAAAGTTTTCAAAGTTCCCAAACGACCTATCGCCAGCGTCACCCCACTTGGAAATCGTGAAGGCTAGCGGAATCCATATGCTGTGAACCCCAGCGGCCATCGCCAATGGGTCGATCCACGTTCTGGGAATCGATGATGGGATTCCCATTCCGTTTGGTCTGTCTAACGTCCAAGCTCAGCTGCGGTCAAACCGCGTAGCGGGTTGGCCGTTAGCTGCAGCGCTTCGTTATGCAGTCTCGCGTTCGCAGTCATGCAAACCCGTCAGCTCGCACATTGCCGTTTCCTAGCGACAATCCAATGAATCGCGTTCTTGGGATCCCATTCCTTTGATTCAACAATCTCAAAGTCGGCACTCACAGTTTCCATTTCGAGCTCGTGAACAGTAAGGCCAAGGATCGGCGGTGCGATCTTCACCTTCTGGGCGAAGTCAACGAACAACCTGAACAGGAGGCCCCTTTCACCCAAACAAGGGGTTTGCGAGATGAGCAGCCCGCCCGTTGGCAAGAGCCTGTTGATACGGCCCAAGACGGCGCTGACGTCTTCGACCAAGTGCAGGAAATTGAAGGCAAGTACCACAGTATAGCCGTGTGCATCTAGCGATCGATCGAGAAGATCAGTCGGGTCAAAGGTTACATTGTCCATTGAACGGTCACTCGCCTTCTCGGTGGCGATGGCGATCATGTTGGTCGATGTGTCCATTCCATGGACGCGCTGAACGCAGGGTGCGATATCAAGACTGAACTCGCCTGATGCACAGCCGAGGTCCAGCACGACATCTGAGGTGGAGAGCAGCGATTTCGTGCTCTCAATTGTTTGCATGTAGACGCCATCATGTTTTTCAATGTCGTCGTTGTATTTCTGGGCCCGTTTGTCCCAGAACTTCGCTGTCATTCCTTCGGCTCCGTCTAGAATGACACTGCCTCACTCGTCGGTCGCGAGATTTTAGACGGCTGCATAACGTTGCCTTGAAGATCACCATAACCGGTCTACCCAGCAGTCTGCGGGCCAGTCGACCATGAAACGAAAAAAGGCAAAGGCCACGAGCAGCCCCCCGAGAATACCGCTGCCCGCCATGATAAGCCCGAAAAAGAGAATACCCGTCAGCTCACTCAAACCAAAGAGAAGTGCGCACAGGATGAGGAGCGCCACACCCCGAAGTAGGTTCCCGATGGCCGCAGCACGTGCTGCAGTAAACGAGCCGGGTCTAGCCTGAGCAAACAAGAGCCAGCGACTGAGCCGCTCACGAAGGCTCGGACGCAGCACATTCAATAGGAGCTCGGCCTGTTTCTGTTCCCACCCGGCCGAGAGCATGATCTGCAATGCTCTACCGCGTGAGCCGCCGCTCTGAATGATCGCTCGGGCGTCTACGAACGCCTTGTCGCGAGAGGGGTCTCTTTGCTGCGTGGGGGGCACGTTCATTCGATCAGGCCTCTGTGGGGACGCGGCGGCAGCGATGTCCCCGATCGTTCCGCTAGGCCGGAAGCGCTTCCACCACGCTAACGACCGACTCCGTAGGCACCACGCCGCTCAGACGGAAGCCCGCCTTGCCGAGGAGCGAGGCGTATTCGGCTTCGGTGCGTTCCTGCCCCCCTGGTATCACCAGCATGACCATGTCCTGCACCTTGCCTTGATGAGGAGTGTCGCCCGTCGGCAGGACAGTCTCAACGATCAGGAGGCGGCCACCTGGCTTGATGACGTTACGGCAGTGGCCCAGGATGGTCAGACACTGATCCTCGTTCCAGTCGTGGATGATGTGCGACAACAGGTAGGCGTCGCCCCCAGCGGGAACCCTCTCGAAGAAATCGCCCGGCTCGATCGTTACGCGCTCTTCTACGCCGCGGGCCTTGAGCAAGGCAGGGGCGTCGCGCACAACATGCGGCCGGTCGAACAGAACGCCTCGTGTCGCGGCATGATGGGACAAGATCGCGGCCAGCATGTTGCCCGTCGCGCCGCCTACGTCCACTACAGTCTCGATACCTGAGAAGTCGTAGGCCTTGGCTACGGCCGGCGGCTCAGCACCATGGAAACCAACCATAGCCTCGCTGAAATAGGACGCTTCCTCGGGATGTTGCGCTAGGTATTCGAACAGAGGCACCCCACAGGCCTTCTCAAAGCCCGTCTTCCCTGTTTCGAGCGAATACAGGATCTCCTCCCAGCTGTGCCAAAACGCCGGGCCGCAAAACGCTATCAACGTCGCTCGCGCTGAGCCAGGTGCGCCGGACTTGAGCGCCTCGCCCAACGGCGTCAGGGCGAAGCGCTGCGCGTCTCGCTCGGTGAGGATGCCGAGGCCAGCGAGCGTGCGCATGAGGCGATGCAGTGATGGCGCGTGAGTGCTGGTTGTGCCGGCCAGTTCGACAGCGCTCCTCGGCCCAGCGCCCAAGTGATCGGCGATGCCGAGTTTGGCTGCAGCGTAAACGACCGCCGAAACCCACGAGGCTGCCCCCATCTGTATCAGCTGGGCGTGCGGGGGCAAGGCCTTCGACCCGGCACCTTCGTCATCACTCATCGGCATGTCCTTAGTCATCTAGACTGTCTAACGTTGTTTTCAGCTGTGGGGATATCCAGTTTTGATCGAAAGTCGTTGGTCTGTTGAATCTTGGTAGATGCGTTCCAAGTGGCACCGCTTTGAACGACGATCCACTTTGCTATCTCTTCAGACTTGCCTTCCTTGAGCTTCGAAAACAAGTCGGCTGCCATCTTGCGCGCCGCAGTGAGCGCTTCTGCATTGGGAACCCGTATTTCAGGGTGAAACAGCTGAGCGTCCGCTACAGGGGTTGCCAGGATGACCGCACACAGTACCGTTACCGCAATTACTCTCATTTGGACAACCCCCGCGGTGCTTTTGTCCGCCCAACATTGTTTTCAGCTGCGGGCCGGGCTGGCGCGGACCGTGCGTAAGCACAAGCCGTGACAAGACAGATCGTCAGTTGCAAATCTGTGTTAGGCGCCAATTCGCCGCCTCTTCCCCGTTAACGCTCGTCACTTCTTGTGAATTGACACATCGATAAGATCGGCGATCTCTTCAGCAGCCTCGATAATGGTGTTCGAGTCAGACGTCTGCCCTAGGAACAGTTTCTGTTGATCCTTCAATACGAGTGACAAGCGGAATTCGTTTGCTGACTCCGAGTCGTGAATCAGATCCGTCCCGATTTCCGTGGAAAAGGAAAAATGGCGTAACCTCCGTGTTGCCAAACACATCGCCGAAGAGGGCGAAAGGAGAGCTACGCCATGTCGAAGGGTACCACGATTGGGGCGGACGTCGTCCAGCTGCGTAGAGATGTTCGGGCTCAGCTTCAACGACGCGTCCTTGAGGCCATCGAGATCGTGTTGGAGGAGGAGCTGACCACCGTGCTGGGCACGTCGCGCTATGAGCGATCGCCGGTCCGCCAGGGCTACCGCAACGGAGCTGAGAGGCGGCGCATTACCACCGCGATGGGGACTCAGTCGGTGCGTGTTCCTCGCGCCCGTGTGGTCGACGAGGACGGGCGGAGCCATGAATTCCGCAGCGATATCCTGCCTCGTTGCGCTCGCAGGATGCGCGAAGTAGACGACGCGATTCTTGGCGTCTACCTGGCCGGTGGAAACTCTCGTCGGATTCGCACGGCGCTGAAGCCGCTCTTGGGCTCGGAGAATCTGTCGAAAAGCGCCGTCTCCCGCATCGTGTCTCGCCTGAAGGAGCACTTTGCGGTCTGGAGGGAACGGGATCTCACCGACGAGATCTACGCGATCCTCTACCTCGACGGATTTCACCTGACGCTGCCGGAGCAGCCGCTTGAACTGGATGGTGTCGTGTTATCTTCACGCTAGTCTCTCAAGGCGAAAGTGGTGTAGTCTTCGCGACACCGGAGACGCTGACGAAAGAGACTGGAGGTCTAAGATGGCAGCAACGCACGAAATTCTGAGCGAGGAGTACGTTAGCTCCCAAACGAAACGCAACAAGCAGGCGAAGAACCTGTTCGCTGTTTTTGCTGTGCTGTTCGGCGCGATAAGCATAGCCCAGCAATTCGTACTAGGTGGGTCGGGTACTGATTTCTTGATCGTGACCTTTGTCTCGTTCGCGATTCTCCGCATCATCCAGGGCAGGCAACATACATTGCTTGAGAACAAGCGCCTTTGGGATCGTGGCAGAGACAGCTAACCTCGATCGTCAATCAGCAGCTCGTGGGGTTACGCCAAAGTCCACGGGAATCGGGACACATCCCGTGAATCGTGCGCAACTGAACCCTGTCGACATCGCGGAAACTGGCGACCTGGCGATCGTTCCGGGTTATTGCACCCGTCGTCTTGTTGAAAGTGAATTCTAGGCCATCTCGGACAACCTTGAGGGCTGACAGGGCGGCAGCCACAACAAAGGGAATGCGAGGAAAGCCCAGTGCGAAATACCTGAATCAGGTATTCCCCTGATCGCATCGATGAAAGCTGCGACCGTCTTGGGTCGTCCAAGAAGTATCCAGTACCACAACGCAAAGAACGCCAACTGGAAGAGTAGGCCCCATAGTTCGGTTGTCCGAGAGTGGCTCAGAACGACGGCTTCAGGTCCTTGCCGCCTGAAGCTTATCTTGCTCGACATTCTTCGCTTTCCGGATGTCGTGCCACGTGCGCCTAACGTTGTCTTGAGCTACGGGCCGATCTGGCGCGACCCTGGCGTATTGCCAAGGGCACCCTGCCCCGGTCCTCTCGTCAGCTTCAAGGCCTGTTAGGCAGCCTCATCCCGTAGCGCCAAACTCTTGGACCTCGTCTACGAGGCGGCTGCCAAGTCGATCCCTTTCGGTCTCAAGCTCGTAGCGACTCTGCAGATTCATCCAGAACTGGTCGCTTGTCCCGAAGAAGCGCGCAAAGCGCAGCGCGGTGTCGGCGGTAATCGCGCGATTCCCATGCACGATCTCGTTGATCCGTCGCGCCGGCACGCTAATGTCCTTGGCGAGCCGATACTGACTGATCTTCATCGGCTCCAAAAATTCCTCGAGGAGAACTTCGCCTGGATGAATCGGGGGAATTCGTCTAGCCATCTCTCTATATCTCGCTATCAGTGATAATCGACGATCTCGACGTCGTGCGTGTCACGATCACGCCAACGGAAGCAGACTCGCCACTGGTCGTTGATACGAATACTGTGTTGGCCCCTCCGATCTCGCGACAGCTTCTCCAGCCGGTTGGCCGGCGGGATTCGCAGGTCATCGAGTATCTTGGCCGCATCGAGCATGACCAGCTTTCGCAAGGCTACACGCTGCAGCTTTGCTGGGAACTTTCGAGAGTACCGGCGCCCAAAGATCTTTTCGGTCTCCTTGCACCGGAAACTCTTGATCATGGCTTAGTAATAACGCGCGGCGGTATTATTGTCAAGCGTTATTATTTTGGGGCGTCCGCATGTCTGCCTAACGTTGCCTAACCTGCGGGCGCGGCCCTTGCGTAGGCAAGGGGCGTAACCGTCAGGTTCAATACAGGGTTAGACACCGCCTCTCAATCACCTACGTCTTCAAGCCGGGTTCCCTTGCCCGCATGAAGACTCTTGCGCGCTGCTTCGATGCGCGCCAGAAAACGAGGGTCATTCTGAAGCTTGTATTCGAACCAATCATCCAACTGCGGGCCGCGTTGGTCGCACCGCTGGTTCGATCAAGTATAGCCAGGACCGTGACAGACCGGATCCGTCAGCTGCAAGACGGGGTTATGCGCCGAGTCACCAGCTCTTGATACGCGACATCAACCCGGTGTCGAAGCCGGTCTCGTAGTACAGGGCCGCGTACATTTCTCGCAGAGAGCGTCGGTAGTTGTCGGTTCTCGATCGGTCGTGCACTCGAAACTCTTGCCGGCCGTGTGAAGCCGTGTCGATTACGACGACGTTGTTCCCCCATCGAAGCTCGACCCCCACCGCCCTGATTCCTGTCGTTGGAAACACCTGGCTGATGGGCAATCGGAGGGCGTCTGCCGTGAGAGCCTGTTGCCCGACAGCGCTTCGTAGAGCTGCGCCAGGATCTCGCGGGAATCCGGCTGCCCTGTTCAGACTAAGACGGCAACCTTCGGTTACGGTGTAGGGCCACGCGAGTATTCGATCTGATGCTAGAAACAGGCTCCAGTTGCGAAATCCATAGCCTCCCCAAAAGGGGCCAATCGCAAGTTGGAATTCGGTGGTCAGTTACACACCCTGTCGGCGTCTCAGTGTGCGAATAGCGTTGTTTTCAGCTGCGGGCGCGACGCTTGCGAACGCAAGCGGCGTGACCGTCAGGTTCGATTCTGTGTTAGGCAGCATGTCTCCCTCGGCTAATCGCAGGCGTCCCAGGTGCCCGATCGTCGCTTTTCCGTCTCCGGACCCCGACCCAGACCAGGCGTCTCCCGCTGATTGGGTCTGGGGTTAAGTGGATTGTTTTGCCTTCTTTGTTTTCTGCCCCTTTCCGCACGTCACGTCATAGGACTCGGACAACCACTTTCCCCAGATCTTCTTGGGTAGTGGTTCCTCGGCAGTGAAACGGGCGGTTACCCAACCGGTCGATCCCACCTCGAAACGTTTCGGTTCCCGCTTGGCCAGCTTCAGCACCTGCGGCATCGAGGCCTTGAGTTTGAACATTGCCTTGAACCCCTGCCCGTTTGGCCCAGGACCGATGAACAGGAAGGTTCCCTTGCCGGCTTTGAACGTGCTCTGAGTGCATGACGTTCCCCTCGCGACGCCGGGAAACGTCATGGCTTGCCGGCGGATGGCATCTGTGGGGTCTTGGGAAGTAGACATTAGTGGTCCTCCGATCATGCCTCCGCGCTTGGGCATGTTAGCCACGCGCCTGTGTGCTGCCTAACGTTTCGCATGAGCTGCGAGACAAGCTGGCGCGGACCGTGTGCCAGCACGGGCCGTGACAGATGGTATCGTCAGCTTCATGCGATTGTTAGGCAGCAGGCTCATTCCCGTCAGCTCCCTTGCAAGACTCGGCGAATTGAGTCACGGAGTATTACGGCGATCGGGACCATGAACTCGTACGAGTCGCCACGCATACCGATTGTTACCACCACTCGCTGCTCGACGAACACAAATGGCCGGGCCCTCGACGTGCCGCCCGAAAAGGACATGCCGATACACTCGACGTCTGAGGTCAACGCTGTACTGCCTTTCCAGTGCAAAGTCCGATGAGGTACGGGAACGGGATGTACATGGCCGTAGACCACCGACGCCACATCCTCGAAAACGCGGATAGCCACCGCGAGCTCATCGTGTCCATTTGACATTAAGAAGAACTTGCTCGCGCCCGCTGGCTGTGCGGTTGTCGCCGGCCAAATGGCCCACCTCGGAGCAAGGCGCTCCAGCTCGGCCGCGATCATGGACTCGATCAGCGACAAGGCGCGAATGTCTTTGCCCGTCGTCAGCTCACGGGTCGCCGCACCCCCATCATCGCCAATTGCAAGAATTGCAAGAGATGCTGCCAGTACCAGACTAAAGCAATTTGCCAATTCCAGTCCTGTGTCTGCCTAACCGTTGCCTTAAGCTGCGGGCCAGCAGCCGCACCGTTGTCGTCCACAGTATAGCCAGGGTCGTGACAGATCGGATCCGTCAGCTTCAAGGCTCTGTTAGGCCGCTGCCCCGCTGTTTTGCGGGGCTCAACACATAGTCTGCCACGTAACGAGCAATTCTGTCTTGTGATTCGAGCGGCAGGAGGATGCTGAGGTGTGGCGTGACCCGCGAGCCGAATTCGTAGAACACGAACGCACTTAGCAGATCCTTATCTAGGACCTCCAAGAGCGTGTCTAATTGGCCCTCCAGGTCGATCTCGCCGGAGTCTCGCTCCGACTTGCGCGGACCTTGCGCAAGCAAGGGCCGTGACAGGACGGACCGTCAGCTTCAAGGCGTGTTAGAAGGCAGGCTAGCGACAGTTATCATCAGCCGGCCTTCTTCACCCGTCTTATCGAACGCAAGGTTTCAGCTTCACTTTTCTGCGCGTGGTAGAGGTCCCAACGGAGTTGCAGATTCATCCAGAAGCTCGGCGTATTACCGAAGTACTTGCCTAGTCGCAACGCGGTCGCCGGCGTAATGCCGCGGCGACCGTTGATCAACTCGTTGACCCGCTGATAGGGCACCCGGATTCCGTCAGCGAGCTCACGCTGCGAAAGCGCCATCGGCTTGAGGAACTCCTCAAGAAGCATCTCGCCTGGGTGCGTGGGTTCACGATGTGTCGGGACTCGAATCATGGCTTGCCTCTTGGAATCAATGATAGTCGATGACTTCGACTGCGTTGGGTCCGTCTTCAGTCCAGCCGAAGCAAATGCGGTACTGGTCGTTTATCCGGATACTGAACTGCCCCTTTCGGTCGCGCGATAACGCCTCCAGTCGGTTTCCGGGCGGAATGCGTAGTTCCTCGAGCAGGGTTACCGAGTCTAGTTGCTCCAACTTCCGTGCAGCGATCCGCCACAGGTCTCGCGGGCACGTCTTGCGGGCGTCCTTTGTGTTGCGCCCGTTGAAAATGTCCTCTGTTCCGGCGCCAACGAAGGACTTGATCATGTATACATGATAGCACGGCTACCATGCTACGGCAAGGAGACTGCCGAACCTGTCTGAAGTCCTTCTAACGTCAAGCTCAGGTGCGCCGCGAATGCGGCGTCACCTGCAGCGCCTTGTTATGCGCCCACACCACTACGAGATAGACGCTATGTACTCGGGCGGAAATTCAAGCTTGCCGAGGACCGCTCGAAGGCGTGCTGCATATTCAGTGTTGGCCTCGTCGGGCCCCGGTGCTTCGCGTAGGTTGTAACACAAAGCGGGCAAGGTTTCGCCTTCCATTGAATGGGCGAGTATCGCTTCCGGTCGATATTGTTCTAGACCAGGGGCGGTATAGAGCTTTTCAAGTTCGTCGTGGGTCAGCGCAAAAACCATACCGTACGCTCGTGCACCAGGAGTCGGAACGAGCGTGGCACGCCGGCCGATACAAAGTACGTAACCATCAACATATGCACGGCGTGGACTCACTGACACGACTTGGCTCTCGCGAAGAATGTCGCTGTCCATGAACAGTCCATAAGAAAATCCGTCGATACGTCGATCAGTCATGTGGTATCAGTTTCCCGTGCGCATAACGTTGTCTTCAGCTGCAAGACGTTGTTATGCCGCTCATGCCCTACGAAAGGAGCCGGTCGTAGTCATCATGGGACCCGATCCAAAACCACACTATCCCCTCGTCCCCTTTGATTCAAGGGCCCGATATCCAAGAGTCACTCGGACAGAGTAGATGGGTCGACTTGAATGGACCCGCTTGAACCGAAGGCTTGGGTGCTGCGGGTCCGCCTGGAATCGCTCGTACGCTTCTCGAGCGCGATCCTGGATCTTGGCAGCTAGTTCGGCAAAGGCCCGACGAGATCGTGCGGTTGTCCTTGATTTCACAGGTTCTCAGGTTTGAGCTTCTCGGTATCTCCGCGACGATGTTCCTCAAGGGCCTCATCTGCGAGTTCAGAGAGCCGATCGGCTGAACTGGAGAAGGCACGGTCCCAGCGACGTTCAGACTTGATCTCTTCGAGCAAGAGCTTCGCGAGGGAGTCTTGCTCGTCGTCCGCGAGTCGTGATGCTTCGTCAAAAGCTTTTCGGAGAAGGTCGGTCATCGGAGTATTCCTTCGATTCTCGAATTATAGCAGAGGCCACCAAACACCGAAGCCACCACTCTTCAAGCCGGTATAGCGTTGTTTTCAGCTGCGGGCCGGGCTGGCGCGGGCCTTGCGCACGCAAGGACCGTGACAGGACGGATCGTCAGCTTCAAGGCGTTGTTATGTGGCATTGGCTCAACTATGCGCTCTTCGCTCGCACGATGAGGTCAACATCACAGTCAAGAACATGAAGGAGATTCAACACCTGATCCACTGACTTCCGATAGTTGGTTTGATCGAGGAGCCGATAGAACTGCGCAGCAGACGTTCCAAGTCGTCGAATGATCTCCCGCTTGGAGAGATCACTCTGCTCAACCTTCTCCTGAGCCACAATTGTCAGCCGATAAAGCAGAAGATCTCGAAGGTAACGAGGGTCCTGGTTGTATTCCAGGACTTGATCGATGTGAACGGTCCCCTCCTGGCCCGAATCGAGCGAATATACAAAGCCCTCTCGCCCGAGTTCCTTATCGACCGCAATGTTGACGATTGGAGCCGCAGAAGTCGGCCTCGGGTCCGCCTTGGAATATGGGAACGAATAGGTCTTGGAGTAGGTCTTGACCTCAAACACCTTCTTGCGATTGTTCGCTTTGACGGAACGGATTTTCATAGCAGGCCCTCGGACTCGAGTTCGGCGATCAGCTTGAGGATCCGTTGGGTCGCGCGACCTCGCATCGGCTTCTGGTTGTCCAGATCCCACTTCACGACCAAGGCACCATCGCGGTAGACGTGCACGTGTCGCGGCGGGTGGTCGCCAACCCAAGTCACGAAGATGTAGCCACCACGCCGAATCCTCGCCAT
>Ga0255058_10001427_pt1 | contig 13463 bp, 12 predicted proteins | sample Cases_109_9_MG_FD_188637 | JGI IMG/M metagenome (GOLD analysis project Ga0255058, IMG submission 188637) | Seawater microbial communities from Amundsen Gulf, Northwest Territories, Canada - Cases_109_9 | ecosystem: Environmental > Aquatic > Marine > Gulf | place: Canada: Northwest Territories... | reverse complement strand
ACATCAGGCCATCCTATTTGGAAAATTATGTCTTCACCGGCAAACTTTGCATAGTAATTTGACTTTTCTTTTTCAGGTTCTAATTTCCCCCCGACCAGAAGTGTCTTCGTCACCCTTTCCTTCGGCTTTGTTAAATCACCTTTTTCAATATCACCTGAAACACTACCAGCATCTTCATATGTTACAGTTACTTTCAGACCGGGGCTGTCAAGCCCATACATACCAAGGTCTTCTGCGGAAAGGGCAATGATCTTATCAACCACTAAAAATGACAGATTCCAGACCACCTGATTTACAGAATCTACATCAGCTTCCATATTAACAGGGCTGGTCATGTTCCATTTCAGGATATGGCCATCTTCGTTCTTCTTACATACGAATGTTTTTCCATCCCTGTCTATAGTAATTTCCTGTGCACTTTCTTTAGAAAATTCCAGAACCAGTTTGTCCCTGAAAGCGACATACCCGGCTTTAGCAACGTCATAGAACTCTTCTGTTGGTACAGAATAAACAGGATCTTCTCTATCCTTCTTTACATAACACAACCCGCCATCAGGATCGGAATCTCCAATCATAAACTTTACAGTTTCACCCTCTCCAATCTTCCTGAATACAGAAACCTTTACACTTGAATCGCCTAACCCATATTTATCAAAGTCTTCCCCGCTGTCGTCCTCATATAGCTGTATCTGTAAATCCTTAATTTTTTCTACGAACTTCCTGATGGTGTCTCTGTCCGCTAAGATTTTATTCGGTGATGTAATCATCCAGTCATACTGTTTTGTCTTCACCATCATCAGGGTTGTATCAGGATATTCCAGTTCAACCTTTTCAATCCCATAAGTACCTATTGAGTCAAATCGTAATAACTGCTTGTCTCGCAGGTCATTTGGTTCCAGATCGAGATCGCTGAGAACCACATCGTGTACAAAAAATATGGAGCTTTCGTCGTCGCGTTTCGCATAAACCTTGTCATCCAGACTGTGTCCCAGGAGGAGACTCTGTACTTCCCCATCTATAGAACCTATATTGATAGTAAGTCTGGGTTTGTCCAGGCCATGTCTGGCGATGTCCTCTTCTTTATCTGACACATAATCGGCTTTGGCAATCTTTAAATTCTTCAATTCGCTGAGAATGTCTCTGATCCTTGCAGTATCACCGCGGTCCGACACCGGCTGTGTCACCCACCAGTGCTGATCAGCCTTGGAACACACTATAGCCTCTTTCGAATCACTCTGTATTCTAACCCTTTCTATCGCATTTAGATCATACTCAAATGCCCATTTATTTCTTAAATCAATTAAATCCTTATCGATTTTTTCCATAAATTTTGCGGCAACAACAATAACGTCTGTGCTTCCTTCAATGTTTATATAGACAGTGTTTTGTCCAGCGGCCAATCTGTCACCTATATTAATAGTATATTTAGATTCAGAACCTGTTGTTTTTTCGGTTCCTTTTAGAATTGCACTCTCTTTCATCCAGAGGTTGACAACAATTTGTGGTTTGTCGAGACCGTAATTCTCAAGATTGAAGTTTGCTGTTTCGCTTTCTTTAATGGTGCCTACTTTTCTCAGGAATTCAAATTGGGAGAGAATGTCTTTAACTTCGGCTCCGTCAGCCCTTAACTGCAAAGGTTGCAGCACTCTCCATCGAACGTTATCGGTGCTTTCTAGGACGATTGAGTCTTTCTCCTTTTTTAACTCAATTTTATTGATTTGGCCTATCTTGTAGTCAGGTAGAGCCATTTGCTGCCGTTGTACCCATTCTTCAGTCCTGAATTGTTTTCTGTCATACAGGAAGATGTATGCGGCGCCTATAGCGGCAATTATTAAGAGTATTATGGTTGTTCTAAACTTCATAACTTTATATTAAATAATTGCTTTCTTCTCTAATGTTAAGGTAATATGAATCTCACAAGGCCGGGTTCTATTAATTCTGTTGCTCCTGTAAGCACATCCCTGCCTATCTTAATTACTTTAGAACCAGACTATCTTCTTCTTCTCCACCAGACAAAACCACCAATCATAATACCAATAGATGGTAGCCCTGCAATAGACAACCAGAAAATAAGAGTTAGTTGTGCGGGTTTAATAACAGCCCTTCTGACGTCGGGAGCTTTAGGTGATATACCAAGCTCTTTTTCCCTGCGAGCCAGCCAGCTTATGGAATTTAATACAAGATCCTGATTCCCCGGGTTATCAGAGAATGCATTTGCGGCAAAATCCGTATCACCAAATACAACAATGCGCGATCCCTTTTTCCCTATATCTTCGAACGCCTTTGAGGCATGCGGCGGGGTAGTAATATCCTGATGCGGAGTCACCTCCGGCGCTCTCAGCTCGGCTGCTATTGCTAAAGTAATTGGCGATGAAATATCTACATCATCATCATATTTCGGCCTTTTTTTACCGGCAATCTCAGTTTCACCCCAACTGCTGTCCGGCGCCCGAATAATAGCTTTTGCAGAGAAAGCCATTGTATCAGTCAATGGAGCCACGCTGACTGCAGTTGAACCATAAAACACTGATGTCAGTTTCATAATATCGTTTGTTATTTCGTGTTCTAAATACTTCTCGTCACTGATATATATCTCAACAACAGTCTGCATGCCATAAAGGGGCATATTCACTTTGTTGTATACAACTGCATCATCCCTGACAACAATACCATACTCTCCAAGCATGGCCTTTAAACCGGAAGGCTTATTCGCACCCACAACCGGTTCAAGCATTACCAGTAACTTCCCGTCTTTAAGTTCACCTTTCTCATCCAGTAGTCTTGCTGACGTCCCGAGGTAGTTACGAATGTAGTTTGTTTCTTCTGTCGAAAAACTCTTTGTAGGCCCGGCAATAAAGAGTATATCGCAATTTTCAGGAACCCGCTTCTTTTCTAATAAATCAAGAGGTATGATGTTATAATTAGCACGTTTTATCGAAGTTGCCAGGTTGCCCAGTCCTGCACGTTCAAAATCTCCAGGATCTCTTTCCCCATGTCCTTTGACAAAATAGACGGTTGTCTGTTTTTCCTGTGTTACGTTTAATACTGCAGATGTAAAGACTTCTTCTCCCTTGAACTTAAAAGGAAATTCTCTTTCGATTACCTCAGATTGCGACACATGCTTACTTTTGTCTCCGCACGTAAAGATTATTGAATTTAACTTCAATTCTTCCAGGTCCATCTTCAGCTTTTCTGCCAACTCTGTTATTTTAGTACGATCGGTCAAAGGGTTCAGGAGAGTAACACTTACCTTGTCTGTTACATACCTGTACTCTTCAAGTATATCTACGATCTGTCCGTAGAAGCGATAGTCTTTATTTTGCACCAGAAGTGAGGTTACAAAAACCGGCTCGTCAAGGCTTTTCAGGATTTTCTTTGTTTTGGCTGATAATGTATACCTTCCGGATGCAGTAAAGTCACATCGATAATAGTGTCTATCATTAAGGTAGCTGACGAAGACAAAGATAGCTACAGCGATAAGTATCATAAAAATGACATTAGCGCCGATTAAGGTTTTCTTCGTTCGCAAGCCCTGTTGCGATTCTGATGTTTTTGCTTCTTCGTTATGCAATTACTTTTCTACCTCCATTTTCTACTTTCAACATTTCGTACCGTAATAAACAAAAGTAATGTCGTAAAGCTTAGATAGTAAATTACGTCCCTTGTGTCTACAATGCCTTTTGTAAAAGATTCCCAATGATCAAATGTTCCCGCATATCTGAGAGTCTCGTAAAACCAGCCGTCACCGTATGTACTTAAGAACCCAACTACCCAGAGTATTATCAATGTAACTATCCCTATTACAGAAGCAACAACCTGATTTCTTGTGAATGATGATATCAGCAAACCAACAGAAACAAATAGACCTCCCATAAGTATCAGGCCTATGTAACTGGAAAAGATTGGCCCGTAGTCAGGATTTCCGAAAATAGTCAGGAATAAGACAAATATCCATGTCGGCAAGATCATCACAATATATAAAGTCAGTGCTGCGAGAAATTTACCGAATACCACATCAAAATCTGTAACCGGCGAAGTCATCAGCGTCTCAATCGTCCCGGATTTAGTTTCTTCTGAAAAAAGTTTCATGGTGATTACAGGTGTGAGCAGTAGGAGGAAAAACTGGATTGAATCCAGGCTGCCTTTCAGTGATGCTTCCTGCCAGAATTGTAAGTTTCCGGCAAAGAAGAACCCCGAGGCAATAAGGAAAACAGAAATCACTACGTATGCTATAGGTGAATAGAAGTAGGACATGATCTCTCTTTGATATATAGTAGGTACGTTACGCATTGCCTGAGACTTCCTCCGTTTCCCTGGTAGTAATTTGATGAAAGACTTCCTCTAAAGTGACGGTCTGCCGCTTCATTTCGCGCAGGATATAATTATCTTTTACAATACACTTAAATACATCTTCTCTGATATCTTTCTCTCCAGAACCCTCGACATAAAACTCATTAGCATCTCCCTTTTCTTTCCATGATACTGAACGTACACCGTCTATGCCGGACAAACTGCTCTTTATCTTTTCTCCATCACCCTTTATTTCTAAAACCAGGTTTGAACCGGTTTTTATCTGTTTCATGAGGTTTGCCGGTGTGTCCATTGCCACTATCTTACCCTTGTCGATTATCATGATCCTGTCGCAGATCATTTCAACTTCCGGAAGGATATGTGTTGACAGCAAAACGGTATGTTTTTCACCTAACCCTTTAATTACCTGTCTAATCTGCATGATCTGGTTAGGATCGAGCCCAATGGTAGGTTCATCAAGAATAAGGATTTTCGGATCATGGACCAAGGTGTCAGCAAGGCCAACCCTCTGTTTGTAACCTTTTGACAAGGTGCCTGTAATCTGATTTTGCACATCTTTTATTCCCGTTAACTCAAGACAATAATCTATTTTCTTTCTTCTTTCTCTCCTGGGAATATTTTTAAGTTTGGCACGGAACATCAGATACTCATTTACCCTCATATCCAGATATAGCGGAACATTCTCAGGTAAATATCCAATCTGTTGGCGTACATTCAGTGAATCTGTAAATACATCGAAACCGGCTACGGTTGCTGTACCGGCTGTTGCCGGCATGAAGCAGGTTAGAATCCGCATGGTAGTCGTTTTGCCTGCACCGTTTGGGCCTAAAAGTCCTACCGTTTCATTTTCTTCCACATTGAAAGATATGTTATCTACCGCATTGATATTGACGTAACGTTTTGTTAAATTCTTTACATTAATCATATTACAGATCTCCAGGTCAGGCTTTTTTGATGCTACGAGCTTTTTTAGGTTAACAATACTTTGAGTAATTAAGTTCCCTTAATTTTAATCTTTTGCTACATCCTCATCAGTAATGCTAAGCTTTCCACTCGCATGCTCTTCAAATGCCGTTTGGACTGGATCACTCGAACCTGTCTCAACCAAAGCTGGCGAACCTGCCATCAATTCCCTCGCCCTCCTTATTAATAAAGAAGTCAGTTGGAATGGGCCAAGATCTTCTACTGTTTTTTCTTTGCGTTTTGCCATTATTTAAGTAAAAAGGTTGAAATTATTAAAACTATTACTTTTACCATGTTTTTCGCTTTCGTCAAGAAAAAACTTCACTGCAAGGAAGCAATAAGTATCAAATCCTCAGATATTTACACTTATTAGTAGTAGTTAAGCTTGTAAGGCTTAATAGCAGGTTAATACCCAAAAGAGACTCCAGATACTTTAAACTAAGGTATACACAATATGGCCGCTGTGTGCGTAAATGGATCGATAATTATATAGTTATAACTTGACTTTGTGGTTTTACAGAAGTATTTTATGTAAAATAAAAATTCAATCTAAAGTGGAGATGTTGATATGCGTTCAACTGCTAAAACGTTCAAAGATGCCGGAAAAGATTTTCCGAAAGGAACTGTGCTGTTTAAAGAGGGTGATATTGGTACAGAAATGTATTTAGTAAACTCAGGTAAAGTTAGATTGAGTAGAAAAACAAAACAAGGAGTTGTAGTTTTAGCAACATTAGGTTTTGGAGAATTCTTCGGGGAAATGTCCGTTATCACAAACAAACCAAGGACGATTACGGCTGAGGTTGTTTCCGACTGCAGGCTGAATGTTATAAGTAAGGATGTTTTGGAAACATTGGTAACAGGTAATCCATTAGTTGCCCTGAGTATTCTAAAAAAACTGATGTTCAGGTTGGAAGATGCATATGGACTCATTGAAGACCTTTACGTCAAGCATATTAAACAAGATAAGAAGACGTAATATGTTTTAAAATGGAGATAAATGAGGACTTTGTACCGGCAACAAAGAAATGCATTGAAATTGAGGAACTTGAAGACGGTTGCATACTTTATGATACCGAAAAAGATGAGGCACATAGCTTAAACATTACAGCAGCTTCTATCTGGACATGTTGTGACGGAAAACATTCAATAAAAGAAATAGCAGCCATTGTGAAAGAATGTTTCAAGCCAGGAAGTAAATCAACCATGGAAGACATAATAAAAATCGTCAAAGTCTTCTCACAAAAAGAACTCTTAAAATAAATCAGTTCCTTTCTTCCCGCCAGACGATACAGGCGGGTAGGGAAGATTTGGAAAGTGCGGGTTACCCGCCTGACAGACCGGCGAACAGCCGAGTTGCGAGTTACACGTTTCGAGTTTTAGAAATTTCTTTTCAATCAACAATCTTCAATTGTCAATTGCCATACCATGTATTCATTAGATTACAAGCTTCAATCACACCGCTTTTCCATACAAACTGGAAACAGAAAACTGGCAGATTTGTGCTCACCGCTTTATCCCAACTCGAGGTTCAGACACAACGGACATGCAGACATTACTTATTCACTGAAGATGAGAAACGATAGTGTTACCGGTACGACATATGAGATCTTTGTAAACGGCAAAAAGAAATATAGCACTAACAGTAAATCAGAATTGTTTTCCCAACTTGAATGGATAGTTACGTGCAATTCCATGTCCCATCTTCAGGAGTTCTTCCAGATACATGCCGGCGCTGTGGTAAAGGACAGAAAAGTTATACTGCTGCCTGCCGGGCATGGTTCAGGGAAGACCACTCTTACATTAAGCCTTACCAGGTATAATTATCGCTGCCTTTCTGATGATATAGTCTTAATAGACCCGAAGTCACTTATGGTTATCCCTTTCCCGCGAAGTTTTCTGATAAAGAAAGACGCAATCAAAAAGCTGACCAGATCCAATTTGATAGATAAGAGGAGCGGGTATTATTGCAGGTCAGATGATACCTTATACTTTAATCCTGATACCGGAAATAAATTTCCTGCCCGAAAAATAAAGCCGTATGCCATCGTCGAATTAAAACACAACCGGCGCTTTAGAAATGAACTCAGGCAGGTCAGTAAATCACAGATGTGTATCAAGCTGCTGAGGCAGTCGTTTAACGTTCACAATTACAAGAGGAAAGCAGTCACAATCCTGACGGGACTGGTCAGGAAAAGTAAATGTTATTCCCTGAAGACAAACAATGTTGATGATGCCGTACGCCTGATATCTCAAATATGAATGATCCAACTACCAAAAAACATATTGCCAGACTCTTAAGCCTTGAGCCGAGCAATGAGGGCATTGATGAACTATGGAATAAATTAGAATCCATAGAGTGGGAAGACATCATCGATATTGCACAGGCAAACCGTGTAATGACATTGTTATTTTACAAGATCAGGCAACTGGGGCTTGAAGATAGACTGAAACCGGAAACCCGCCGGATTATGTCTCTCGAATATAAGAAAGGTGTGGCGCGGAACGTTGTCTTAAGACATGTGTTAAAGGACGTAATAAGTTCATTAAATCAACATGGTATCAAGGCCGTCATATTAAAGGGTGCAATAAATTTCTGTGAAAATATTTATGAAAATTGGAATTTGAGGTCAATGGAAGACCTGGATATCCTCATCAAGGAAGAAGATTTCCCTGCAGTCAGGAGATGTATGCAGACTGCAGGTCTTGCTTACGTAGGAGGCCAAATCCCTTACGACCTCAGCGAGGACTTTGAAGGCAGGAATATGGCCGTAGATATGCACTATCTACCGGTACCTCAGAAATACATTGGCCTGTTTGATATGGATGCATTCTGGGCAAATACAATCGAAGTAGAGATGGATGGCATTAAAACGCATGCCCCATGTCCAACAGATCAAATCTACCACAAATTTGTTCATGATGTAATCCGGCATCAGGAATTAGTCAATTTTCAGATTCAGGATTTATGTGATTTTGTAATGACCAGCCAATATTATAAAGAAAGAATAGACTGGGAAGAGATACTATACAGAGTCAGGAAAAACAGTATCGAATCTTTATTTAAACTGCACTGCTGGCAGATCAAGAGGAACCTCGGATTGGAATTACCGAAACCCATAAATAATTTGAGTGATGATAATATTCAGTACTACGAGAAATGGTACGACCAACTGAGCAAATGCCCCGAATGGCTTGAGTCTGCAAGTGAGCGCCTTATGGCAATACTGGTCAGGGGTAGCAATCCCCTGGAACACATCAGGAATTCATTTAACGTCCTGGTGAAAGAATCCGTGCTGAATGAGTCAAGAGAGTTTCTTTTCTCTATATACCACATAGAGAAAATGAAGCCTTTACTACCACTCATCCGTATAATACACTTGTTCAGAATTCTTTCTCTACATATCCTGATGGTTGCTTACACCACTAAACAGCATTTAAGTACCCGCAAATAAACCATACACTGGCTTTCCTGAGAGATAAGGTTGCATTGCCTCAGGCACAAAGAGATAAAAACTACATTACAAATTGCGAAAACCATGATAATATATAAGAAGTATTTAGTTGTTTCATAATCACTCATCATTCTTAACGGTATTTAAGGGTATTGAATAGCAGGAAAGAAAGGGAGGATTGAATTATGAAGAATAAATATATTCTATATTGTGGTAGATATGTATCAACAACAGGACTGGTGGCGTTTGCATCCCTGATTATAAGTTCCGTTATAATTTCTACGGCTGATTGCAGGGGTCAGGAAACTGAAAACCAGAAACTCTCGCCTGAAGCATATGCCAAATCCATCGTATACGAAGATCCGGGAATATTAAAAGCACATGATATACTGCCAAAAGAGCTGCTTGAAGGCGAACACCATACAGTATTGGAAGATGTTGCTACGTACGATCTTACCAACCGCTTTACGATCCTGTCGACATTCGGTTCTTTTGAGGCATTTAGTGAAGATATGTTACGGATCCGGATACAGGAGATTCAGGCCATAGCAGTCTTACAGGAAATTAAAAAAACAAAGGCATTCCGCGATGCTGCGGAACAAGCTGCTATGAGTTCATTCAAGGGTGCAAAGAACTTGATAACCCATCCTGTTGACACAATTGGTGGAGTACCTAAGGGAGTTGGAAGGTTGTTTTCACGAGTTGGCGAGATGTTTGGTGGTGGGCGAGGAGAGCAGGAGGATAGTGTAGCAAAAGAACTGATTGGTTTTTCCGTTGTAAAGCGACAGTACGCGCACAAACTTGGAGTGGATGTTTACTCATCTAACAAAGTACTTCAGAAGGAATTGAACAGGCTCTCTTGGGCCGGATTTGCCGGTGGGGTAGGTGTAAAACTGGCTACTAGGGCTGTTAAAGGAGCTTCCGAAGCAGCGTACTTCTCAATCAAGGGTACGCAATTCATTCAAGGCATGAACCAGATACTTCTCGACAACGCCCCGGAAGACCTCCGTCGCATAAATCGTGAGTTGCTGCAACAGATGGGGGTTAATGAATCCACAATTGAGGAGTTCCTCCAACACCATATTTACTCACCACGCCACGAAACAATCCTGGTACACGCACTGACAACGATGAAAGGTGTTAAAAACCGTGATCTATTCGTCAAACAGGCCATCCTTGCTGTATATGAGGAAGATGCGTTCTTTTTCCAGCAGATTGCTGAAATGATGACCAACTATCATAATAATATAGAACCTTTCACCGAAATAATTCCTGTTCGTAGAGTTGCGGTTGGTTATACAGCCGAACAGTCCATTGTGGTTACGCTTCCTATGGATTATGTGTACTGGACAGAACGGGCTGATAAAGGGATAGATGCACTTGTAAAATTGGAATCCATGGATCGCCCAGTCAAAAGCATGAAATTATTTATCTCAGGGAGGCTTTCCCCAAAGACCAAACTTGAGCTTATGGCCAAAGGAATTGAGTATAAAGAGAACATGTGAATGCTTTAAGGCAAATTATGGAAACTATGTTTCCTGCTTTTTGAAAAAAATTAACGAAAGGTGATAATTATCTTACTTCTTATTCAAAGATTAACATTAGTTTCTTAAGTCAAATGGAAAGGGGACAAAATAATGAATTATATAAACAAATTACTGTGGAGGAAACATATAAAATCAATTAGTCCGGCAATGGTTGCGGTTCTGGTTATGGGCAACATTATGTTTTTCATGGCCGGTTGTGTAAGCCAACAGAAATCAACTACTACGCCAACTACAAAAAAACAGGACCTTTTTGAGAAGGTGCCAGTAAGTTCTAATGAGTATGAAACTCCGGATATTTTACGTGCGAGTGAGGTATTACCACCAAATCTGCTTGAAGGTAAAAATTACAATATACACGATGACGTTTTGACTTACGGTTTTACTAACTACTACACAATTATGTCACCATTAGGTACATTTGAGGCTGAGGGTGATGACATGGTGAGAACCCGTATTCATGAGATTAAGGCCATAGAAGCTTTACAAGATATTAAAAAGTCAAAGGCCTTCGGTGAAGCGGCGAAAAAGGCCGCTACGAGTTCTGTCAAGGGTGCATGGGGCCTGATTTCTCAGCCGGTGAAGACTGTATCCGGTGTCCCAAATGGTGTAGGCAAACTTTTTTCACGAGTTAGTGAAATGGTAAAGGGTGATCGTGGCAACATGGAGGATAGCGTAGCAAGAGAGCTGATTGGTTTTTCAGCGGTAAAACGGCAGTATGCACACAAAATGGGAGTGGATGTTTACTCGTCTAACGAAGTACTTCAGCGGGAGCTGAACAGTGTCTCGTGGGCAGGATTTGCAGGTGGTGCTGGTGTATCACTGGCTACTCTAGCCGTTAAGACTGCATCCAAAGTAGCCTATTTATCAATCAGGGGTACGAAATTTATACATGGCATGAACCAGATATTGCTTGATAGTGCCCCTGAAGATCTCAGGCGCTTAAATCGTGAGAAACTACTACAAATGGGGGTAGAGGAGTCGGTCATAGAAGAGTTCTTGAGAAATCCTAATTTCTCACCTCGCCACGAGACGATATTGGTGCACGCGCTGGCAGAGATGGAGGGTGTCAGGAACCGTGATCAATTTATCAAACAGGCACTCTTTGCGGAGTCTGAGTTGGACGCAGCCACTTTTCAGCGAATTGCAGAAATGATACACGGTTATCATACACAAGTTGGACCGATAAGTGAAATTATACCGGTACGTCGTGTTGCGGTGGGTTATACATCTGATCAAACCATAGTAATAGCGCTTCCTACTGATTATATATACTGGACAAGACGTGCTGATCTTGGCCTGGATGCTATAATGAGATTGCAGGCTGTTGAGCGTCCGGTAAAGCGAGTTGAATTGTGGGTCACCGGAAAAATATCACAGAAAGCCCGAAAGGAGTTTGAAGCTAAAGGATTGGTAGTTAAAGAGCAAATAGGTGATGAGTTAATGCCACCATCATTATAGAAGAGTATTATCTAGACTACTTTGTTATATACTAAAATCATTTATATGATATGAGTGCCTTGGTCTCAGTGTTTAGTTTTAGATAAATTTTCTTTTAAGTCACTTTCAAATTCTGTCAGGATTTGATTAAGGGCTTCGTTCCAGCTTTTGACCAGGGCATCAGGTGTATTGTCATTTAAAGGTTCTTCTTTGTGGTATTGACTTTGAAAAATTATTTTGGGACTACTGTCGGTTTCATGAAGGAGAAAGAACTGAATTTCCATAACAGCTTTTGGTGCTGTGTTCACACGGTAATCACCATAGAGAGCCGTAACAGCACCCTCAAGAATGTAAGTAGAGTCCAAAAGACTGGATGGATCTACAACATGCTTAAACAGACCGGATCCTGCCAGCCGCTTACGTATCTCTTCTGTAAACATTGATGCAGGTGAAATGAAAAACTCGTTGTAAAAATCAGACTCGTAACTCAACTCTTCAAGGCGGTAGACAAGCCCCTTGCCTTCATATTTGGGAGAGACACGAAACCTGCGAACGGTAAGGGCGGCGTCCGTATCAGAAGAAGAAATATCCTCATCCCGGGAAGCATCCATGATAAAGTAACGTTTCTCCGGATAACTTTTTTCCAGATTAACGCATCCGATCAAGACAGAAAACAAACCAAAGACTCCAATTATTACTATTAATAAGGTTTTCTTCTTCATTTTTGTTTACCTCCAGGATATGAGTGTGGAGGAGGATCTCCAAATAAGAACTGAGATGGATATCTCTTAGCGTCCTCTGTCATATCACGGAGATTTCCTGTTATTACTCTCACATTTTCTGTAGACACTCCTATATTCTGTTTTTCACTGGAAACAAAGTAATTAAACTGTCGTAGTGTTCGTTTAAGTTGGGCAATGATTTCAGGCAGCTCTCCCAGTGACTCAGCTAGAGGTTTCCTGGTATCATCCACCATCTCCTTAACAGAATCCATTGTTTCTGACGCATCAGTTATAAGGGGTTTTATTTTTTTGTTTGTTTCCCTGACTTCTGTAAGCAAATTTTCAACCAGCTTGCTGATATTCTTTATATTTAGATCATCTATACTTTCCTTCATTTCCTTCAGGGTTTCTTCGATGCCGCCTGTAATTCCATGAAAATCTATCTGTTCAACCTTTTCAAGTATCTTCTCCATAGATTCAGTAAATTGAGTGATTGTACTTGGAACGGAGGGAACATAGTATGTCCTGGGTTCCCAGGTAATATCCAGAGGAGGATTTTTCTCGGGGTCAAGATAATCTACTTCAAGGAATGCAGTTCCCGTTATCCCCTGTGAGGCCAGACGAACCCTTAGACCTCTTACAATCATCTTCTCCAGAAATAGTTGCCGTTCTTCTCTGGTCATTTCAAGTCTAGGTTCAAGGGATACTTTGACGAGTACGTATTTGCTGTATCGGAAATAATCTTCACTTTTGATGTCCAATTCGTATTCTTCATCTACGAAAGTAATTTCCTCCACGTTGCCAAATTTAACACCCCTGAACTTAACTGGAGCGCCAACATCCAGACCCTGTACGGAACCATCTATATAAGTTTCCATCATGACTTTTTTCTGGAACACTGTACCCACTCCTAAAACAATTATAGCAATAATTGCAATAACTGCCGCACTGATAACGAATATTCCAATTTTAAAATAATTTGCCTTTGCACTCATAAACATATACTCCTTAAAGAACACAACAGTCTATAT
>Ga0255058_10001426_pt1 | contig 13463 bp, 13 predicted proteins | sample Cases_109_9_MG_FD_188637 | JGI IMG/M metagenome (GOLD analysis project Ga0255058, IMG submission 188637) | Seawater microbial communities from Amundsen Gulf, Northwest Territories, Canada - Cases_109_9 | ecosystem: Environmental > Aquatic > Marine > Gulf | place: Canada: Northwest Territories... | reverse complement strand
TTCTTCGCCGAAATACCACGATACGCCACCTAACTCCTATCCACAACTTTCAATCATATCTCGAATGGGATTAGGGGTAAAGACTTATAGAACATTGCCCTTTAAAAATGGTTGTGAACTAACGGCCTTTATTTCGAGTTTTGAACTCCCTAAGACAGAATTAATGTGGACAAAGAAGGATTCTAATAATACAACCAGATTAGGATTAAAATTTCTACCAGCATAATAGATTAACTGACCTTTCACAATACTCTTAGTCTTCCCTTTCCTTAGAGCTGGCTGTGTAAGGCACAATTCATATCCACATTTGGGACATTGAGTGGGGATGTGTTTTGCATTTTATTGCTTTCCCTTGGCTTTTTCTTGCTGAGGAATTGCTTTTCGATCAGCAACCAAGTGTTTTTTGCTTGCCCAGGCGCCAGAAGGAAAATTTTTGTTAGTGAAATACACCCAATCTTTAATTTCCTCTTCTACTTCTATAACATCAAATCTCTTAAACTTACCAATTATTTTATAATTTGTTCTTGGCCCTTCTCTAACATTGAGAGAACTGACTTTACAATATAAGATATCTGAGATAGCCAAGGCTGAGGATGACAATATCAAAAAGAAAGCCACAATAAAAAGAAAAATTCTTTTTATTCTCATACCCCTCCTTCATCAAAAAGGAACTCAAACTCTTTCTGATGCAACAGAGAATGGATCAGTCGTCTTTTCATGTAACCTAAACGAGTAAACTGGTAAACTAGGCTACCGTTGATTAAAAAGAAGATAATAGCAATAAATATTAATTGCTCTACTACCTGTTCCCAAGCATTACCACTCATTCCTTTTGCGAGAAGGCCAAAAACCTCCCATGACAATAAAGCGGAAGCTGTTAGGGTAATGCCAATTTCTAACTTTGTAAGAAGTATTTCTCTATAATGGAAGCACCTGCTCAATATTTTGTTCCTCCACCTTTAATATTCTTCTGATTGAAAAAATTATATAGATTATGTTGGTTTGCTCATAAGTGTTTTTGAATCAAACCATTTATATTCCTTTCCCTTGGTTAAGGTCTATTTATGTAATACGCTTTGCAGAATTAATACCAAACAGAAAGCATTTTAAAAATCAATAAATTACGTTTTCAAATGAACTCATTTTGTAAACAAAAGTAGACATAGGAGTGAACATAAAGATGAATCTTTTTAATTAGGTGTAATGCAAAACCTCAGATTGGAATTTTCGCCAAAATTCCAATCTGAGGTTTTGCATTACAGGCTGTGAGGATATGGCTGGCGTATTTTTTTGTATACGATTGTGATTATTTTATACCTTAGTTTTCTATTTGAAATTTTAAAATCGTTTAACTAAGTCATGATACTTCAATATGTTTCATCATTTTGACTCTGTTTGGCATTCCATTTGCTTCTCCTGATGTAACAAATGAAAAAAGTTCTGAAATCAACGCTCCTCTTAACCTGAGGATTATAAGGAAGGAATATGTCATGAATCAAAATAATAGGACTGAAGAAAGAATACCTTTGCCAAAAGAATGCGTTCTGTTTAATCAATTTGACTTGATTAAAGCGGAAACAGTTGATATTTCAAAAATAGGATTAGAGGTAAAGACTGATAGAACATTGCAATTTATAAATGGTTGTGAACTGGCTGTCTCAATTCCGAGTATGGGATTCTCTCTGGCAAAATTAATGTGGATAAGGAAGGATTCTAATAATACAACCAGATTGGGATTAAAATTTCTCTACTAGCATATTAGATTAACTGCCTTATCCTGACTTCAGACATAAGTATTTCAACGCTTAACCCTTAACCTTTTATACTCCTCTAAGTAACTGTACAAACCCTGCCAGAGCATAAAAACCCCATCTCCAACAGTGATTCTAAAAGTTAAAACAATCAGGGTATGCTTAGGTATGCCTAAACTTTTTTAGATGCTCCGGCCCTGCTTTTGTTTCAGGGCAAAACGCTCAGAATTGGATGTTAGGATGCAGGGGGAGAAATTAAAGTTGGATGGATTTGTAAAGGGAAATGCTATTAGTGTATTTGAAATAAGTTTTAGCTAATAAATTGATATGGAGAAGCTTTTGCTGCAAGCTCTAAAGCAATCGCTTTTTGCTCATCTTTTTCAGTAGGCCATCCTAAAATATTTGCATGTTTCGGAGGATTATCGTCAGGTTTTATTTGCAATTTATTTTCGGTAACTACAAAAGCTTTTACGTCGCCTCTTCCATATAAAGTTCTAACGGATTGCTTGCCAACATCTTTTCCAATTTTCCATATTTGATTTTCAGATAATTGAAAAATCCTAAAAACTGAAAGGGTTAATTTTGAATCAGGCATAAAAGCACTGGTTTTAACTCTAGTTTTTTTTTGTTCATGTGGTTGCTTTGGTACAAGAATCGAGCAAGAGGCTCACTTGGGGAGATATCGTTTGAATATTTAGAAACTAATTTTTTAGGAAAAAACCCTTTTAAGATTGTGTAAAATTTCTTGAGGTAATTCATCGCCAAAATATTCTGAACCATGGATTTTGCCGCTTTCAAAGATTCCAGCATATGATAACAAATAGTTGCTTCCAATGCTAACAGAGAAAACCTTATTAGGCCCATTAAACCAATCGAAGGCAATTTCACCATCAGGGTCTACACTTACTTCAGGATACGGATGGGTTAATGGTAATTTCAAATAAAATCTAAGCGCTTCTATATATGAATCCATACTAAGGGGTTTTGCGCCATAACCATCCCAGTTATCAGTAGAACAATTTTTCAACGCTTCGCTTAGTTCATTACGCACATCATAGTCATCATTGGCAAGACTTAGTAGATTAATACGTGTGCAATCTATCATTTCTTCAAGGACCTCGGCATCTTTACTAACGCCTCGGTTTGTAATAAAAGAAAAAATATTTTTAGAATTATAATCAATAGGAGGACAACACGTACTCATTGGAATAAACTCACAGTTTTATTTGTTATACTTTTAAAAAAAATTTCATTTTTCATTTTACGAAGTTGATCAAATGTTCGCCACATATCCTCATCGTCTACTTTATAACTCTTTTTTACAAAAGCATCAATATCTAAAATTATTATTACATGATTTTCATCGAGGCTTTTATCTAATGCTTGAGTAATATTAACTAAAATATTTGTTTTAGGATTTCGTATTACTATTTTATTTAGAAAACTTGTAACAAGAAGGGACTCGTCTAGATTATGAGGAATTTTAGGAGGAGACACAAGGTAATCTGATAAACCGGTAATCGGTAGTGGGATATTTAGGTGATTAATATAGCGTGTGGCTATTCGTGTAACAAATTCTGGATTACTTTTTTCTACATATAAGGCCCAAAGGCTTTTAGCTTCAGCCATTACACTATTCCAATTTGTATAAGGTTTAAGTCGATTGAAAGTAAATCCATCCATTCTGAATTGTGCAATATTTTTATCATCGCTTGATATAAATTGGTATCCCCTAAGTTCCATTTTAGATGGAAAAGATGTAAATGGTTTTCCTTCTTTTATTCCAAATTTGCTTTCTGATGTTTGACGTTCTTTAACTGTTGGATATTTGTTACGCAAATCATCCTTTAAAGATGAAAACTCTGTAATTTTGAAATCAGAAGGAAGCTTAACGCGAAAATCAATTACTGCTTCGGTAATAGGGGCATTCTTAAGGTGTTCTACTGTTGGCATTAGAACCTAAATTATTAAACAATAATTATTGCAAAGTTGCGATTTGAACAACTGTATAAAAAATACAAACCCTTTTCAAGAGCAAAAATTGTATCTTCCTCTGCCAAAATAATTGTACCCTAATTATCTTTAGTGAAATATTCCAAGAATGCTTACTTCATTAGTCACCTTGCGAAAATTCCAGATGCCATCTCCTGATTATTTCTTGTTGTATTAGCCCCTGGTTAAAATCTATTTTCTTGCATCCCTTCTTTCTATTAAAATTTCACTTCCATTCAGTACTATTTACCCAAAGGAATTTAAATGTTAAAAAAGGGTTTTGGTGACGGTTTGGTGACGGTCTTTTTAAGGTTTTTTTGATGCTTTTTAAACATAAGCTATTGATTTTAAAAAATAAAAAAAATAGCCCCAACGGGAATCGAACCCGTGTCTTCAACGTGAGAGGCTGATGTCCTAGACCGCTAGACGATGGGGCCAACCTCATCAAGCTACTTAATTTCAAAATGCTTGTCAACCATTATCCCCTTAAATTGATCCTTTTCGGGTAACTTTAAGAGTAACCAAAAGCGTAAGGCAATAACGTATGACCTGAATCTTGCATTATGGATTTTTAAAAAGAAAATTACTGCCTGTTTGTTTAAAAATTATCGATACTTCCGGAAAAATTAATAAAAAATGATATTAACCCAATGGGTTAACCTTAATTGTATTTAAAATTTTTAAAAATCCATCATCAAAATGCGCAAGATTTTACCGGATCTGCTTCGTTATCAAGCGCTTGAAGTAAGGCTCTACGTTGGCGCGCTTGATGCCTTGCAACTCCGGCAAACTTTCGCGCGCAAGATTAAGGTCTGAAATTACTTAGGCGCTTTAAATTTCTGATATTTTTTTTATCGGGGCTTGATGTTCTTCCGCAACCCTTGACTTATCAATGCCAAATGATAAAATTTTGATTATTTAAGTTTTTGAAATATTTAGCCTGAAAGGAATAATGCTAAAAATTGGCGTAATAGGAGCGGGAGATTGCTCCAAAAAAGTTTATGAAAATGCTGAAAAATTAGGGGTAATGATTGCTGAAGGAGGAAATTTACTAATCTGCGGGGGATTAGGGGGTGTTATGGAAGCTGCGGCTAAAGGGGCAAAATCCGCAGGCGGAGCCACTGTGGGCATTCTTCCCGGAGCCAGAGCGGAAGATGCTAACTCTTTTATCGATATACCTATAGTGACGGGTTTAGGCCATGCAAGAAATTTTATTATTGTTCAAAGCTCAGATGTTCTATTTGCCTTTAAGGGTGAATATGGCACCCTATCTGAAATTTCCATTGCTCAAAAACTAAAAAAACCCGTTATTTCCATTTGCTCATGGGAAGTTATCAAAGATATTTCCCATACTCAATCTCCTGAGGAAGCTATAAATAAAATGGATAAACTTATGAAAAAAAACGAATAGATTCCACAAATATTGAAGGTATTACCTGAATATTGCACAGGTATTAATTTTTTTGCCCTGTGTCATTAGCTTTTAGAAAACTTAGGCATTGAGTTTGCACTATTAAGGTGTAGTCTGCTGAATTATTAGGAACCATTTGACGGTTCTATGAATAAAATTTTTAACTTTTAAAATTTCAAGGGGATGCGTTGAAGAAAAATAAGGCAATGGGAATTGCGAAAAGAACTGGATTCGCCAAAATTTTCTTTTGTTTTGTGTTGGCGCTTTTGACGCTCAATTGTTCCTCTCCATTAAAACCCAAATCCGTCTTTAAATCCAGGGTCAAAATAAGAGGGGTTTACCATAAAGTTAAAAAGGGTGAAACTCTTTGGAGAATAGCCAAGACATACAATGTGAATCTTAAAAAACTAAAAAAAATAAATTATATTACTGATGTTCAAAGTATCAAAATTGGAAGAAATTTATTTATTCCCGGGGCAACGAAGAGACTGTATGTCGCGATTTATAAACCCCCGATTAAAATGGTTTCTTTGGATAGGAGAGGGCCATACGCAACTAAGAAGGGATTTATAGTCTGGCCTGTAAAAGGGACGCTAACTTCCAGATACGGAATGCGAAAGAATCGAAAACATGATGGCATAGATATCTCTGCGCCCAAGGGATCCCCTATTTTTGCCGCGGCTTCTGGCAAGGTTATTTTCACCGGTTGGGGCCCGTCTGGTTATGGCAAAATGGTTATTATCAAACACAACAAAAAATGGGTGACAGTATACGCCCATAACTCCAAAAACAGGGTTAAAAAAGATCAATGGGTAAAAAAAGGAGAAAAAATTGCTTATATTGGAAGAACGGGCAGAGCTACTGGCCCGCATCTCCACTTTGAGTTGAGGGGATACAGGGAACCAGTAAACCCGCTTATATATCTTAGATAGTTGCGATTAAAGCTTTATTAGCTTTTACGCAAATGATACTATAAAAAAATGGAAGTTAAGCGCTGCAAGACATGGCAAGGGTTTAAGGAGCGCGTTTGGGGCATTTGCGGGAGGATAACATTTTATTAAAGGGAAGAAGCTCAGAAAAATATTTATGGAAATAGACTTAAAAAGCAAAATAAGGGACATCCCTGATTTCCCAAAACCAGGTATTATTTTTAAAGATATCTCAACCTTGCTGCAAGATTCCGGCGCCTTTCAGCATTCTATTAATTTATTGGCCAGGCAGTGCCAAAATAAAAAAATCAATAAAGTTGTTGGAATTGAAGCGAGAGGTTTTATTTTTGGAGCGGCATTGGCTTATGCTCTTAATTCAGGTTTTGTAATTGTGCGTAAACCGGGGAAACTTCCCTATAAAACCAGCAAGCAAACTTATGAACTGGAATATGGCTCCGATGCAATTGAAATTCACGAAGACGCAATAATGCCGGGGGAACAGATTTTACTGGTGGATGATCTCCTAGCCACGGGTGGGACAATGGCGGCAGCCACAAAATTAATCTCCAGAATTGGCGGTAAAATTATTGGCATATCCTTTTTGATCGAGTTGTCTTTTTTAGGTGGTCGAGAAAAATTGCAAGGCTATGATGTTTATTCAATTATTCAATATTAAATGTTTTCCCTGTGTCCAAAGTATTTTTAATTGAAGCTCTTTATAGTTTGATGTAAGAAACCTCAATTTACTGAGTTAAACCTATGGGCATCGTTGTTCAAGAAACTTGTCCTCAGTGCAAGCAAAGTGTATATATCCCTCTTGATTGCTCCAAGGTGCGCTGTCCCCATTGTCATAAAGAAGACGTTATAAACAAGCGAAGAAAAAATCCTAAAAAAAATTCCCAGCATCAAAAGAATGAAGATAAACGTTATGTCTTTCAATCCTTAAATTTGCAAGTGACAATCTGCCCAAAATGCGGAACAAAATTTTCCAGCTCCTCTGTTTTGACCAAAGGAAAATTATTTTGCCCTCACTGCAACAACCCCATATCGTTGAATGATTAAAAAAAGTTCTATTACACTGGCGCATAAAGTTGTAAATGTAAGATCATCTTATGGGCATTCACCTTTTAGAATTAAGCCTAAGCTCTATTGGATTAAAAAGTCTTCCAGCGTTACCTTTTTAATTTTGCCCCTTACTATTTCCTGATTGATTTTTTCACGGAGTTCTTGGCTTAGTTTTTCCTGGGCAGAAGGGATTTCATTATAAAATTTACCTTCAAAATATTTTTCAATGATATTTTCTACTTTATTCTCAAAGGTTGAAAAACCTTTTTTGACCTGATCATAGGCGTTTTGGTTATCCATAAACAGTTTAATGTTTAAACTCAATATTTTTGTTTCATCCGGGCTAAAAGTCAAAGGGACTATGGAGCCTATATTTATTGACATGTTTTTTTCGTCAGAATCAGATAGAACTATCCCTGGGATGCCATTTTGGACCTCTTTTTTCCTTTCTATTGGCCTCTCTTCTTGTCCCCCTGTAATCGCAGGCCGCGATCTGGCCATTTCCTCATAAATTTTAAATTTAGCTTCGTCAGTAGCCTCAAGGGACGTTACATCGTTACTTCTGGATTTTTTAAAAAACCAGAAACTTCCCAAAGAAAGGACTAAAAGAATCATACAAGCAGAGACAAGTATTTCTACAGGATTTTTTCTGCTTCTGAAAAATAAAAACCTTTCTCCAAAATGTTCATTTCGGTTTTTTTGTAGCTGGCCGTCATTGGTTGGAATTTCTTCTTCGGGCAACTCTCCTTCTACATTCCTTTCCTGCAATGTTTCCATTTGGTCCGGTTGCGCAAAATTTCTATCCCCACTTTCTTGGTCAAACAGTTCTTTTTCCTCATGCTCTGATTTTGTCTGATTTTCTTCTGCCATATTAGACACGGAGGAATCATCATTTTTGGCTAGAACGGCAGCAGAAAAAGCCACTGTTTTGTTAAGCAATTCTTCCGCATTTTTATTCGATTCCTCAAGATTAACCTTTGATTCTTCATTATCCTCATTAGCTTCTTGTAATAAATTCTCCAGGTCTTCCATAAATTGACCGCTTTGGATTGAATATGGTTCGTCGGGTTGTTCCTGATCGAGGTTGCCAGAGCTCTCCGGGGTTATAGATTCAGACTCTTTTAATGCAGAGTCCTGTCGCAAATCACTATCGATCTCAGCGGAATCCTTTGAGATATCTCTGGCATTATCTTCTTGCTCAAAAAGTGTGCTATTGTTTTCAGCATCAGCAATCTCAGCATTTTGTGGAGAATCATCTTTTAGGGTTCCTTCCAATTGTTGTTTCACCGCTTGTTCGAACATTTCATAAACGTCTTTCCGCTCTTGGGTCCCAGCTTCTCCTTTTGTCTCAGAAGGAGAAGATTGTTGAGGTGTCAATTCCTGAATTGATTCCTGAGGTGTAACATTGTTTGCTTCAATAGATTCTTCTGGTCCCTTTGTTTCCTCCGGTTCGGAAGGATCTTGAATTGGTTTTTCTGCGGCATATTGCGAGGCTACATCAAGTGGTTCGGACAAGGCTTCCTCAAACATGGCGTAAATATCTTTCAAGCCCTCAGAATCATGATAATTTTCTGCCTCAGTAGAGGATGATGGCTGTTGGGTTGGCTCCAGAGAAGAGGCGTTTTTTGCTTCTATAAATTTTCCTGGTTCTTTTGTTGACTTCGGTTCGGCCTTATCTTGAACAGGGGTTTCTGTCGTATTTTGTAAAGTTTCATTAAGAAGTTCGGATACCGCTTCCTTAAACATCCTATCAATATCCTCATCTGGCTCCTTTATTAACTCAGGTTCGGAGGGACCTTGAAAAGGATCTTCTGGCGCATCTTGCGGCTGGTCATCAAGTAATTCGGATTCAACTTCCTCAAACATTCTATCTATATCCTCCTCACCTTCTGTTTTAGAATCCTCTTTTGTCTCAGACCTGGCTTGTGGTTGTTGGGACGGAGGTTGAGGAGATGGCTTCTGCTCAATAATATCGGAAACGTTAGAAAGCGGCTCCTGATTTTCTTCTTGCTTAGATTGATCGCAACTTTCTGCATCTTTGGCATTTGGTAAAGCCTCCTCCTCTTCCTTCAAATCTTCTGGCAAATCTTCTCGATTGGGTCTATTGTTTTGGGCTAGTTCCATTATTTCAGGGTTTTTTTCATCAATAATAATTTTATCTAGGCTATCTAGTTTATTTTTGATATCATTTATTAAAGAGTTGTTCATATCCCTTTTATCTTCACTTATTAAAAAAGAAAATTGGCATTTACGGCAAAATAATGTTTTACCCTTTCCTGAAACATCTTTACCTTCAAATTCAATATAATTCTTTAAATGACATTTAGGGCAGTTTGTTTTCATAATATTGAGAATATAATTATTCTTTACGACTGCTTCTGCATTGAATGTTCTTCGGGCTTTATACAGAAAAATGTTCAGCCTAAAAGGTATAAGCTGATTCATTGTTTCCGCTGATAATTTTTTTAAACAACTATTGTCCGTGACTTACGCGCCCTAATTGGGGCAATTCCTGATAAATCACACTTCCGGTGATCTAAAAGAAAAAACTTGCTCAAAAAACAAACTTTTATAGAGTAATAGCATAAACGGCCATAGATGTTGTATGCCAAAAGCTATCTATATTATACTGCAAAATTATGTCAAATATTTTAAATTTTTCCGATTGACTAATGCCAATGCATTATATGTGCCGACTTATAATGGATTAAAATTGACAAAATATTCGTCTAAATAATCGATGGAAAAGGCTGATTATTATTAATATTAGAGAACATTTCTCACTTAGATGCATAGAATTAAGGCTCAAATAGGAATTTCTTAATTTCTGGGACTTAAAGTCAAAAAAATGACGATAAGCGCATTTTAAATACCTGAAGATTTTATAAAGATGCTATTATACGTAAGAGCCATAAAGGGGCGAGGCGCTATAACCCAAAGGAGATGCCGTTCCGATCAGCTAACAAAAAAACTTGATCAAAAAAGAAGTTTTTACAAGGTAATAGTAAATAGGTTTTAAAATCGGAATTTCCATATACATCATATATTTCTCCCCGGTTGCTGCAATACATCCCTGTACAATAAACTTGCAAAACTGTGTTTTTTTAGCAAAGTTTTGTTCGAAGTTTCGGAGCGGTAGCTCCATTTGGCTGTGGCCCTGGCCACTCTATGCTATAATTAACAGTATTTTGAGAGGCGCGAAAATCAATGGAGGACAATAATTTAAACATTGAAGACCCCTTAGTAATCGGAGACAGGAAATTTTCGTCCAGGTTTTTTATGGGAACAGGGAAATTTGCCTCTATTCAGATTATGAAGGAGGCGATAAAAGCTTCAGGAACGGAAATGATAACTGTTGCCCTGAGAAGAGTTGAGATGAATAATCCTGAAGATAGTTTAATTAACGCTATTGATACTTCTAAATATGTTTTTCTTCCTAATACATCGGGAGCTCGCAATGCTGAGGAAGCTGTTCGGCTTGCCAGGTTGGCAAGGGCCGCAAAATTGGGGAATTGGGTAAAGCTTGAAGTGACACCTGACCCTAATTATTTATTGCCTGATCCGGTTGATACACTCAAAGCCGCTGAAATTCTTGTGAAGGATGGATTTGTTGTTTTGCCTTATATTAATGCTGACCAAATACTTGCTAAACGATTAGAAGATATAGGCGTTGCGGCGGTGATGCCCTTGGGATCTCCTATTGGTTCTAATCAAGGATTAAAAACCAAATCTTCTTTAGAAATTATATTTGAGCAATCCTCTGTGCCAGTTGTGGTAGATGCCGGTCTTGGCGCGCCTTCTCATGCGGCAGAGGCTATGGAAATGGGGGCATCTGCCGTATTGGTAAATACAGCTATTGCGGTGGCCGGTAATCCCGTGAAAATGGCCGGGGCTTTCAAAAAAGGAGTGGAAGCAGGCAGAGAGGCTTATTTGGCTGGAACTTCAGGTGAAAGTAAATTGGCCAGAGCTTCCAGTCCCCTCGTCGGATTTTTAAATGAAACATAATAAGGATTTCTTCAAATTATTCCAGGAATTAAACCCTGATAAAATTGTTCAAGAAGTTAACGCGGTTACCAAGCAGGAAGCAAAGAGATGTCTCCAAAAAGATAGGTTTACCCTTCAAGACATCCCGGCATTGCTAAGCCCTGCCATGGAAAATTATATTGAGACGATGGCCCGGAAGTCTTATCTAATTACGCGGCAGCGTTTTGGCAATATAATCCAACTTTTTGCCCCCCTTTATCTCTCCAACGTGTGTTATAGCTCTTGCAAATACTGCGGCTTTAGCCATGATAATAAAATTGACCCTGTGACTCTATCGGTGGATGAAGTAGTTAAAGAGGGAATCGCTTTGTATAATCAGGGCTTCAGGCATGTCCTTCTTGTTTCAGGCGACGCCTCGAAAATAGTAACGCCACAATACCTGAAAAGGGTCATCAAAGAGCTAAAAAAATATTTTCATTCAATTTCCATTGAAATTTATCCTATGACAACAGAGGAATACGGTGATTTAGTCAGAACAGGCGTCGATGGATTGACTATTTACCAGGAAACATACTTGCCGGAGACATATAAAAATGCGCACATAAAAGGGAAAAAAAAGGACTTTGAATGGCGTTTAGAAACACCGGAAAGAGCAGGCAAAGCAAACTTTAGAAGAATAGGGATTGGTTTTCTCCTTGGGCTATCTAACTGGAGATTGGAAGGATATTATTTGGCTTTTCATGCGCAATATCTAATCAAAAAATTTTGGAAGTCACAAATTAGTATTTCTTTGCCGAGGTTAATTCAGACCAATAAAGACTTTATAATACCTCAACCTGTGGAAGACCGGCATTTTGTCCAATTATTATGCGCCCTAAGGATGGTGTTTCCGGATGTAATACTGGTTCTTTCGACAAGAGAAAAAGCGTCTTTTAGAAATCGCTTAATTCCTTTGGGTTTTACAATGATTAGCGCTGGTTCAAAGACGGATCCAGGCGGTTACTCCCATTTATATGAAAGTGATTCACAGTTTGAAATAGAAGACACCCGTTCTTCCAAAGAGGTGGCCGCTGAAATTCGGCATCTTGACCTGGAACCTGTATGGAAAGATTGGGACAGGTATTTTTTAAGCAAAGATTAAACGATAAGCTGGAGTTGTCGCCCAGGGAGCGCGATTTGGAGGAAAGCGCAAGTTACATCTCTAAAGCTGCAAGGGTCTTTTTCACTTCATCAGCCGAAGATTTCAGAGCGCTGCTTTCCACCTCGGTAAGTTCAATCTGAATGATTTGCTCTATTCCACCCGCGCCCAATTTTACCGGCACCCCGACAAATATTCCCTCAATGCCATATTCCCCTTCAAGAAAAGCGGAACAGGGAAGTATCCTTTTTTTGTCCCTTAAAATGGATTCTGCCATTTGAATAATAGATGCGCCGGGGGCATAATAGGCGCTGCCCGTTTTTAACAATCCAACAATTTCTCCTCCGCCTTTTCTGGTGCGTGTAATTAGTTTGTCAATTTTTTCTTTGGAGAGCAATTCAGTGATAGAAATCCCTGAGACAGTCGCATACCGCGGCAATGGAACCATGGAGTCGCCGTGGCCTCCCAAAACCATGGCCTGAGTATCTTCCATGGACACGTCGAGTTCCTCAGCAATAAATGCTCTAAATCTTGCGGAATCAAGAACACCAGCCATACCGATTACGCGATTTCTTGGAAAGCCGCTAACCTGCTTTGCAAGATAGGCCATAATATCCAGGGGGTTTGAGACAACAATAAATATTGTGTCAGGGGAATATTGGATAACTTGTTTTACTACGGAATTAACTACTTTAGAGTTTGTGTCAATCAGATCATCACGGCTCATGCCGGGTTTCCTGGGTATTCCCGCTGTAATCACCACCACATCGGAGCCAGCCGTATCCTTATAATCGTTGGTTCCAATGATTTTCCCGCTAAACTGTTCAATAGGTCCTGACTCTAAAAGGTCCAAACCTTTTCCCTGAGGGACCCCTTCTACGATATCAAGGAGAACCACCTCGCCCAGCTCTTTGTAGGCCGCCAATTGAGCTGCGGTAGCTCCAACATGGCCTGCCCCGACAATGGTAATTTTGTTTTTCATAATTTTAACTTTTTAGGGTCTATCCAAGTTTCTCAAAGAAAAACTGTTTATAAGAAATCTGTTAAATCAGATAACCTTGGAATATATCATATTTCTTTAGTGACCCTCCCTTTTCAATTTTATCTTTGCCACCCATCTTATCCTCCTACCGTGACTTTTTAAGGGCATAAACATCTTTGAGTCTCTCACCATTTAGCTATGCCTTCATCCT
>Ga0255058_10001425_pt1 | contig 13465 bp, 13 predicted proteins | sample Cases_109_9_MG_FD_188637 | JGI IMG/M metagenome (GOLD analysis project Ga0255058, IMG submission 188637) | Seawater microbial communities from Amundsen Gulf, Northwest Territories, Canada - Cases_109_9 | ecosystem: Environmental > Aquatic > Marine > Gulf | place: Canada: Northwest Territories... | reverse complement strand
CACCGGCCGCACGACCTCGTCCGCGCCGATCTCACGCAGCCAGCCCTGCGCGCCGGCGCCTATGAGGGTCTCAGCCGAGAACGCGGCCGCCAGCGACGGGTCGACCTCGCCGGCGACGGGGCCGAGGAGGACGGCGCGGGCGCCCCGCCACTCGTCGGGCAGGTCGTTGGGAGTGAGGCCAGCGGCGCGTTGCGGAACGCGCTGAGTGCGGCGCGAGTCCGGCCCGGAGTAGACGTTTCGCATCTGCGTTGTGGCGGTGGCGGGGACAACGCGAGTGTCGATATCTGGGAGCAGCTCGGCAAGGGGCAGGTCGTCCGCGCACGATGTGAGGACTGCGGTGCGCAGACCGAAGTTGCGCGCGAGGAGGGAGGCGTAGGCGGCGGCGCCGCCGAGACGCCATTCGCCCGGCTCGCCCGTGAGGTCCTGGACGACGTGTCCGATTACGAGGAAGTCTGGCGCGGCGCCGGGCATGGGCCTCGGGCCGTGGTCAGCGGTTGTCGCGGTCGCCGCCGCCTCTGGGCCGGATCACGACCTTGCGCTCGTCGCCCTGGCCGACGGAGCCCGTGACGACGTCCTGGTCCTCGCTCAGCACGAGGTGGATGATGCGGCGTTCGCTGGCGGGCATCGGTTCCAGCGTCATGGGCCGGCCTGAGTTGCTAACGCGGTCTGCCATGCGCTGGGCGAGGTTCTGCAGCGTCTCCTCGCGACGCCGGTGATAGTGTTCGACGTCGACGGTTACGATGACGCGGCTGTCCATCTTGCGGGTCAGCATGACGTTGACCATGTACTGGAGGGCTGCCAGCGTCGTGCCGCGGCGGCCGATGAGCAGGCCCAGGTCGTCGCCCTCGATGTCCAGGACGGCGCTTGCCCGGCCCTCGCCGTCGGCCGCCGTCTCCGGTTCGCGTACCGTGACCTCGGCGTCGATGTCCATGCCGTCGAGCAGCGTTCGCAGGAACTCGGTGGCTGTCTCTACCTCTTCGGAGTCGAGGTCCTTGATCTCGATCGGTTCGCCGCGTTGGACAGGGGGCCGTTCTTCCTCTTGCCGTTCTTCCCCGCGCCGTGGTTCTTCTTCGTGGTCTTCTTCTTCGGCTTGCTCCTCGGTCATCGGGCGGGCGGTGCCTTCTTCGAGAGCGGTGACGCGGATGCGCGCCTGTTCGCCGCCCAGGCCGAAGATGCCGGGTTTGCCAGGCGTGAGGATCTCGATGCTCACCTGGCTGCGCTTGAGTCCGAGGTCGCTGAGGGCGATGTCGATCGCCTCATCGACGTTTTTTGCGCCTACCTCTACGCTTTCCATGGCGGGGCCTCGTTTCTGTCTTGGCCGGGGCTTCCGGCTCTTCATCGCTCTCGATTTCGGTCGCCTCTGCTTCGATGTCAGACTCCCGGGCCGTGTCCTTGCCGGAGCCAGCGGGCGCCTGTGGCGGCGGAGGCATGGGCAGTAGTTGTCGCCAGGTCATGATACGGCGACCGTACACATAATAGCTGGCGAAGAGGCTGAATACGTTAGACACGACCCAGTAGACGCCGACGCCGGCGGGGAGGTTCAGGGTGAAGAAGATCAGCATCATCGGCAGGAGCCAGCTCATCATCTGCTGCTGTTGCTGCTGCTGCGGGCTGGCGTTGGGTGTGATTGTCATGCGCTGCTGCAGGTAGGTGCTCGCACCGACGATGAGCGGCAGGATAAACGTCGTGTCGGCCTCGCCCATGTTCATCCAGAGGAAGTGCTGGTTGAGCGGGATCTGTTCCTGGAGGATGCCGAACGAGTAGAGGCGCTGCGACAAGCCGACCAGGCTCTCCGGGCTGCCACCGACGAGGTGTGTCAGCGCGCGGAAGAGCGCGATGAAGACGGCCATCTGGATGAGCATGGGCATGAAGCACCCGAGGGGGTTGATGTTGTGCTCCCGGTAGAGCTTGACCATCTCCTCTTGACGGCGCTTGGGGTCTTTGTGCTTCTTCTGGATCGCCTGCATCTCCGGCTGCGCGGCCTGCATCGCGCGCGTCGACTCCAGCTGGCGGATCGTGAAGGGGATCGTGACGATCCGCAGCAAGATCGTGAAGAGGATGATCGAGAGGCCGAAGTTGCCGCCAGTCGCGATGTTAAGGAGTACGAGGGCGTTGATCAGCGGGTCGATGAAGAGATCGTTTATCGGGCTGCCGCCGAGGATGAAGATGTCGGTGAGGATCGCGATCACCATCGTCATCACGATGATGACGGGGACCGAGTTGCCGCGGCGCTTCGTGGGAGCCTCTACAGTCATCGACCGATCTGCACTTTCGGAGGAACGCCTTCCTTTGGATCGGCTACGAACACATCACCGTTGCGGGCGACGATCATGACACTGCCATCGCTGAGGACGTACGGGTCTGCGTGAACGCCCTCTTTGATGTCCTGAGATGGGAATACACTTGCTCCGTCAGCAGTATCGAATCTGTATACCAGGCCTTTCTCGTCGACGGCGACCACGACGCCGTCGCTGACGACCGGGCCGGCCCGCAGCGGGTTCTCGGCCCTGGCGCTGCTTTGCCAGGCGGGCCTGCCGTCGGCGAGGCTGATGGCATAGACGCGCTTGTCCAGACTGGTGGCGTAGATCGTGCCACTGTCGACGACCGGTGTTCCCCAGAGCCAGTTCGAGGCTGGGAACGACCACTTCTCGGCTCCGGTGGCGGCGTCGATTCCGTAGAGATCCCCACCGATGCCACCGACGACGACGATGCCTTCGCTGAAGACCGGGTTCGTCAGCAGGCCGGCGCTGACGCTGAACGGTTCGTCCCAGACCTCTTCCAGCGTTTCCGTGTCGAAGGCCCGCAGGTCGCCGTCAACGCTTGCAACGTAGAGTACGCCTTCGGCCAGGGCGGGGCGTGACCAGACATCGCCGGCGTCTACGCGGTCGATTTCGTCGCCGGTCAGGGGGTCGAGCGCGTAGAGGTTGCCGTCGGTAGAGGCGGCGAAGAGCCTGCCGCTGGCCAGCGCCAGGCCGCCGATGATCGGGTCGTCGGTCTCGAAGTCCCAGACGCAGCTGCCGGTCGCGGCGTCTAACGCGTAGACGTTGCCGTCCCAGGCGCCGATGTAAACGATGTCTTCGCTGACGATGGGCGCGGCGTAGATGCCCTTCAGGTCGCGCTTCTGGGGCTCCTCGCTGCCGCAGGTTACTTCGTCCGAGGCCGGGAAGGTCCAGCGGAGGTCGAAGGAGCCGGCGTCGACGGCCGTAAGCTCTCCGCTGTCCAGGCTGACGTACAGGGTGTCCTCAACAACGTCGGGAGGCGCCCAGCCGTCCGGGTTGGTGGAGCGGGCGCAGGCAACGAGGAGAAGGACGAAGACGAGCAGCGGCAGGCCACGGCCAAGGTGACGTGCGGGCGCTCTGCGCCTCAGCGAACGTATCGTTTCGTCCTCCTCTGATTGTGGCCGCCGGGGGCCTCGCTGGTTAAGGGACAGGATCGTATCCGCCGCTATTGAACGGGTTGCAGCGGACGAGACGCCAGGCGGTTAGCCAGATGCCTTTGACAACGCCGTGCCTGGAGATCGCTTCGTGGCCGTAGTGCGAGCATGTCGGTTGATACTTGCAGGCGCCCGGCCAGGAGGGCGATATGAAGCGCTGGTAGAAGCGGATCGCGCCCAGGGCCACCGGCTTCATGCGGAGGCCTCCGCAGGGCCAGCGAGGACGCCGGCGCGTTGAAGCAGCGATTCCGCCGCCGAGCTCAGCCGCGCGAAGTCGGCGTCGGCGGCTTTCGCCTTCGCGGACAGGACGCAGTCGAAGCCCTGGCGCGTTGGCAGGACGCGGACGGTCTCGCGCAGGCGGCGTCGCACGCGGTTGCGGACGATGGCGTTGCCCAGGCGCTTGCTCGTCACGAATCCAAAGCGGTTGTGGTCGTAGTCAGTCGGCAAGGTTCTCAATACCAGAAGGTCGTTGCTCCAGGTCCGGCCACTGGCGAAGACGGCGTCGAAGTCTTTGCGGCGGCGGAGCCTGATCTGTCTGGGCAAGCCCAACGCGGTCCTCCGGTTTACGGTCCCCCGACGAGCCCGTTGGGCGCCCGCGCGGCGGATCAGACAGAGAGCCGCCACCTGCCCTTCAGGGTGCGTCGCTTCAGGATGGCCCTGCCGTTCCTGGTGCGGTTGCGGTGCATGAAGCCATGTCGCCGCACGCGGCGTCTCTTCTTTGGCTGGTAGGTTCGCTTGGGCAAGAGGGCCTCACTTCCGTCTGCAGGGTGGCCTGCCAGCTTCGCTCAACGGCAGACCAGCCCGCATGGCGGGCCGCGCATCATTGTATACGGGGCTTACATATGGGTCAAACGGGGAGGAGGCGCTTGATTGCGATCGTGCTACGGGCATTTGTATACCTATTTGTCACCATTGATTTCGCTCATAGCTGTGCCTATAATAACCCGAACATTAAAGCCTGCCTTGTCATAAGGTCGCCCAGCCACAGGAGATTGCCCGTGTCCTTCGTAGATAGAGTCCTGGCCTGCCGGGACTGCGGTGGCAACTTCACGTTCACCGCCGGCGAGCAGACTTTCTATGCTAGCCGGGGCCTCGAAAACGACCCGGCTCGTTGTACGAGGTGCCGTGATGCACGCCGGGCAGGCGGCGGCAACGAATCGCCACTGGGACAGGGCTACGTTAGCTACGGGCCCTTCGCCAGCTTCGGCGGCCGTACGCCGCGCCAGATGCACCCGGCTACGTGTGACCGCTGTGGGGAACTGACCGAGGTCCCCTTTATGCCGCGTGGCGACCGCCCCGTCTACTGCTCGGAGTGCTTCGCCACGGTTCGCCCGGCGACGGAGGACGCCGCTCAGGTCCGGGCCCGTCGGCGCTGATCCCGGGCTGGGCCGCGTTGCTTGCCTCGCCTTCTGAGTAGCGATTGACGCCTTCGCGCGCTCGCCCGTACACTAATTCGCACAACCGAAGACGTTTGAAAAGCGAAGACGGAGACGAGTACGGCTGCCGATGCCGGCTCAGCGAGCCCCGGATGGTGAGAGCGGGGCGCAGCAGAGCCGCTGGAAAATCACTCCTGAGCTGCCGACCGAACCCCGGAAGGGAAGTAGGCTCGGCCGGAAGCCCCCGTTAGCAGAGGCCGGCGCGTAGCCCTTCGCCACGGCGAGGACCGTGCGCTGAGATCGAGCGCTCCGATAAGTCGGAGAAGCAGGGTGGTACCGCGAGCCATATGGCCCGTCCCTACGAGGGACGGGCTTTTGCGTGGGACAGGAGACAGGAACCAGGGGACAGGGGACACAGTCACGGGGCGGGGCCCCATGTTCCATCCAGGCGAGGTAACAGATGTTTGACCCAGTAGACAGCAGGCAGAGCTTCCCGAGGCTCGAGGAGGAGATCCTCGAGTTCTGGAAGCAACACGATACGTTCAAGAAGAGCGTCGAGGCACGCTCTGAGGACAAGCCGTACATCTTCTATGAGGGCCCACCGACGGCGAACGCCAGGCCAGGTGTGCACCACGTCCTAACGCGTGCGTTCAAGGACCTGTTCCCGCGCTACAAGACGATGCGCGGCTACCGCGTGCCCCGCAAGGGCGGCTGGGACACTCACGGCCTGCCCGTTGAGCTTGAAGTCGAGCGGGAGCTGGGGCTCAAGAGCAAGCCGGAGATTGAGAAGTTTGGTGTTGAGGAGTTCAACCGTCGCTGCCGGGAGTCGGTCTTCCGCTACGTCAAAGAGTGGGCGAAGCTGACCGAGCGCATCGCCTTCTGGATTGACATGGACGACCCGTACGTCACCTACGACAACGAGTACATCGAGTCCGTCTGGTGGGTGATCAAGAGTCTGTGGGACAAGGGGCTCATCTATCAGGACAGACGCTCGACGCCGCACTGTCCGCGCTGCGAGACTTCGCTGTCCGATGCCGAGGTGGCGCTTGGCTACAAGGAGAACACGCCTGACCCGTCGGTCTCAGTGAAGTTTCGTCTCACAGAGGAGTCTGTGGCCGCGCTTGGCGACAAGCTGCCGGCGGGCGGCGCCGGGGTCTTCGTCGTCGCCTGGACGACGACGCCGTGGACGCTGCCCGGCAACACCGCGCTTGCCGTCAAGCCAGACGCGACGTACGGCGTGTATGAGGTCGAAGGCGACCGCATCGTTGTCGCCTCGGAGCGCCGCCAGGACGTGCCAGAGGAAGCGACCGAGGTGGCGACGCTGCCGGGGTCGGCGCTTGTCGGGCTGCACTACGAGCCGCTGTACGAGCCGCTGTCGTGGGGCGTGCCGGCGTCATGGTTCGACCCGTCGCAGGACGGCCGGCTGGCGTCGGTGGACGACCTTGAGACGGTTGAGAACGCCTACGTCGTGCTCGGTGGAGACTTCGTCTCGCTCGATGACGGTACGGGCGTCGTGCACATCGCCCCGGCCTTCGGCGCGGAGGACTTTCAGCTGGGGAAGGAGAAGGGCCTGCTGTTCATCCAGCCGGTGGACCTGCGCGGGAAGATGGCGGACGGCTCGCCATGGGCGGGCCAGTTCGTGAAGGACGCCGATGCCGGGATCATGGGCGATCTTACGGAGCGCAACCTCCTCTTCAAGCAGGACGCGATCAAGCACACGTACCCGTTCTGCTGGCGTTGCGACACGCCGCTGCTCTACTACGCCAAGCCGACCTGGTACATCCGCACGACCGCCGTCAAGGACCGCCTGATCGAGAGCAACGAGAAGATTAACTGGTACCCGGAACACATCAAGCACGGCCGCTTCGGCAACTGGCTGCAGAACAACGTCGACTGGGCGCTCAGCCGCGAGCGTTACTGGGGGACGCCGCTGCCGATCTGGGGCTGCGCGTCCTGCGGTGCCAATCAGTGCATCGGCTCACGCGCGGAGCTGCGAGAGCGAGCCGTGGACCCGGCGGCCGTGGATGCGCTGGACGACTTCCACCGGCCGTATATCGACCGCATCGAACTGAAGTGCGCCGACTGCGACGCCGTGGCGACACGCGCACCGGAGTTGATGGACGTCTGGCTGGACTCCGGCTCGATGCCCTACGCGCAGTGGCACTACCCGCGCGAGAATCAGGAGAAGTTCCGGGCCAACTTCCCGGCCGATTTCATCTGCGAGGCCGTGGACCAGACCCGCGGCTGGTTCTACACGCTGCACGCCGAGGCGGTGCTGCTGAACTCGGTCGAGGCGGCGCCCGAATCGATCGCCTTCCGCAACGTCATCAGCACCGGCCACATCCTGGACGAGAAGGGCCGCAAGATGAGCAAGAGTCTGGGCAACGCGGCCGATCCGTTCGAGGTGATCGAGCAGACGGGGGCGGATGCGTTGCGCTGGTATCTCTACACGGCGACACGCCCGGGCGACGCCCGGCGCTTCTCGATCAAGCTCGTGCAGGAGTCTCTGCGGCGATTCTTCCTGACGTACTGGAACACGTACAGCTTCTTCGTCACCTACGCCAATCTCGATGACTTCGACCCGACCAAGGCGGGGCCCGGCGAGCGGACTGAACTCGACCGCTGGGTGCTCTCCGAGCTGAACGCGCTGGTACAGAAGGTGACGGTCGGCCTCGATGAGTACGATCCGACGACGACGGGCCGCGCGATCCAGGAGTTCGTGACCGTCCTCTCGAACTGGTACGTGCGCCGAAGCCGTCGCCGTTTCTGGCGGGGCGAGCTTGATGATGACAAGGTCGCTGCCTACCAGACGCTCTACACCTGCCTGGTGACCCTCGCGAAGATCCTGGCGCCCTTCGCGCCGTTTGTGGCCGAGGCTGTTTATCGCAACCTCGTCTGCTCCGTCGATACGGAGGCGCCGGAAAGCGTCCACCTCAGCGACTGGCCGGAGGCGGAGGCGGACCTCATCGACCAGGCGTTGATGGAGGAGACGCGGGTTGTCATGCGGGTCGTTAGTCTGGGCCGGGCAGCGCGGCAGAAGTCGCAGATGAAAGTACGGCAGCCGCTGGCGAGCGCTACGGCGTTCGTGCAGACGACGGCGCAGAAGGAGCCGCTGGCCCGGCTGGCCGCGCAGGTGACCGAGGAGCTGAACGTCAAGGAGTTGATCATCAAGGCGCTCTCCGAGGAGTTTACGGACACTTACACGCGGCCGGACGACGTCCTCGCCGCTGCCGGCGAAGGCCACGTCCTCGCTGAGGACGACGCGGGATATGCCGTCGCCGTCGACACGCGACTGACGCCCGAACTCGCCGACGAAGGGGTAGCGCGCGAGCTGGTGCACCGGTTCCAGAACCTGCGCAAGACCGCCGGCCTCGAGATCAGCGACCGCATCGTCGCCTATCACGGCGACTCTGAGCGCATCGCCGCGGTGCTGGCGACGCACGGCGACTACGTTCGCACGGAGACGCTTGCCGATGAGCTGGTGGCGGGCAACCCGCCGGACGGCGCGACGGGAGAGCAGGTGAAGATCGAGGGCGCTGAGGTGACGCTGGCGGTGCGGAAGGCGTAAGCGGGGCCGACGCTAGCGGTTCCCGGACTCGGGGCCACGGACGAAGAAGCTTCGGACGGTGCGCAAGACCTTGACCTTGAAGGGAACGCCCATGCCGTCGAGGGTGCCCTGCTTGACCGCCGAGTGCTCTACCGTCTCGTAGGCGCGAGAGACCTCCGCGCCGAAGAGCATGATCTGGGCGCTGATGAACACCCAGAAGAGGAACGCGGCCACGGCGCCCAACGAGCCAAAGACGACGTCGAAGTTGCTGAAGTTCTGGACGTAGAAGCCGAAGAGGTTCTTGACCAGCTCGAAGGCCAGCGCGGCGATGATGGCGCCCGGGATGGCGCTGCGCAGCGTGCCGTTTCTGGCCGGGATGACGGCGTAGAGGAACGTGAACGCCGCGAACGAGAAGAGGAACGGGATCGCCAGGATGCCCAGCGTCCAGACGAAGCCCAGCTCCTCTGACAGGTCGCCGACCGCCGCCAGATCCTCGCTGCGGGAGCGGATCACCCTCAGCGCACCGGTGACGAAGACGGAGCTGCCGAAGAAGAGCCCAACGCCCAGCACGAGCGAGAGGTCGACCAGCTTCGATTGCACGAAGGGGCGTGAGAACTCCCGCTCGTGGAAGATGATGTTTAGCGAGCGGCGGATGGCGGAGAACATGGCGCTGGCTGCCCAGGCCATACCGAGGAGTCCGAGGAGCCCGAGCGCCTGTCCGCTCGACCCGGAGACGGCGTCGACGGCGCCGACGACGTCTTCGCGACCGCCGTTTTCGCTGAGCGGGATGACCGACATCACTTCGTCGACGACGTCAGCCTGTGCGCTTTCGTTGAGGAAGACGCCGACGACCGCGACCAAGAAGATGAGGAGAGGGAAGATCGAGAAGAGGACGTAGTAGGAGATCGACGCGGCGAGCTGGCCGCAGTTGTGTTCGCCGAACTTCTGGACCGCCGTCCAGAGCCAGTCCTTGAGGAATGGAAACGAGAGCATGGCGTCCTCTACTCTACTGGTGGAGGGCCGCGACCGGAGTCGGCGGGCTTGCCTTTCCGCGGAAATCTTGACAACTCCCCGGAGCGATTTGCCCAGAGTTGACCTTGCCTCCCGACTCTTGCTTTACTGCAACCGTGCACCTGGAGGAGGTCGATATGCCCCGGTCGCCCCTCGGAGAGACGTTGCGAAAAGCCCGCCTCGAGAAGAACGTGACGTTTGAGGATGCCGAGAGAGTAACGCGCATACCGCGCAAGTATCTTGAGGCTCTGGAACTTGAGAACTTTGGGATACTACCGGCCCCGGTTTATGCTCGGGGTTTCTTGCGTTCGTACGCGAGCTACCTGGGCCTTGAGCCCAAGGACCTGCTGCCATTCTTCCCCGTTGGCCACGTAGAGGAGCCCGTTCTCGAGTCGCTGCCGGAGGTGACGGAGCCTCGGACCTGGAACCCGAGCAGCCTCATCGCGATCGGTGTCGTCGGGGCGCTGATCTTGCTTGTCATCGCGCTTTACTCGCTCGGCAGCGGGAGCAACTCGGACTTCCGCGCCGACGGATTCGCCGGCACGCAGGACAACGGTGTGCTCACCGGTGATGACGCTGGTGCGGGAGGCCAGGGGCAGCTGAGTGGGCCTGCTATCGCTCTTCCCGACCTCGCCGGCCAGACGCTCGAAGAAGCGGTGACGATCGTCGAGGAGACCGGCGCCACTTACCTGATCGTTGGTACGACCGAGGGTGACATTCCGGTCGGGGTTGTCGTCGCGCACGACCCGGGCCCTGGCGATACGGTCGGCCCCGGCGATCTGGTCACGATAACCGTCAGCCAGTAGCGCGGGGTCTCAACCGAGTCCGTCGATAATCTCCGTCTCGACGTCCAGGATTTCCGCGTCGAGCCGCTCTTTGCGCACGAAGTTGACGATCGCTGCCAGCACCTGGTTGGCGTGGCGCTCATCGTTCGAGACGCAGGCCGCGCCGATCGTGGCGAGTTGCCACGAGTCGTTGTCGCCGACTTCCGCGACCGACACCTTGAACTTGTTTTGCAGCCGCGCCACGAGCGACTTGAGCACGGCCCGCTTGCCCTTGAGCGATTGATTTTCCGGTAAGCGGAGCCGCATCCGGCAGACGCCGATAACCATGGTTGGACGCGACGCCCTACGCGGCGTCCTCCGTGTCGCCTGCGTCCTCGTCATCCTCGGCGTCCTGCTCCAGGCGCGTCTCCGCGGCCTCCAATTCGGGCAGCGCTGGCAGGTCCTCGGGCTTCACGAGGCCGAAATGCTCGAGGAACTTGAAGGTCGTGCCGTAGAGGTACGGGCGTCCGGCACCGGGCGCGCGTCCGACCTCGGTGATCAGGCCGCGCAGCTTGAGCATCTGAACGCCGTAGTCGCAGCCCTTGTCGAGAATGCGCTCGACCGCGCTCTTTGCGATCGGCTGCTTGTAGGCGATCACCGTTAGCGTCGCCAGCACGGCGGGCGAGAGGCGCACGTTCTCATCGATGCCCAGGAAGCGCTGCACGTAGACGGTGTTCTCGGGCGCGCTCGCCATCTGCGCCGCTGTCTCGGTGCGTTGAATGCGGACGCCGCGCGATGCGCTCTCTGCCGCGAGGTCCTCGACGGCGCGCGAGACGGCGGCTTCGCTCTCCTCGGTGAGCCGGGCCAGCGCCTTCACGTCGACAGAGCCGTCGGCGACAAAGAGGATGCTCTCGACGGCGCGCTTGAGTGCGTCGGGCGGCATGCCTTTGGGCATAAGTGGCTACTGAGGCGGTTGCGGGTCGCCCGGGCGTTCTTCGTCGCCCGTTGATGGGTCGTAGACAAGGGTGTCGGGTGATGCGTCTGCGTGCTCCTGTGCAGGCGGTCCGGGGGGTGTTTCGGTGACCGGTGGGGGCGGCATCTCCGGCTCGACGCGCGGCGACTCCGGTGGCGCTGGCTCGAGCGGCGCGGGAGTCGAGATGATCGTTGCGGCGGCGTGGTCGCCTGAGCGGGATCCGCCGAATGCGATGTGCACGTCCGGAGTGCCGGAGACGGGCAGGCCCAGGTCTTCGTGCAGCGTGTCGACGACGGCGCGCACAGCCTGCTGCGTGATTTCGCCGACGTTCGCCGTCTGGACGACTGTCAGGTCGAGGCCGACGGCGACTCCCTTGTCGCGAGGCCAGACCCGCGAGCGTGCAGCGGTCACGCCGCCGAGGCCGAGAAGAGACTCTTCCAGCCGGAGCCGGAGGGCGTCTGCGGGGACGATTGTAGTCGCGCCGGCCTGCTCGATGCGCAGCTCCTTGACCTCGTCGTCAGGTGCCAGCTCGACGACGATCCAGAGCAGCGCCAGGACTGCGAGCGCGAGGGCGGCGAGGGTGATCACTATCTTGCCGGCGGTGCCGTCGTTGTCGTCCAGGAACTGGACGATGTCCACCAGGGCGTCGATCGACTCCGTAGTTGCCGCCCAGGTCAGGAAGACGACGACGGCCGCCACCACGATTAACGTAGCGGCGCAGAGGACGACGAGGTAGCGGTTCATTTCGTTCATGGCAGTGCGGGGACTCCGTACACTCCTTCACCTTCAAGCCGCTGGAGGTGGGCCGCTGTGAGGCGGTTCGTCAGGTCGGAGTCGCTGGCAGCGTAAACGCGTACGTAGTCGCCGGTCAATCCCTGCCAGCGAGCGTCTCGCTCCTCCTCCCAGAGCACGTCAGCCGTGACGCCGAGCCGCCCCCGCCTGTAGGCCTCCGACGAGCGCTTCTGCACCGCCAGCAGGCGCTCCAGGCGCTCTCGTCGCGTCTGGAGCGGCAGGTGACCGTCCATGCGGTCCGCGCCCGTGTCTGGCCGGCGTGAGTAGGGGAAGCAGTGCATGTCTGCGAACCCCGCTTCCTCACACAGGCGCAACGTGGCCTCGAAGTCGGCGTCCGTCTCGCCCGGGAAGCCGGCGATGACGTCTGTGGTGATCGCCACCGCTGGGACGTGCTCGCGGATCAGTGAGGTCGCCTGCCGGTATTCGTCGGCGGTGTAGCGTCGGCGCATCGGGCCGAGCACGGCGTTGGAGCCGCTCTGCAACGGAATGTGGAAGTGGGGGCAAAGGCGCCCGTCGGACCAGAGATTGAGCAGTCCAGGGCTGATGTCCTGCGCCTGCAGCGACGACATACGAATGCGAGGGATCGACGTGCGGTCGAGAAGCTCGGCGAGCAGGCGCCGGGGGCCCTGTTCCTCTCGCGGCCAGCCGAGGTCGCGGCCGTAGTTGCCGAGCTGTGTGCCCGTAAGCACTACTTCGAGAACGCCGTCCGCCTCGCGCTCTTGCACTTGCCGCACGACGTCGGCGATTGGGACGCTCCGCTCGCGGCCGCGCGTGTACGGCACGATGCAGAACGCGCACAGTTCGTCGCAGCCCTCCTGGATCTTGATGAAGGCCCGCGTGCGCAGAGGGTTTCGCACAGGCGTTGGGCAACCGGCGTAGGGATCGCCGCGGGCCTCGAGATGCGAGAGCAGCCGCTCTGCTATCTGTGGCTTCTCGGCGTTGGTGAGCACGGCGTCGGCGCCGATGACCTGGCCGATGTCCGCCGGTGCGGTCTCCGCGTAGCAACCGGTGAGGATGATCTCCGCTTCCGGTGAGAGGCGCCGTGCCAGACGCACGAGATGCCGCGCCTTGCGGTCCGCGACGTGCGTGACGGAGCAGGTGTTGATGACGTAGGCGGCTGCCCCGCGCACGGGCCGGTCGACGATGCGTACGCCCTCGCCGGCGAGGCGGCGGGCGAGAGCCTCGGAGTCGGCCTGGTTGAGCTTGCAGCCGAGCGTCAGCACGGCCACCGTTGGCTGGGCGTCAGTCGTCTGCGTCATTCAGCCATGATAGGTGGCCGTGCGCGATCTCGTCCAACAGTTTGCGGGGCCGCAGAGCAGCGGCGGGCGGCGCTGATTCAGCTGCCGCAGTGAGAGAAGCCGCAAACGGGGCAGGTGGAGCAGCCTTCGCCGAAGACGAGCGGCCCGGCGCAATCCGGGCAGCGTGGCTGCTGAAAGAGCACTAGCCGCAGCTGAGTCGCTGGAGCCGGTGTGATCGTGGCCGTTGGTGCTGTTGTCATCGTTGGCATGTGGCGCCTCCCTAGAACGTGTGTGCTAATACTAATAGCACAGACGTTCTATTGTCAATACG
>Ga0255058_10001424_pt1 | contig 13469 bp, 10 predicted proteins | sample Cases_109_9_MG_FD_188637 | JGI IMG/M metagenome (GOLD analysis project Ga0255058, IMG submission 188637) | Seawater microbial communities from Amundsen Gulf, Northwest Territories, Canada - Cases_109_9 | ecosystem: Environmental > Aquatic > Marine > Gulf | place: Canada: Northwest Territories... | reverse complement strand
CCCGAAGTGATGGAGAACGTAGAGAACGCCGGCCCCGCCGATCATCGTCAGCAGCAGCAGCGCGGATAAAGTGGTCAGCAAAAACCGCAAGCTCGAGCCCTCATTTGGTTCGGCATCATGACCGATTAGACCCTATCTTGCACGTTCGGCCTTTGCAGCTGGTAAACAAGGTCCGCCGCGTTCCGTGGCCGGATCAAGCCCCGGTGTGGATCAGGTCCGGGCGTGGATCAGGTCCGGCTTACCATCTGCTGCCATTCGAAATAGCGGTCGATGGCCCGCACCATGGCACCGACGACCTTGTTGCGATGGGATTTCGTTTGCAGCATCCGCGCTTCCTTGGGATGCGACATATAGCCCACCTCGAGCAAGACCGAGGGAACGCTCGGCGACTTGAGCACGGCAAACCCGGCGAACCGGTGGCTGTTCGGCAGCAATGTGTTCACCGTTCCCACTTCGCGGATGATCGTATCGGCGAACTGCTTCGACAGGTTCTTGGTCTCGCGCCAAGTGAGATCGAGCAGGATGTCGCGGACATCGTCCGGGTGCTGGCTGAGGTTGACGCCGGCGATGGCGTCGGCCGCGTTTTCCGTCTCGGCGACCCGGGCCGCCTCGGCGTCGGAGGCCTTCTCCGACACGGTATAGACCGACGCCCCGCGTATCTTGCGCGAGTTATGGGTATTGGCGTGCAGCGAGATGAACAGATCGCCGCCGGCCCGTTGAGCGATCCCCATTCGGTCGCGCAGCTTGATGAAGCGGTCGTCGGCCCGGGTCACCGTGACCCGATAACGCCGCGTCGCCAGCAAGGCATCGCGCAACGCCCTGGCATAGTCGAGCGTCAGCTGCTTTTCCTTGTAACCGGTCACGCTGATCGCCCCGGGGTCCACGCCGCCATGCCCCGCGTCGATGACGATCATCGGGAGGGTGTCGATCGGCTTGCGGCGCGGCTTGAGCGTCGCAATGACCGGCTGCGGCGGCACCAGCGGCTCGCTCGAGCTTATTGGCTTGAGCGCGCGGAGCGACGAATACTCGGCAGCGCTTACCGTCCGCAGATCGAGAACGAACCGATGTGCCTTGCCGTCGCGCGGCGACAGGACATAGACCTTTTCGATGACCACGGGGTGCTTGACATCCAGAACGATCCGCATGGTACCCGGCTCGAAACGGCCGAAGCGCATCGCCTGGACCACGCCGTTGGAGATGCCCGCCGGCAGGTCCCCGGCCAACCATTCGACCTCGGGCAGATCAACCACGACCCGGAAAGGATCGGGCAAGGTAAAGGCGCGATAGGGGATAGGTTCGCTCAGATCGAGAACGAAACGGGTCTTGCCGGGATGCGCGCCGATGCGCATGTCACGCACCTCCGGCGCCGCCACGGCCGCCGTGGCGCCCATCATCAGCAAGAATATGACGACCAAAAACCGATACAAACGCATTAGCTCTCTGGAACTCTCCGGCATCTAATGACAGTCAGATAATACTATACAAGCCGTGGTAAAAAAACCCAAATACTGATTGTCTTCTTGTTTTTAAGTGTCGACGCCCAGCGCCGCATCGGAGGATTACCTGACCGCGAGGCCGAATTATGGCAAGCGCCGAGATCGGCGGCGGACCGCGAATTTCGGGCCAGCGCGTCGGGTTGGCACCTTAATACGTTGCGGAATTCGGGTGAATCGGGTATCGAGGCATACAGTTAGCCAGTCGATAAGGCTTCCCGATCTCGAAACCAGGGGGCGAAGGAAGATGGCGCAAGCGATCGACCTTAGTGCCGCCTCGCAAAACTCGGGGAGCACGGTATTTACGAATGAAACGGCGCCGAGGTTGGCCAATCCGGTGAATTTCGGTTGCCGCTAGCAGTTTCTTCGCCGCACGCCGACAACATAGGCGCAGCGGCGGTGAATGAAGGCGCCTTCGCGCGGGGAAACCCGCGGCACCGCGCTTATCCGACTGAACCGCTCGTTGCAATCGGCAAACAAGCGATCGGAAACCGGGGCGATCGGAAACCAGGAAAGACCTTGGAAACCATGCTTAGCACCTTGCCAAAGATCGAACGAGTTACCCGAACCCACGCGCCGCGGCGGGCGCTATGCGCCCTCGCCGCAGGTCGCGTTTTGGAGTGGAATTTCAATGCCTTTGCGTATGCTCATAGACACCACCCAGCCGGAAGAGACCCGGGTTGTGGTGCACAACGGCGATCGTATCGAGGAATTTGATTACGAGGTCGACTCGAGAAAACAATTAAAGGGAAACATCTACCTAGCCAAGATCACGCGCGTCGAGCCATCCCTTCAGGCGGCATTCGTCGACTATGGGGGAAATCGGCACGGTTTCCTTCCCTTCAGCGAGATCCATCCCGACTACTACCGCATCCCGGTCGCCGACCGGAAGAAGTTGGTCGATGCCGAGGAGGCGGCGCTCAGCGACGCCGACGACGATGAGGAGGTCGAGGCGCGCGGCGGCGTGCCCGTGCCCGATGGTGTCCCCCTGCCCGATGGTGTCCCCCTGCCCGATGGTGTCGAGACGCCGGCGAACGGCGAGGCGATGGCGCAAGATGCCGTCGCCGAGGCCGCGCTGAGCGAGGCGGACGATGACGAGGGACCCGAGGTCAAGCAGGTCGACACCCCGGAAAGTGTCGATTCGGTCGGCGGCGACGACATCGAGGACGCCGAACGGCGGCGCGCTCAGATGCTCAGGCGCTACAAGATCCAAGAGGTGATCAAGCGCCGGCAGATCCTTCTCGTCCAGGTCACCAAGGAAGAGCGCGGCAACAAGGGCGCCGCGCTCACCACCTACCTGTCGCTGGCCGGGCGCTATTGCGTGCTCATGCCCAACACCAACAAGGGCGGCGGCATCAGCCGCAAGATCAGCAACACCAACGACCGGCGGCGCCTCAAGAAGGTTCTTGCGGAGCTGGAAATCCCGAAAGGCATCGCGGTCATCGTGCGCACTGCCGGCAGCCAGCGCAGCAAGGCCGAAATCCGCCGCGATTACGAATACCTCATGCGGCTGTGGAACGAGATTCGCGAGACGACGTTCAGCTCCAAGGCGCCGGCGCTCATCTACGAAGAGGCCAATCTCATCAAGCGCGCCATTCGCGACCTCTACTCGCGCGAGATGGAGGAGATCATCGTCGACGGCGAGGAGGGCTACAAGGCGGCGAAGTCGTTCATGAAGTCCCTTATGCCGAGCCACGCGAAGAGGATCTCCCTGTTCAAGGACAGCGGCTCGTCTCTCTTCCAGCACTATCGCATCGAACGGCACATCGAGGCCATGCACTCGCCGATGGTGACGCTGCGCTCGGGAGGATACATCGTCCTCAACACCACCGAAGCGCTGGTCGCCATCGACGTCAACTCGGGCAAGGCGACGCGCGAGCGCAATATCGAGGAGACGGCGCTCAAGACCAATCTCGAAGCGGCCGAGGAAATCGGCAAGCAGCTTCGGCTCCGCGACTTGGCCGGCCTTATCGTGATCGATTTCATCGACATGGAGGAAATGCGCCACAATCGAGAGGTCGAACGGCGCCTCAAGGAGGCATTGCGGCTCGACCGGGCCCGCATCCAGCTTGGCCGCATCAGCCATTTCGGCCTGCTGGAAATGTCGCGCCAGAGGCTGCGGCCCAGCCTTTTCGAGAGTTCGAACTCCCCCTGCCCGCACTGTGAGGGCACCGGCTTCATACGCACGACGGAGTCCCTCGCCCTGCAGATTTTACGGGTCGTCGAGGAAGATGCGCTGCGCCGCGGCGCGGGCGTCGTGACCATCACCGTCCCGACCGAGTTGGCGCTCTATCTGCTGAACCAGAAGCGCCCGCAGATCATCGATATCGAGACCCGCCACGGCGTCTCCGTCGAGGTGATCGCCGAGGACCTTCTGCCGGTCGCCGACATCCTGGTCCAGCGCGACGGCGAGCGGATCGCGCTGCCCTCGCAATTGACCGCCGAGCAGGCGGCGAGCGATGCGGCCTCGCGCCGCGGCGGCCGGCGCCGGCGCGGGCGTAGTCGGGGAGAGGGCGAGAGAGCCGAGGCCGAGCCGATACGTGAAAGCGGGGCCGAAGAAGCGGTCGCGCCGGTCGAGGTCGAGGCCAAGGGCGAAGACGACGAGGCGACCAAGAAACGCCGTAGGCGCGGCAAGCGGGGCGGGCGGCGACGCGCCCGCGGCGGGTCGGCCGAAGCCAGGACCGGCGCGGCGGACGACCAGCAAGCCGAAGGGCAAGAGCCCAGGGACGGCGATCCCGCCCAGCAACCCGCCGCCGCCAGCGACGGCACACAGCCGGCGACCGGCGAGGCCGAGGCGGCAGACCAGCCGGAGGGCGCCGCAGCGCCGGCGGGAGAGATCACCGAGGATCCCAAGCCCAAGCGCCGCACGCGCAGCCGCCGGCGCAAGACCGCAAAGCCCGACGATGCCCCGGCTGGCCTGGAGGGCGATAGCGCGGGCGGAGCCGAGCGAGATGCGGCCGACCAGACGCCCGTCGACCAGGCACCGGCCACAGGCGCGCCCGACGAGGCGGCAAACGGCGCACAGGGCGCCGCTTCGGCCGCGGCCGAAGACAGCAAGCGCAAACCGCGCAGCCGCCGCCCGCGCAAACGCCCCGACCAAGCCGAGCAGGCACGTCCCGCGGCGGCGAACGGCAACTTTGGCGAAGACACGCCGAAGTCGGAGGGTGAGCCCATAACGACCCCCGCGGCGGCCCCCGCACCGGCCTCAGCGACGGCCAAGGCCCCCACGAAGGCCAAAACCAAGGACCTGTCCGAAAATGGCGAGCCGCCGCCCAAGGCGGCCCCCCATGAAGCGACCCCATGTGAAGCGACCCCATGTGAAGCGACCCCATGTGAAGCGACCCCATGTGAAGCGGCCCCCCATGAGGCGTCTGGGGTGAAGGCTGGCGGTTCGCCGGAACCCGGCAAGGCGGATAAGGATGAGGACCGGGCGAAGCGCCGCGGCTGGTGGAATCGGCTGGTCTAACCGGCGCTGGCGGAGCCTTAGGGCCCCGGGAGTGCCGTTCGGCTATCGCCAGGCGATCAGGCGGTCGGCCGCCTCTTCGATCTCCGCCGTCTTCGCGGCAAAGGAAAACCGGACGTAGCGGTTGCCCCGCAGTGGATCGAAATCGGTCCCCGGGGTCGCCGCCACCCCCGTTTCCGCCAACATTCTCCGACAGAAATCCGCGCTATCGTTGGTCAGCCGCCCGACGTCGGCATAGAGGTAAAAGGCCCCATCGGCGGGCGCCAGGCGATCGAAACCGGCGTTGGGCAGCTTATCCAACAGGATTTCCCGGCTCCGGGCATAGTTGCGCACATAGCCATCGAGTTCGTCGTAGCAGCCGAAGACCTCCGCCCCGGCGATTTGGGAGAGCGTCGGCGCCGAGATGTAGAAGTTCTGACCCAGGCACTCCATTGGCCGCATCAAGTCCTCCGGCACGATCATCCAGCCCAAGCGCCACCCGGTCATCGAGAAGTACTTCGAAAAGGAGTTGATCACGATAGCCTCGTCGGTCAGCTCAAGCGCCGAGATGCCCCTCTCGCCATAGGTGATCCCGTGATAGATCTCATCCGAGATCAGGCGGACCCCCGCGTCGGCACAGGTGCCGATCAGAGCCTCTAGGTGCGGCCGGTCGACCATGGTTCCGGTGGGATTGGAGGGCGAGGCGACGATCAGACCGTCGACCGGCCCCGCCGCCTGCAGCAGCTCCACCGTCGGCTGGAACCGGTGCTCGGGCCCGCATTCCAGCAGGATCGGCTCGATCCCCAGAGCCGACAGAATATTGCGATAGGCCGGATATCCGGGCGCCGCCAAGGCAACCCGGTCGCCGGCGTCGAAAGCGCCGAGGAAAGCCAAAAGGAACCCGCCCGACGATCCGGTCGTGACGACGACCCGGGCAGGATCCAGCGCAAGGCCGTAGGTGCGTTCGTAGTGAGCGGCGATGGCCCGCCGGAGATGGGGCAGGCCCAATGCGTCCGTATAGCCGATCAGGTCGGTCTTCAAAGCCCGGCGGACCGCCTCCAAAACCGGCTCCGGGGCAGGTGTGCCGGGTTGCCCCACCTCGAGGTGCAGGACGTCCTCGCCTTCGGCCGCACGCTTGTTGGCATCGCGCAGCACGTCCATGGCGATGAACGGGGGGACCGATCCCCGCGCAGCGACCTTCAACACCATCTCACTCTCCTTGCTTAACCGGGCCGCGCGGCCTACTGCACACGTAAAGCCAAACCGTTGCCGCGCTTGTCGGCGACGACCTCGCAATTTTCCACATCATCCAGTATGCCGTCCGGGCAAAAAAGCGCGATCACCCGGCCGATCTCCCGCGCCGGCTCGACTTGATGGCCACGGGCGGCAAGCGCGGCCTGCACCTCGCTCGACAGATCCGGCTCGACCCAGGTCACGTCCGGAGCGCCGACATGGGTCACCCTGGGCGCGGCGACCGCGCCGATCAGATCGCCCTCCTCGTCCCAGGCGAGCAGCATGGTTTGCACCAGCGCGGCCGGGGCGGAGATCCCGCCGCTGGCGCTGGCGGCAAATCGCAGGTCGCCGGTGTTCGGGTTGCCGACGATGACCGGCGTCAGGTTGCTGGCGCCGAGCCGCGTGGGTGCCGCGAGCACGATACCGGTATTTCCGATCATCCGGCCCGCACCGAAGAGGCCGTTCATGGTAAAGCTGCAGGCCATCGCGTTGCCTGTCGGGTCAGCAACGATGAACCCCGCCGCCCAGATGTCGGACGGCAGGCGTTGCGGTGGCGGATCGAATGTGGCGGGCGACCGGTGCCGCTTGCTGTCGTAAGGGCTGAAAACCTTCTCCAGGTGGTCCTCACCGACCAGCTCGGCCACCGGCCGGCTGACCGCGCCGTCGCTGTCCAGCCACTTGCCGCGCTCCGCGAACGCCGCAAGCGAGGCCTCGGCGAAAAGGTGGGCGCGCGTCTCGTCGTCGGCCCCCTCGTAGCTCTCCACCTCCTCGAGTATCTGCCACATTTGGACTGAGATCAGCCCGCCATCGGCCGGCGGCGGGGCGAAATAGGCCTCATCGGACCCGGTGTCGACGACCATCGGCTCCGGGCTGGCCGGCAGAGTGTTCCAAATCTGCTCTTTGGTCAGCTCCACGCCGAGACCGGCATAGCCCTCGACCAGCCGATCGGCGAAGGCGCCCTGGTAGAGATAGCCCGCGCCCTTGGCCCTGATCCCGGAAAGCGTCGTGGCGAGCGCCTCTTGCGTGATCACGTCGCCTTCGCGCACCAGGCCGCCCGACGGGTTGCTCAGGCTGCGAAACAGCGCCGGGTCGCCACCGACGATCGACCGCCCGGCCTCCAAATCGTGGGCGAAGGCCCGGCTTATGGGGTAGCCGAAACGCGCGAACTGTTCGCCATGCGCGACGGCTTGCTCCCACCGCAATCGCGCGTGGCGCGCATGAATGACGCCCATGGCACGGGTGTTCATCGCGAGCGGCGGGGTCGCGGCGCCACGGCTGGCCGGAAATACGTACGCGTTGGCAAAGGGCTCCATGTCGTCGTCGGCGCTATTGGCGGTGAAGACGACGCACGAGCCGCCACCGCCCAGGCCGGCGCGTGACGGCATCGTGACCGCCATGGTAAAATACATGGCGATACCGGCATCCACGGCGTTTCCGCCGTTGGTCAGCACCTCGCGGCCAACGACCGCGGCGCGCGGCTCGTCGGCCGCGACCAAACCGGCGAAGCCTTCGACGATAACGACATTGTCGGAATCGAGATCGCCGGCACAGGCGGCGACAGCCAGCGTCAGAGCCGCCGCAAGCGAGCGCAAGGAGAGCCGGGCACCAAGGTTGCGTTGAAATAGCGGCCGGCCGGCATTACGTTGCTTGCGGGAGATTGAGACGGGAATTTTGAACAAACTTATTGCCTCCATCCTGGTCGTGCTCCTGCTTGCACTAGGGGCCGTCTTGGCGCCTCAGCGCGCGCAGGCGCAGGGGCTATCCTTCATTCGGGACGCCGAAATTGAGCGCACCTTGCGCATCTACGCCAATCCCCTATTTCAGGCAGCGGGTCTCAACCCTCGGGGAATACGGATTTTTCTGGTCAACAGCAAGACCCTCAACGCATTTGTCGCCGGCGGTCAGAACCTGTTCTTGTTCACCGGGCTCATCATGGAGGCCGACGACCCGCTCGAAACCATCGGCGTCATAGCCCACGAGGCCGGACACATGGCCGGCGGCCATCTTTCCTCGCGCCCGCAGCGCATGGAGGAAACGCAGACCGGTATCCTGATCTCCTATCTTCTCGGTTTGGGCACCGCGCTGGCCTCCGGTCAGCCGGGCCTGGGAGCGGCCGTCATCGCCGGCGGGCAGGACCTGGCCCTCAAGGGCCTGCTCCGCTATACCCGATCACAGGAATCCTCGGCCGACCAGGCGGCGATCACCTATCTCGATGCCACCGCGCAGTCCCCGCGCGGCCTGATGGACTTCATGCAGAAGCTCTCGGGTCAGGAGGCCTTGTTGCTGGAGAGCCAGGATCCCTACCTGCGCACCCACCCCGTGACCCGCGAGCGTATTGCCTCCTTTCGCCGCGCCTATGAGGATTCGCCCTATCGCGACAAGCCGACGCCGGAGAAGCTTATCGACCTGCACCAGCGCATGGTGGCCAAGCTTACCGGATACCTCGATCCGCTTCGCCTGGTCCTTATCCACTATCCGGATAGTGACACCAGCATACCGGCGCGCTATGCCCGCTCGATCGCCTATTACCGTGCCGAGGATCTGACGAAGGCGCTGAAAGTCGCCGACACGCTGGTGGAAGAAGAGCCGGACAACCCCTTCTTCCACGAATTGCGGGGCCAGATGCTGTTCGAATTCGGACGTTTGGACGAGGCTCTTAAGCCTTACGAAACCGCTGCTGCGCTATTGCCGGACGAGCCGACCATCCTGCTGTCCCTGGCCCGGGTCCAATTGGAGATCGACGATGCCCAGCTTAATCAAGGCGCGCTCGACAACCTTCTGCTCGTGGTCAACGAGGAACCCGACAACGGTTTTGCCTGGCGCCTCCTGGCGACCGCCTACAGCCGCGAGGGCGACCAGCCCATGACCATGTCGGCTCTTGCGGAATTGGCCTACGCGCAGGGAAACTACAGAGAGGCCGTCGCCCGGGCGAAGCGGGCCCAGGAAATGCTCCCCTCCGGGACGGCCGCCTGGCTTCGCGCCCAGGATCTGGAGATCGAGGCCGACCGGCTGTTCCGCAAGAGTCAGAAGTGAGGATTGAGAGTTGAGGATTGAGGATATGACGCAGCGACCCCACCCATCAGTCCCGGCCCGCCTTCGAAGCCCGGTCCTCGGCGCCTTGGTTGCCTTGCTATCGGGGCTCGCCCTGCTATCGGGTGCCGGCGTGGCGGCAGCTCAGGAGAGCACGCCCAAGCAATCGGTCTTCGATGCGGGGGAGGTCGAGGCCATCGAGGAGGTCGTTCGATCCTACCTTGAAGAAAATCCGGAGATCGTCATCGAAGCGATCAACGCCTATCGCGAGCGCCTGCGGCTGGCGGAAGAAGAACAGCAGCGCCAGAATTTCGTCGCCAACCAGAACAACCTGTGGAACGACCCGGCCTCGCCGGTCCTGGGCAACCCCGAGGGCGATGTCGTCATCGTCGAGTTCTTCGACTACCGCTGCCCCTACTGCAAGGCGACCGCACCGCGCCTGAAAGCGATGATGGCCGAAGACCCCAACATCAAGCTTGTCATGAAGGAATACCCGATCCTCAGCGAGGAGTCCTTCGAAGCCGCGCGCGCCGCCCTGGCCGCAGCCATGCAGGGAAAGTACGAGGCCTTCCATTTCGAGCTTATGGAAAATCCCGGCGACCTCAGCGAAAGGCATTTGCGCGCCATAGCCGGCCGCGTCGGCGTCGATGCCGAGCGTATGGTCGAGGATATGCAATCCGAGGAGGTCGACGAGGCGATCCGCCGCAATCATCAACTGGCGCGGCGCCTACGGCTCACCGGAACGCCGGCGCTCTACGTCGGCCCGTTCTTCCAGCCCGGCGCGATCGAGCTCGAACAGCTTCGCGACTTGGTCGTTCTCGCCCGCCAGCAACCGAGCTGAACCGCGGACCGGCGACACACAAGCCGGCGCCCAGCCGCATTGCGCGGTGGCCTGCTCCATGCTACCTAGCCCCCTCGTGGATTGGGGGCTGTGGATTGGGGGCTTTTGCCGAAGAACATGAAGATCCTTCTCGCCAACGGGCCTAACCTGAACCTGCTTGGATCGCGGGAAACCGATATCTATGGCCATCGCACGCTGGCCGATATCGAGGACGGGTGCCGCGCGTTCGGAAAGGAGCTCGGGCTCGAGGTGGCGTGCTTCCAATCGAACAGCGAAGGCGCGCTGATCGATCGCATTCACGAGTCGCGCCAAGATTGTGCCGGCATCATCATCAATCCGGGGGGCTTTACGCATACCTCCGTGGCCTTGCTGGATGCGCTTCTGGCGAGCGACCTGCCGGTCGTCGAGGTTCATTTGTCCAACATTCATCAGCGCGAGGAGTTCCGGCATCGCTCGTACGTATCGAAGGCCGCCTCGGGCGTGATCTGCGGATTTGGCGCGTATGGCTATCGCATGGCCCTTGAGGCCATGGCGCGCCTGGTCAAACAATCCGGGTAGCATTGATGTCGAAACTGCAAGTCAATGAAGACGTCGTTCGAAGGCTGGCCGAGCTCCTCGACGAGATGCAGCTCAGCGAGATCGAATACGAGAGCGGCGGCGAGCGCATTCGGGTCGCGAAATCGGCCGGCACGGCGGCGCCGACCGCCTTCGCTCCACAGCAGATGCCGGCCCCGCCGCAACCGGCCGGCCATAGAGCCGAGGAGGCGATGCCGGAAGGCGCCGTGACCTCGCCGATGGTCGGCACCGTCTACGTGGCGCCCGAGCCCAACACCCCACCCTTCGTGCAGGTCGGCGACGAGGTGCACGAAGGCCAGACGCTGCTCATCATCGAGGCGATGAAAGTCATGAACCCGCTACCCTCGCCGCGGGCCGGCAAAATCACCCGGGTCCTGGTCGACAACGGCGATCCGGTGGAATACGGCGAGCTCTTGATGGTGATCGAATAAGCGGCTGGCATGTTCGAAAAAATCCTCATTGCCAACCGGGGAGAAATCGCGCTGCGGGTTCATCGTGCCTGCCGCGAGATGGGCATCAAGACCGTCGCCGTCCATTCGACCGCCGACTCCGATGCCATGCATGTGCGCTTGGCCGATGAGTCCGTGTGCATCGGCCCGCCGGCCAGCGCTCAGAGCTACCTGAACATTGCCGCCATCCTGTCGGCGGCGAACGTAACGGGGGCCGAGGCGATCCACCCCGGGGTCGGGTTCCTATCGGAAAACCCGGAGTTCGCCGCGATGGTCGAGGAGCACGGCCTCGTGTTCATCGGCCCGAGCGCCAAACACATCGCGCTGATGGGCGACAAGGTCGCGGCCAAGCAAGCGGCGGTGGAACTGGGTCTGCCGACGGTGCCCGGATCTCCCGGCGCCGTGCCCACCGTGGAAGAGGCACGCGCGCTCGCCGAGGACATCGGCTATCCGGTTCTGATCAAGGCCGCGGCGGGTGGCGGCGGGCGCGGCATGAAGGTCGCCAAGAGCGCCGAGGAGCTTGAGAGCGCCTTTCGCCTGGCCCGCAACGAGGCCCGGTCGGCCTTCGGCAACGACCAGGTCTACCTGGAGAAGTTTCTAACCCACCCCCGTCACATCGAGGTGCAGATTCTAGCCGACAACCACGGCAACGCCATACACCTGGGCGAGCGCGATTGCTCTTTGCAGCGACGGCATCAAAAACTCCTCGAGGAGGCCCCCTCCCCGGGTCTGAACTCCGAGCAGCGCAAGACGATCGGCACGCGGGTGGCCAAGGCCATCGCGAAACTCGGTTATCGCAGCGCCGGCACCATCGAGTTCCTGTTCGAGGATGGCGCCTTTTATTTCATCGAGATGAATACCCGCCTGCAGGTCGAACATCCGATCTCCGAGGCGATCACCGGCATCGATATCGTGCGCGAGCAGATCCGCGTCGCCGCCGGCCTGCCCTTGAGCCTTCGCCAAGAGGACGTCCGCATTTCAGGCCACGCGGTCGAATGCCGTATCAATGCCGAAAACCCCATGACCTTCGTCCCCTCGCCCGGCCGGGTGACGGACTATCACGCGCCCGGCGGCCTGGGGGTCAGGGTCGACTCCGGTCTTTATGCCGGCTACGTCATCCCACCCTATTACGACAGCCTGATCGCCAAGCTTATCGTGCACGGCCAAAATCGGAACGACTGCCTCATGCGCCTTCGGCGGGCCCTGGAGGAGTTCGTCATCGAGGGGGTCGAGACCTCGATCGCGCTGCATCAGAAACTGGTCGGCGAGACCGATTTCATTAACGGCAACTATGACATCCACTGGCTCGAGAAATTCGTCGAAGGAATCGACTGAGCTTCTTCCGGACGGCATTGCCCGCCGCTCTTTGCGATCGCCGACATCCCGCCTATATTTGAAACAGGTATCGCGTCAGCCAAGCGGCGGAAGCCATGTCCGCGCGTGCTCGTATGGGATCATGCAGCTAACACCCGAGCTTCTTCTCAAGGCCTACTCGATCGGCATCTTCCCCATGGCCGAGAGCCGCCAGGATACGGAGCTGCATTGGATCGATCCCGACGAACGCGGCATCCTGCCCCTCGACAAGCTGCATGTGCCGCGCCGATTGAAGCGGACGATCCGCCGTAGCCATTACGAGGTTCGCTGCAATACGGCCTTTCATGAGGTGGTGCTTGCCTGCGCCGACCGGACCGACGACCGGCCCGACACCTGGATCAACCCGGTCATCGAGAAGCTGGTAAATCAGCTGTTCTCCATGGGTTTCGCCCACTCCATCGAATGCTGGCGCGACGGTCGTCTTGCCGGCGGCCTCTACGGCATCACGCTGGGCGCCTGCTTTTTCGGCGAGTCAATGTTCAGCCGAGAACGGGACGCGAGCAAGGTGGCGCTTGTGGAGTTGGTCCTTCGCTTGCGGCGGGGCGGCTTCACGCTGCTCGATACGCAGTTCTCGACCCTGCACCTCAGCCGCTTCGGCGTCATCGAGGTGGGCCGCGACGAATACCGCCGCCGCCTGACGAGCGCGATCAACACGCCGGCGGAACTGCCCACCGAACAGATCGCGCCGGCGGAGCTATCGGCCTTCATCGACCAAACGGTTTGAGAGCACGGCGCGGCTCAGTCGGCCGACGCCTCATCGGGTTCGGTGGCGGCGTCCTTGCAGTCGATGACCCAGACGTCATAGACCGGATGTTCCATCGCCGAGAGGGCCGGCGAGGAAGCAAACATCCACCCGGTGAAGACCGTGACCGCGTCGGTGTCCGGGCGCTGATCGACGATCTCGAGGAACGCCGCCGACTCCGGCGGCTCTTCCGGCGGCGTCTTGTGACAACGCCGGGCCATAACCTCAAGGGACCCGAAGCGAACCGCCTGGTCGACGGGTGCTTCGAAAGTCGAAATCCGCGCCGTGG
>Ga0255058_10001422_pt1 | contig 13480 bp, 10 predicted proteins | sample Cases_109_9_MG_FD_188637 | JGI IMG/M metagenome (GOLD analysis project Ga0255058, IMG submission 188637) | Seawater microbial communities from Amundsen Gulf, Northwest Territories, Canada - Cases_109_9 | ecosystem: Environmental > Aquatic > Marine > Gulf | place: Canada: Northwest Territories... | reverse complement strand
AGGTACCGGTCGTTCGTCACGCAGAAACGCGAACACTCGACGACCTCGCGGCAGAGATTCGGCGCATGTCCGGCGCCGCGCGCGATAACAACGCGAAGAAAGACGAACTGAGCGGCTCGACGATCACGATCACGAGCCTCGGCAAATTGGGTGGCATCGCATCAACGCCCGTCATTAACATGCCCGAGGTCGGCATCATCGGCGTCAATCGCGCAGTTGAGCGCCCGGTCGTATTCAACGGCCAGGTTGCGGTTCGGCTGATGATGAACCTGTCGTCGTCATTTGATCATCGCTTCGTCGACGGTTATGACGCCGCCGCGATGATCCAGCGCATCAGGGAAATGCTGGAACACCCGGCGACGATTTTCCTGCCCGAGTAGACAGCCGCTAGTTGCGATACGCCGGCGGGCGCTTGTCGTCGGTGTCCAGGTAACGATCCCGTAACAGCGTCTGTCGGCTGACCATCTCTACTGACTTACCCTTAATGAACACCTGTTCGGGATAGTTCGTTAACTCCAGCGGGTCGCCCGGCCAGATGACGATGTCTGCGTCCTTGCCTGCTTCGATACTGCCAACACGATCAGAAACACCGTACATCTCGGCGGGGGTCAACGTGATCGCACGGAGTGCGTCATCCCAGGGCAGCCCTTCAGCCACCGCATTACCTGCCGACTGCGTGATGTTGCGCGCATTGTGCGTCTGGCTTTGGCCATCCGCGAACGCGATCTTTACGCCCGCCGCGGCAAGTATTGGTGCAGACTTCAGACTTGCATTGAGGCGGTCGAAATTCGACGGCAAGTTCGCGGTCGGTGCGAGAATGACCGGTATATTGGACGCCGCAAGTTCATCCGCGAGCATCCAGGCTTCAACGCCACCGCCGATGATCGTGCGAATTCCATATTCTTGCGCTAGCGCGATCAGAATTTCGATATCACTCGCGCGATCAATGATCGCCAGCATTGGCACATCGCCTGACAAAACGGCCTGTAGCGCCTCCAGGTCGGCAACACTGTACGTGTAGTCACTGTGCTGGCCACGCTCATGTGCGTCACTGTGATCCCGAAAGTCTCGCGTCTCGTCTAGCGCTTGCCTTAGTGTCATCAACAATGCTGCGCGCGAGCCACCGGCCAGCTCGACGCTCGGTTCGCCGAGATTGACAACCAACGCCGCGGCCCGGCGATCGATCGAACCCGGACCATCTCCGAGATTGACGACTGTCGCAAGACCGGAAATAACGTGACTCGTATTACCGCTCTCATCAGGCTCGCTCGCATTCGGTGCGATCAAGGCGCGCGTTACGCCCTCGATCCGGTTGATCCCAATCAAGGTTGAACGCCTGTTATAGGCATCGGCAATGTCAAAACTCGCCGTGAACTCATCGCCGCGCTGCACGCTGTCATCCGGCCCGGCCGAAAACCCGACCTCTACCAGGCCGAGGCTGCCATACGGCGTAAACAGGCCCGGAGTAATGATCTTGCCACTAGCATCGACCACGGTCGCGCCGTCCGGCGCTTTCATGTTGTCACCAACCGCAATAATACGTCCGTCACTAATAATAATTGTCGCATTTTCTAACGTTCCGTAAGGGCCGACCGTATGAACAGTCGCCCCAACGATAGCCGTGGTCTCAGCGTGCGCGACGCCAACAAAAATAATCGCAAGCAGTGCGATGGTCAGGTTTCTCATTGCGCACCTCCCGTGGTTGCAGCCGTTCCAAGCGAGAAGTCCGTTACCGGATTGACCGACGGGTCGTCGCGGTCGTAAGCGAGCGCGCCATCTATAAAGACCTGCTCAGCCCGCGCATACACGCTGAACGGGTTGCCGCTCCACATCACGACATCGGCCATCTTGCCGGCCTCGAGCGTGCCGACCACGTCTTGAACTCCCAACGCCTTGGCGGGGTTCTTCGTAATCCACTGAATCGCGTGCTCGGGTGATATGTCGACCCCGACACGTGCCGCCGCCCCCATCACCTTGGCCGTTTCCTGGTTCAGGCGCTGGATACCAATACCGCTGTCCGAGTGAATGATTGCGCAGGCGCCTGCTTTGTCGACGATGGCGGCGTTTTCGCGAATGCCGTCGTAGGCTTCCATCTTGAAGCCCCACCAGTCGGCCCACATCGCGGCACAGGTATCGCTTTCCGCCAGCAGGTCACCGATTTTGTACGCCTCGACCGCATGATGAAATGCCGCGATCGTGTAGCCGAACTCTTTCGCGATATCGATCATGACCGACATCTCGTCTGCGCGATAACAATGATTGTGAACCAGGATCTCGCCATCCAAAACGCCCGCAAGTGTTTCCAGTCGGAGGTCCCGTTTCGGCGCCTCGCCCTTGCCGGCCTCGGCAGCTTCCATCTTGTCACGATAGTCGGCGGCGTCTATCCACGCCTGCCGATATCCCGCCACATTACCCATGCGTGTCATTGGCGACTGTCCGCGACCACCATAAACCCGTTTCGGATTCTCTCCGCACGCCATTTTCATGCCATGTGGTGCGCCCGGGAATTTCATATCCATTACGTTGCGGCCCGGTACGTTCTTCAATGTGACGCCCCGTCCACCGATGAGATTGGCTGAACCCGGCAGAACCTGCATCGACGTAACGCCACCCGCCAGGGCGGTCACGAATCCCGGGTCGTGCGGCCATACGCTGTGTTCCGCCCAGACCTCAGCCGTGACGGGTCCGGTCACTTCATTGCCGTCCGAGTGGGACTGCGTACCGGGTGACGGATAAACACCGAGATGGGAATGCACATCGATAACGCCCGGCGTCACCCATTTACCGCTCGCATCGACAATGTCCGCGCCATCAGCGGTGAGGCCAACGCCCACCGCGACGATCTTGCCGTCAGCGATGAGTACGTCTGCATTGTCGAGACGCTCCCCGGTGCCGGTCAGGACCGTAGCACCCTGCAAAAGTGTGGTGCCACTCTCGAGGCCCGCATAGCGACTGGCAAATGGCTCAGCCGCCCCATCGCCCGGACCTGCATCGCAAGCGGTCAATAACACGACGACTGTCGTGACTACGACAAGAATTTTGTTCACGGATTATCCCCGGTTGCTGAAACTGCCTGGAGTTTCTTGTTGTTATGCTGTTGCTCTCTCAAGCACCGATATTACACCGGCAGGCCTTGATAGGTGGCCCGATATGCGAATTTTCACCAATGTGCGAAACTGCAGCCATGGATGCCTTCAACGACCTGAAAACCACGTTTTACAGCGGCCGCACAAAAGACCTGCGCTGGCGGGCCGAGCAACTCGCGGCGCTTGAGCGCATGATGTCTGAGCGCGAGGGCGATTTCATCGACGCGCTGAGGCAGGATCTTGGCAAGCACGCGCTCGAAGCCTGGATGAGCGAAATCTCCTATGTGGCGGAGACTGCGGCGTATTGCCGCAAGAATCTGCGCCGCTGGATGAAACCCAAACGAATTTCGACGCCCGTGGTCGCGATGCCTGGCAAGAGCTGGATTCAGCCCGAGCCACTCGGCGTCATACTGGTCATCGGCGCCTGGAATTACCCGTTGCAGCTAACCATGTCCGGTGCGGCTGCGGCGATCGCGGCCGGAAATTGCGTCGTTATCAAACCATCGGAACTGGCGCCTGCGACGTCGGCGCTGCTCGCAAAATACATCCCGGAATATCTCGATGAGGGCAGTATTCGGGTTGTCGAGGGCGGTGTGGCGGAGACGACCGAACTGCTCGAACAGCCCTTCGATCACATTCTCTATACGGGCGGCGGCAATGTTGCACGCATCATCCTGACTGCGGCTGCGAAGAACCTGACGCCCGTGACACTGGAACTTGGCGGCAAGAGCCCCTGCGTTGTCCTTCCGGACGCAGATCTGGAAGTCGCCGCTCGCCGGATCGTCTGGGGCAAGTTCAGCAACGCCGGGCAAATCTGTATTGCGCCCGACTACGTCCTGACCGACGTGGACACCGAGGCCAGGCTGTTGCCCCTGATAGAACAGACCATCACCGAAATGTTTGGCGATGATCCGGAACAATCCGAGTCCTATGGCCGGATTGTCAATGATCGTCACTTTGAGAGAATCAGCAAATTTTTCGACTCCGGACATATTGCGATCGGCGGACAGACAAACGCCGACGCGCGTTACATCGGCCCCACGGTATTGACTGACGTAGCGCTCGACAGCGCAGTGATGCAGGAGGAAATATTCGGACCGGTGCTGCCGATTATCCGAGCCGACAATCTTGACGCTGCCATTCAGTTCATTCGCGATAGAGACAAGCCGCTCGCCGCGTACATTTTCACGAAGAGCAAGGACGCTGAGTCGCGTTTTCTCGACAACGTCAGCTCCGGTAACGCCTGCATCAACGACACGATGATGTTCATGGCCGTCCACGAGCTGCCGTTCGGCGGTGTCGGCGCCAGCGGCATGGGCGCCTATAGCGGGGAACACGGCTTCAAAACATTCAGCCACATGAAAGCCGTGATGAAGCGTGGCTGGTGGCCTGACCTGGCTGTTCGATACGCGCCGTATACAGAAAAGAAATTCTCGTTCCTGCGCAAGATTCGTTAGTGATGAGCGCCATAAATCTCAAAGACAAATTGGCAATGTTCTCAGAACATTGGTCACCGAGAATCGTCGCCGATTTCAATGGGCACGACGTTATGGTCGTAAAGGTCAAGGGCGAGTTTAACTGGCATTCGCATCCTGATACGGATGACTTTTTTCTCGTCATCAAGGGCCAGGTCACTATCAAACTTCGTGACAGGGACATCCATCTCGGCGAAGGGGAATTATTTATTGTGCCGAAAGGGGTTGAGCATTGCCCTGTTGCGGCCGATGAAGCCGAGCTATTGCTCATTGAACCACACGGTACGCCAAACACGGGTGATCAGGCGACGGCGGTAACGAAAATCGAGATCTAGCGATTTCCTACATGCTTCGCACGGGTCTCGCTGTCCGGAAAATAGGCCAATATTGAAACCATTTGGGCGCTGGCTGCATCTAAAGACTAATAAGCCACCCTTCGGTGGCAGTAACGGAAGCAGCAAAATGACTCGATTACGCTTCACATTCGCCCTGACAATCCTCGCCGTCTGTGCCGGAAACGTATATGCGGCGCCACTTAACGCCTCCCAGGCCGAGGTCATAGGCCACCTGGCTGCGACCCTCGCCACCCATGATCCGGCCCGAATTACGTACGCATATCGTGCGATGGGTGATTACGGCATGCCGGCAGCCGATTTCGTCGAATCGACGGTGAATGCCATGGGTTACGAGCTCCTCGAGAATGGCGATATCGAGGCGGCCATCACGGTATTCCGCCTCAATACCGATACATTTCCCTTATCTGCCAACACCTGGGACTCCCTCGCTGAGGCCGTTACGGCCAAAGGCGATAACGAATCAGCGAGCCGGTACAGTCGCGTAGCGCTAAAACTCGCCAGCGAAAACAGCAACAAGGGCTGAAGCTCACCGTAGCCGATTGCCAAACGCATCCCAGACTTCGACCTCGCCGTAATCCAGCGAGCGTACTTTCTCTTCGATCTGTCCCAGGTCGCCAACGACAACCCATGTCAGGTTGCCCGGATCGATCACCGCCTGGGCCCGCTTGACCACACCCTCGGTCGTTATAGCCGCCAGCCGTTCGCCGCGCCGCTCCGCGTAGTCAAGCGGCAGACCGAAGCTGTCCGAGGCGATAATGCTCGACAGGAACCCACGGTTGGTCGAGATCAGGCCCGGTAACGAGCGCGTCATGTTAAGCGTCATTCGGCCGACTTCCGCATCGGTTGCGGGACGGGTCGTAATAAACTCCTGATACTCGCGCATGATCTCCTGCATGCTTTCCATCGTCTTGTCCGACTGCACGCTGCCTGATACGGCGATGTACTGGTCGCCGCTGTTATTCGGACGAATCCCGGAGCGCATCCCGTAAGACCAGGACTTGTCCTCGCGCAGGTTCATGTTGATGCGCGACTCAAAACTGCCGCCAAACACGGCGTTCATGATGGCAAGCTCGGTGTTGACGGATGCATCAAACGGAGCGATCGCATGCCCCGCGAAAATTGTGCTCTGCACGGCTTCCGGATGGTGAATCAGGATCACTCGAGACCCCGGGGCAGGCGCGCTGCCAATACCGCTCAGCGCAGACTCGCCATTCGCTCGCCACTTGCCGAATGCCCGGTTCACGGCGTCTTTCGCGTCATCAATGTCGATGTCGCCAATCATGTAAACAGTCATCCGATCGGGAGTAATTTCCTGCGTATGAAAACCCTGCAGCTTGTCGCGATCGACCTGCTCGAGAAGCTCCGGCGTCCATATGCCGCCCATCGGATTTTCTTCACCATAGATCGCGCGCTCGAACAGGCTTCGTGTCACGCCAGACGGATTGAGCGCTATATTGGAAAGATAGGCGGATAGCTGCGCTTTTATTTTTTCGAGTTCGTCTTCGGGAAACACAGAATTGCGCAGCATGTCTGCCGAAATCGTCAGTGATTCTTCAAGATACGGACGCAGTACCCGAAACGACAGTGAGCTTCGCTCCAGCCCGTTCTGAAAAGTACTCGCCATCGCGATCTTGTCTTTTGCTGCGGCGAGCTCGTTTGCGTCGTATTTGTCTGTGCCCTTGTCCATCAATGCAAACAGGAACGTGGAGAGGCCGGGCGCATCCGCCGGTGCCGCCGCACTGCCGGTTTCGATAGAAAGCGACACGTCCACGATCGGAACGCTGCCGCGATTGGCAACAACAAGTTTCATGCCGTTCCTGAGCGTGGCCGTTTCGATGTCCGGGAAGTTGATGTCCGAGTCTGCCGTCACAGCCGGAATCGCCGAGCGATCGGCCTGTACGGCGCCGCGTTGCGGCTCGGGGAATGGCAGCACGGTCAGCGTGTAGTGACCGCGGCTCAGCCAGCGATTCGCCGTTTCCGTCAGCTCCTCAACAGTTGCGGCGTTCAGCCATTCCAGTTCCTGGTTGATGTAGAGAGGATTGTCGGAATACAGCAGCCCCTCGGCCAGAAGGCGACCGATCGACGCATTGCTTTCGAGCGCGCCGAGCATGAACATGTTTACTGCGAGTTTCGCATTCTGGAGTATCTGCTGGTCGGGTCCGGTCGACAGGTAATCCTCGATAATCCGGTCAGCAACAGGCATTACCTGCTCGGGGGTGACGCCCGGCCGTAAGTCGATCGTTAACGAGTACGTGCCGCTCATAACCTGGCCGTAAGCGCTGCCGCTCACTCGTGTCGCAAGCTTCAGGTCGTCGACGAGCATTTTCCTGAGCGGCGAATTCTTGTTCGCCACAAGCGAATCGTTGACGAGGTACATCAAGGTCGTGTCTTTGTCGTTGAGCCCTGGCAAGGCCCATACCCTGGCAATACGGGTTTGACCAACACGGTCATACATGAGCTCTTCGCGATTTTCGTCCAGCACCGGCACCCATTTCTTTGCGTGCACTAACGGCTCACCGGCCGGCGCTTCGCCGAAGTAGAAATTCACTTTTTCCCTTGCCGTTTCGATATCGATATCTCCGGCGAGGACCAGCACGACATTGGATGCGCCGTAGTACTTGCCGAACCATTCATTTACGTCGTCAAGAGACGCCGCGTCCAGATCTTCCATCGAACCGATAATGGAATGCCGGTACGGATGATCGACCGGGTAGAGGCCGGCCCTGATGCGGTCACCCATGCCGGAATAGGGCCGGTTATCGCTTTGGCGCTTTTCATTCTGCACCACGCCGCGCTGCTCATCGAGCGCATCCTGAGTGATGGCACCGAGAAGATAGGTCATGCGATCGCTTTCCATCCAGAGCGCCATGTCGAGAGCGCCGCTCGGGACCGTTGCATAGTAGTTGGTACGATCTTCAGACGTCGTCCCGTTCATGCCGGTCGCACCCGCATCTGTAAACGGCGAGAAGTACTCACCCTCGCGATTTTCGGTGCCCTGGAACATCAGGTGTTCAAACAGGTGGGCAAAACCGGTCTTGCCCTCAGGCTCATCCTTCGAGCCCACGCCGTACCACATGCCAACGAAAACCGTTGGCGTGGAATGGTCGGTATGAACCAGAACCGTCAGGCCATTATCGAGCGTGAACGTTTCATAGGGGATATTGACCTGCGTATCCAGGTCATCATCCGCACTCGCCAGAGCGCTGGCCACGCACAGAATCAGTGCTGCAACAACGTGCAGCCCGGTGTATTTCCTTGCTTTCACTCGGGAGTCCTCGATTTTGGCCTTATTTGATAAATTAGCAGCTTCCGCTGGCCACGGTGACATTTTTTGCTACCCTTTATGACCCCATCCGGGCCGCCAAATTCCCGTAACCTGACCGCTGAGCATGAGCTACGAATCTCCAGTGCCTGAATTGCAAATCAAATATCTTGATCGTAATCCGCCACAAATCTCCGCAGCGGAGGTTCGCGAGGCGGCGCGCGTCCACTTCGGACTCAACGGCACGTTTGAGGGGCTCCTGAGTGAGCGCGACCAGAACTTCGACATCTGTGGCGAAGATGGTGAGCGCTACATCATGCGCATCGCGAACATCGACGAAGAGGTCGCTGTCATCGATTTTCAGGTCCGGGCGCTGCTGCACATCAGCCAGCAGGACCCGTCCCTGCCCGTGCCAAAAATCACGCCGAATATTCGCGGCGTAGAGCTGAGCAGAATTGCCTTTAGTGACGGACAGGAGCACCTCGTGCATGTGCTGACCTATCTGCCGGGACAGCCCCTGCGAGACATGGACGGAATCGCTGTCGAAACATTTCGCAAGCTCGGTGCAATGATGGCCAGGCTCGATCTGGCGCTGCGCGGTTTTTTTCATCCGGCCGCGGACCAGGTCCATCCCTGGAACTTCGAAAAATGCGCTCGCTTTGCAACACATGTGGATCACCTTGAGTCGTCGGAGGCCCGGAAGATCGTCTCGAAACTATTCGCGCAATTCGAACAGATGGTCTTACCGCGCGTGCGAAAACTTCGCCATCAGGTCATTCATCAGGACGCGCATGGCGGTAACGTTCTCGCCGACCCGGAAAATCCGACCAACATCACCGGCCTCATCGACTTCGGCGACATGCTTCACGGTTCTTTTGCCGCCGAGATCGCTGTCGCAACCGACTCGGCTGAAGTGAAATCTGACTCGTTGCCCGACATCATCTGTGAAACAGCCGCTGGCTTCGATTCCGTGCTGCCACTCGAAGCAGACGAGATCGACTTGTTGTTTGACATGATCGTGATGCGCAATGCGATGTCAGCCACGATTACAGCAAGCCGCGCTGCGCTGGGCTCTGATCAGCCCGACTTCATGGAGTCTCCGGATCTGTATGTCGATACGATCGAAGCGCTGCTTTCGATCGGTCGGGACGAGATCACGCGGCGTGTACGGGGCGCGTGCAGGTTTCCGGCCTTTTGCCCTTCGTCGACCGATGATGCGTATTCCGAGCCCAGGGAAGACGAGCTAATCGAGGCGCGGCATCGCCTGCTCGGCGAGAAGACAAAGCACTTCTATAAGAAGCCGCAGCATTTCGAACGTGCACGTGGCGCGTTTCTGTACGGAACGGATGGCCGTCGCTACCTGGATTGTTACAACAACGTGCCGCAGGTAGGCCACTGCAATCCGCATGTCGTTAATGCGATCGCCCGGCAGGCCGCGGCGCTCAATACGAACACGCGCTACATGTACAGCAGCGTCATTGAGTATGCGGAACGCCTCACCGCGAAGCTCGCACCTCATCTCGATGCGTGCGTATTCGTGAACTCCGGCAGCGAGGCTAACGACGTCGCCTGGCAAATGGCAAAACTGGTCACCGGCAATGACGGCGCATTGATCATGGAAGATGCCTATCACGGCATCACCGAGGTCATTCGCGAGTTTTCCCCGTCGCACCCCGACACCGTATTGCCGCTACATCTCAAGGGGCTTGTCGTGCCTGATCCCTATCGGGGACCTTATCGAGATAACGAAGCCAACATCGCGACGAGGTATGCCGATTATGCAAATCCTGCGATCGCCGAACTGGCGGCAGATGAATATGGTCTTGCTGCGTTCATGATTGATTCGGCATTTTGCTCCAGCGGGATACCCGATGTGCCGGATGAATACATGCAGGCAGTCGAGCAACATGTTCGTGCTGCCGGCGGCCTGATGATCTGCGATGAAGTGCAGTCCGGCTTCGGTCGCATGGGGCAATGGTGGGGACACGAACACCACGGAGTAAAAGCCGACTTCGTGACAATGGGAAAACCGGCCGCGAACGGTCACCCGTTCGGCGTTGTGGTTACTACGTCGGAAATTCTTAACGAGTTCATCGACAAGACATCGTTCTTCAGCACATTCGGCGGCAATACGGTTTCCTGTGCGGCCGCAAATGCCGTGCTCGATGTCATTGAGCAGGACGAACTTATCAAGAACGGCGTCGCAGTCGGCGACTACCTGCGTGAGCAATTGCGCAAGCTCGCCGATACCCAGCCCTTGATTGGCGACGTGCGCGGTCACGGCATGCTGGTCGGGCTTGAGTTTGTTACCGATCGCGAATCACGTGAGCCCGCGACGCACGAGGTCTTCGCATTGCTGGAGTTGATGCGTCAACGGCAGGTCCTTGTCGGCAGGGAAGGCGGCTTCGACAACATCCTGAAACTCAGGCCGCCGCTCATATTCGAGAGAAAGCACGTCGATCTCATGATAAGCGCGCTGGACGACTCCCTGAATCAGCTCTGATCCGGCACACACCGCACCTGTGTGGATTACAGCGCAAATCTGCCTGAATGCCCCGAAAATGGGCCATATTCGACGCGAGGCTTCGCGGTATGGTCATCCATGCCCATATCTGATCAAGGATGACTCTTATGAAAACGCGAAACTCAATCGCGATGGCACTGACCATCGTACTTTCACTAGCGGCGGGCGCCCTGCTCGTCTGGCAGCCTCCACCCGGACTGGCAACCGATAATATCGCAAGCTTCAAGCCGGCCCGGCCACCGCTCCCGAGCGCAGAGATTCCCCAGGAACCCGCCCCGCCCGTCGACGCGCCGGCCGACAAGGGGGTTGCCGGAACTGTCTACTCGATACCTCGCAATATGCACAGAGTGTGCAGGAACGGCTTTAGGGTTGAGCGGAATTCCAAGGGTGATTTTCAGGGTTATCGCTGCAACCCGTCCGCGTATGAAAATTACAGCAATGAAGCACTTGAATCGCTGATCTACGGCGACGCCGAAGCGGCCAGCGTTCTCGCATACCGGCTACGTCGCAGCGACTATTCACGCGCATTGAGACTGTCCGTTCGCGCGGCCGCGCTGAGCGGCGGCGACGTCAGCACGCTGATATCCGCGACTTACTGGCGGTCGCTCACGGATGCAAGCGGCGAGCCCTCATTGTCCGGGTTTGGGCAAGCCTATGTCCTGCATTCTCTAATCGAAAAAATTCGTAACTCGAGCTACAGAAAGCCCGGCATGTACGAAGTGAACATCAGGCAAATATCGGACAAACCAGACCAAATGCTGGATGAGCTTGACGATATCGTCGACCGGCTACTGGATGATGCACGGCAAATCGAGACCGACGTCGTTGGCATCTCGACAATCGGAGGTGGCGACGATGTTTAGATTAGCCTTCGTTCTGGTTGCCGCCCTTAGCAGTTGGTCCAGCTCAGCAGTTGCACAGTACGACGAGGACAGCCCAAGCAGGCCATGGTTTGGTGGCCCTGGCGACTATGTGTACCCGGTCCTTTGTGTTCAGTGCTCCGTTTGGCAGGACTATCGAAACTTCTCCTGGAACCAACTGAGTATCAATGGCGGACACGCACGTACACCGACGAACCCGAACCACGTAACGACGTTCCGTGTCTATACACACGCCACTAATGACCTTTACCCGGCCACAGTCGAGATCACGCTTGAGATTGAAGACGTTGAATTAATGGGCGAAACGATCGGATACAGACCGATCGATGGCAAACATTACTTCGTCGAAACGCACCCGGAGAACGGCGATAACGTTCCCGTGGGTTACTACCCCAAGGAAATGGGGACACTGCAGTTTCCCTATGTACCTCCGGAACACGATGATGCAAACGACGACACTAGCGGTTCCAGCGGCGGTTCTTCCTCCGGTAGCGGCGGTGGTGGCTATTCATCCAGCCGTGGCGGCGGCTTCGACGTCCCCGGCGACAGCTTCCGCGGCTTTGGCTGGCTTTTTAGACGCTACGATGGCGACCGCTTTTGCGGACCCCGAACCCATTACATCTGTATCCAGTACTAAGCGGCCAACAACGTAGCACACAAGTAAGCCCGGGCCTCGCCCGGGCTTTTCTATGCTTCTTGTAACTTGCGCCGAAACTTCCGCATGCCGCCGATCCAGCGATCGTAGTCACCCGCCTTGCGTTGCAGATAGGTCGTCACCTGCGGGTGCGGGAGGATCAGGAAGCGGCCTTCGAGCATGCCGTCGACGACGCAATCCGCAACCTCCTCGGCAGACAAAATTCCGTCAACGTCATTGCCGCCGAAACCACCCTCGATCGTATCCGAATCATCTTCGATTCCGATCAGGCGAGTTGCGACAGCCTGCGGGCAAACAACGGACACTTTTATACCCTCGTCGCCGTGAGTAATAGCGAGTGATTCCGCGAACGCGACCGACGCATGCTTTGTCGCCGAATACGCAGCGTCTCCAATCTGGCTCAACAACCCTGCGGCCGACGCGACGCTCACGAGGTAACCACCGCCCCGGTTGATCATCCGTGGTATCAGCTCCCTGGCCGCATAGACATGCGCCATTACATTGACGTTCCAGCTCGCTGCCCAGCGATCATCCGCCGGTCGCATGCCGCCCTCTCTCGACGCTGCACCTGATTGTCCATCGCCGTAGCCAACGCCGGCGTTAGACAGGAACAGGTCGATCGGTCCAATTTCAGCCTCAACCCGGTCTATCATCGCGACCAGGTCTTCCTCGCTGGACACGTCAACGCCGACACCTGTTCCACCTAGCTCGCCGGCAACTTTCCCGGCCGCATCCTGCTCGATGTCCGCCACGATGACGTGCGCGCCATGACGTGCGAGTCGGCGGCATAATGCACGCCCGATACCGTGGCCGCCGCCCGTAACCACGGCGACTTTGATTGTCGACTCATCTCTTGTGGATTCGTCCGCTTTTGTCACTGTTCGTACTCCATCATGCTGAATTCGGCCAATCGATGCGAAGGCTACAGTATGATACGGAACCCCTGATATGAGGAGTGCGGGAAGTGGATTTCGAGTATTCAGACAAGGTCAACGACCTCCGGGAAAGGCTGCAAGCCTTTATGGATGAACAAATCTTTCCCAATGAGCAGGCGATGCAAAAGCATCTCGCAACCACCGACAATCCGTGGGTTACACCGCCGCTGCTCGAGGACTTGAAAATAAGGGCACGCGAAGCAGGCCTCTGGAACCTGTTTCTGCCCGGCGAGCACGGTGCGGGTCTGACTAATCTCGAGTACGCCCCGCTCGCTGAAATCATGGGCTGGGTCATGTGGTCATCGG
>Ga0255058_10001421_pt1 | contig 13482 bp, 7 predicted proteins | sample Cases_109_9_MG_FD_188637 | JGI IMG/M metagenome (GOLD analysis project Ga0255058, IMG submission 188637) | Seawater microbial communities from Amundsen Gulf, Northwest Territories, Canada - Cases_109_9 | ecosystem: Environmental > Aquatic > Marine > Gulf | place: Canada: Northwest Territories... | reverse complement strand
GCCCGAGGCATCGGGCTGGTGGTGGCCGAAGATTTAGCGAGGGAAGGGGTCAATGTTTGCGGGACTGATATTCGTGCCGAGCGCTTGACAGATGAGATGGGTCGTATCGCCGATCAGTATGCGGTTGAAACTCTGGCCGTTGCGGCGGATGTCGGGATAGAGAATCAGGTCGTAGCGATGGTCGGGCAGGTCTTCTTAAAATGGGGGCAGATAGACCTGTTGATCAACAATGCAGGTATTCGGCAGGTAGCACCGATCTACGAAACACCTGTGAGTGTCTGGGATGATATTCAGTCGGCGAATCTGAGAGGGCAGTATCTTTGCACAAGAGAGGTGCTCAAGCAGGGAATGCTTGAGCGCAACGAGGGAGTAATAATTTTTATTTCATCTGGTTCCGGCAAAAGAGGAGAAAAGGGTAGCTCGGCGTACTGTGCTTCTAAATTCGGCGTTACGGGATTGTCTGAATCAGTGGCGAAGGATTTGAAGGAGACGAATATCCGTACGTCAGCAATTATGCCCGGCATGATCTGGACACCAATGGCTGAAGAATCGGAGATGGCTGATCAGGATGTGGACTGGTTGGATTCAAGGCAAGTCTCGAACGCTGTTCTTTTCTGTATCAAACAGGATTCGAATACAATCATTCCCGAGTTACAAATCTATCATCGATCGCAGATATGATCGAAACACACGCTGCTGGCGATGTCCTGGCTGGTGTTTGTCAGTCTCAGCTTGGGAATTCCGCTGCAATATCGCGGTCGAATGGATAAATAAGTTAGACAATGCGAGCAGGCCGAAAAACATCAATTGAGTCTGCATTGGCGGACTTGATCATGCAAGGTATTGACTGCAAATGATTTTCTTTGCTTGCTCAAAAAGTCTGGGGACGACCAGATGATTTCCAAGCGGACACGCATAGCACGTCGGGACTTTCTTACGTCGATAGGCAGGGCTGCTGGTAGTTCGGCGATGTTGAGAATAATGGCGGCCATGGGCATCAGTACCTCACTCGCAAGCTGCGGTTCATCCTCGGCTGCCGGTGGTACGACGGGCAGCCCGAATCCTCCACCGCCTAACCCCGCGCTGCCCAGCAACTCACCCCGCCCGGGGGACTGGCCTGCGAACGTAGGAATTGGCAAGTCGGTAGTTGTACTGGGTGGTGGCATAGCCGGAATGACGACAGCTTTCGAAATGAGCAAGCTCGGCTACAGCTGCACGATCCTCGAGGCGACGCCAGTCGCAGGTGGGCGAAATCGAACTATCCGAGCCGGAGATGTTGTTGAAGAGACCGATTCCTCCCAAGTCTGCCTGTTCGATGTTGATACAGATCTGTACTTTAACGCAGGTCCGGCAAGAATCTCGCATCATCATGAGTTTCTGCTGGGCTATTGTCGTGAGTTCAACGTACCGCTAGAAACGTTTATCAATGATAATCGTGCGGCGCTGATGCATTCGACTTCGTCATTCAATGGTCAGCCACAGATAACGCGTCGTGTGCGGGCCGATACCAGGGGCAATATTGCAGAACTACTGGCGATAGCAGTGAATCAAGGCGCACTGGACCAGGAGCTCTCTGCAACTGACAAAGCCAATATTCTGGCAATGTTGCAGCAATATGGTGATCTGAATAACGCGTTCAACTATGTCGGCAGCAGCAGGGCCGGCTTTCCTGGTCAGGAAAATACCGGTAGCCGCCAACGCGGAGAAATTGTGACCCCTTTGCAGTTGCAGGAATTAATAAGCGACACCTTCTGGCAACGCCGCCAGGATTTCTCACACTTTCTCGATCAACAGCCAACGATGTTAAAGCCGGTCGGTGGAATGGATAGAATTGCGACGGCCTTCGAATCGAGAGTGTCAGCGAACATCGTTTACGAAGCGATTGTCAGCGAGATACGCAAGGTCACCGATGGTGTCAGTGTCGTTTATCAGGATCGATTCGGGACATCGATCACGTTCGATGCGGACTACTGCATCTGCACCATCCCGGCGACAGTCCTGAGGAATATTCTGAACGATTTTTCGAGCTTGCATCAATCGGCGATAAGCAATTTTAGTTACACAATGGCAGGCAAGGTTGCATTTCAGGCAAGACGATTCTGGGAGCAGGACCATAACATTTATGGCGGTATTTCCTGGACGACCCAGGATATTACGCAGATTTGGTATCCAAGTAGTGGTTTCGGCAAGACCGACGGCATTCTGGTAGGTGCGTACATGTTTGGTGGCTCGGCCGGAAACATTCTCGGCAATCAAACGCCACAGCAGAGAATCAATTCGACGATTGCACAGGCTAACAATCTGCACCCTGAGTTCGGGAATGAAGTCAGCCGCGGTATCAGCGTATTTTGGCCAAAAATTCCGTTCCAGTTGGGGGCCTGGGGCACCTCGGATCCCGGCATTCTTTTGACGCCCGATAACAATATCTTCTTTGCCGGTGAGCACCTGAGTATTCTGCAGGGCTGGCAGGAGGGGGCGATCTTGTCGGCGTATCATGCAATTGATTCTGTAGTCGCGAGAGATTCAGCATAAAATCGGGAAAAGGGGACAGCAGTGATCTGTCCCCTTTTTGCTTTATCATGGGGCGACACCATGTCTGCTAATGACCTGACAAAGCGCGTAGATCTGACGCGCCACGACCGGGGTACGGGTGCGTTGCGCACCCGGCGGCCTGAGTATGTCGATTTTCTCCCGCCATGCAATGATGCCTGTCCGGCCGGCGAGAATATCCAGGCCTGGCTGGACCTGGCCCAGGCAGGGCGGTATGAGGCCGCCTGGCAGGAGCTTGTCACGAATAACCCGCTGCCATCGATTCACGGCCGCGTCTGCTATCACCCCTGCGAAGATGTGTGCAACCGCGCATTCACTGACAGCGCCGTCAGCATTCATGCGGTGGAGCGTTTTCTGGGCGACCTGGCGCTGGAGAAAGGCTGGCGATTTCCGAAACCGGAGCAAAAAAGCGGCAAGAAAGTCTTGGTCGTCGGCGGTGGCCCAAGCGGTCTCTCCGCTGCATATCACCTGGCAGGCATGGGCCATGCGGTCGAGATTTGCGAAGCCGGCCCTTTAGCCGGCGGCATGATTCACTTCGGCATCCCCGCCTACCGGATGCCTCGGGATGAATTGCAGGCGGAGATTCAACGCATAGAGGATATGGGCGTAACGATCACGCTGAACCACCGTATTGAGGATGTGCTCGCCGAAAAAGTGACTGGCGGCTTCGATGCGGTATTCGTTGCGGTCGGCGCACACATCAGCAAGAAAGTCGATATTCCGACAAGGGATGCCGGCAAGATGCTGGATGCGGTCAGTTTCCTCAGTAGCGCCAACGAAGGGGAGCCGCCGAAAATCGGACGGCGGGTGGCGATCTACGGGGGCGGCAATACGGCGATGGATGCGGCCCGCACGGCTAAACGGCTTGGCGCCGATGAGGCAATTATCATCTACCGGCGCGATCGCAGCAGCATGCCGGCCCACGACTTCGAGGCCGATGAAGCAATCGAGGAAGGCGTCAAGATCAACTGGCTGCGAACGATCAAGGAGATAGACCGGTCGACCTTCAAGGTCGAAGTGATGGAACTCGATGATAGCGGCCGCCCACAATCGACGGGAAGGTTTGAGTCCCTTGAAGCCGATTCATTAATACTGGCGGTCGGCCAGAATACGGACACGGCGTTTCTTGAAAACGTGCCAGGCATCGAGTTCAAGCTGGACCACACCGTCGTCGTTGGCAAGAACATGATGACCGGTCATGCAGGAATCTTCGCAGGCGGCGACATGGTTCCGAGCGAACGCTCGGTGACTATTGCCGTCGGGCATGGCAAGCAGGCGGCACGGCATATTGACGCCTATCTTCACGACAGGGTTTATGAGCGACTGCCCAGGCATGCACTGGTCGGGTACGAGAAACTGCAACTCTGGTACCGCACATCGGCGCCCCAGGTCGAGCAGGAAAGACTACCCATCGTGGATCGGCAGAGCGGCTTCGATGAAGTCATGCAGAATCTGTCCGAGGCAGACGCCCTGTTCGAGGCGAAGCGCTGCCTGTCTTGCGGCAACTGCTTCGAGTGCGACGGCTGTTATGGCGCCTGCCCTGAAGGTGCAATTATCAAACTCGGCCGCGGCAAGCGCTATCGCTTCAATTATGATCTCTGCACGGGCTGCGCGGTTTGTTACGAGCAATGCCCCTGCCATGCGATCGACATGATCGACGAACCCGAGACCCAGGAGGGTCGGGGCCGATGACCGAGAAACAAACGCTCGATGCCAACGAAGCGGTTGCCCGGGTTGCGTACGCAATCAGCGAGGTCTGCTCGATCTTTCCGATTACACCCTCATCGGCCATGGCCGAGCTGGCGGACGTCTGGTCGGCGAGCGGCAAGAAAAACATCTGGGGCCAGGTGCCGGACATCATTGAAATGCAGAGCGAGGGCGGTGCCGCCGGCACAGCACACGGTGCGCTGCAGACCGGAGCCCTAACCACAACTTTTACCGCTTCCCAGGGCTTGCTGCTGATGCTCCCCAATATGTACAAGATCGCGGGGGAACTGACATCGGCCGTATTCCATGTCGCGTCTCGTTCTCTCGCGGCGCAGGCCTTGTCCATCTTCGGCGACCATCAGGACGTCATGGCCGCACGGATGACCGGCTTCGGTCTGCTCGCGGCCTCGTCAGTCCAGGCCGCGCAGGATCTGGCCCTGATCAGCCATGCCGCGACCCTCGAGGCCAGGGTCCCGTTTATCCACTTCTTCGACGGTTTTCGTACCTCACACGAGGTCAACAAGGTCGATATGCTTTCCGTCGGGCAGATACGAAAGATGATTAACGCGGAGCTGGTGTACGAACACCGGAATCGGGCGCTGAATCCGGACAATCCGTTTATTCGCGGCACGGCGCAAAATCCGGACGTTTACTTCCAGGCACGAGAGACCGTCAATCGTTTTTATGCGGAAACGCCGGGGATCGTGCTGCGGACGATGGATCGCTTTGCCGACATTACCGGCCGTCGTTACCGCTTGTTCGATTACCACGGCGACGCCGCGGCGAATCGCATCATCATCATGATGGGCTCCGGTGCGGACACCGTCATGCAGACGATCGACGCGCTGCCAGAAAATGGACTCGGTGTGGTCAACGTCAGGCTGTACCGTCCCTTTTCCGCGGAGCACCTGCTCGAAGCGATACCCGCTTCGGTTCGCTCGATCGCGGTGCTGGATCGCACGAAAGAGATTGGCGCCAGCGGTGAACCGCTGTACCAGGATGTCGTTGCGGTACTCGCCGAGGCTGTGGGCGATGGGCGCCTGCCTTCGATGCCGCGGGTGATCGGAGGCCGCTACGGCCTGTCATCCAAGGAATTCACACCGGCGATGGTCAAGGCCGTGTATGACGAACTCGGCCGCTCGAAGCCGAAAAATCATTTCACGGTCGGCATCCACGACGATGTTACCCACACCAGCCTGGATTATGACCCGACCTTCGAAATAGAGAACGATGAAGTTACACGCGCATTGTTCTTCGGCCTGGGTTCTGACGGCACGGTGGGCGCCAACAAGAACAGCATCAAGATCATCGGCGAGAATACGGATCTCTACTGCCAGGGCTACTTTGTCTACGACTCCAAAAAGTCCGGGTCCCGCACCGTCTCACATCTCAGGTTTGGACCCCGGCCAATCCATGCACCCTATCTGATTCAGTCGGCGAACTTCATCGCCTGCCACAAGTTTAATCTCATCGATCAAATCGAGGTGCTGAAGACGGCCGCCAAAGGCGCCGTGTTTTTGCTCAATAGCCCGTATTCAACGGAAGAGGTCTGGGACATGTTGCCGCGACCGGCGCAACAATCGATGCTTGATCTCGGTATCAGGTTCTACGTCATCGATGCATCCCGTGTTGCGCGCGAGGCCGGCATGGGCAAGCGCATCAATACAGTCATGCAGGTTTGCTTCTTTGCACTCTCCGGGGTGCTGCCGCGTGACGAAGCCATCAGCCAGATCAAACAGGCTATTGAAAAGACCTATCGTGCAAAAGGGCAGGCGGTAGTCGATCAGAATTTTGCCGCCGTGGATGCGGCGCTCGATCATCTGCACGAAGTCAAGATTCCCGCTGCCGCCAGCAGCACTCGTTCGCTCGATCAACTGGTACCACCCGAAGCTCCTCGTTTTGTCCGGGAAGTCACGGCAGCGATGATGCGCGGACACGGCGATGACTTGCCGGTCAGCAAGCTCCCTGTGGATGGCACCTATCCCAGCGGCACGACGCGCTGGGAGAAGAGCAATGTTTCGGACCGCGTTCCGGCCTGGGAGCCCGATCTGTGCATCCAATGCGGTAACTGCAGCTATGTTTGCCCCCACAGCGTGATCCGCGCAAAGTTCTATCACGAGCGCGCACTCGACGACGCGTCGGAAGAATTTCCGTCAGCGCCAATCAGCGCCCGTGGCTTCCCGGAGACGCGCTATACGCTGCAGGTGTATGTAGAAGATTGCACCGGCTGCAATCTATGCGTCGAGGCATGCCCGGTAAGGAGTCCGGCAGATCCGGAATTCCGCGCGATTAATATGACCGACAAAGCACCGATAATCGATCAGGAAAAGAGGAATATCGGGTTTTTCGATAGCCTGCCGTTCAGCGACCGCGCAAAAGTGGATTTCTCCTCGGTTCGCGGCGCGCAGTTCCTCGAACCGTTGTTCGAATTCTCGGGCGCCTGCGCCGGTTGCGGCGAGACGCCTTATATAAGGCTGTTGTCACAACTATTCGGGCCGCGACTGCTGGTTGCAAACGCGACCGGCTGCTCGTCGATATTCGGTGGCAACTTGCCGACCACACCGTGGAGCAAGAACAAGGAAGGCAGCGGGCCAGCCTGGTCCAATTCGCTGTTCGAAGACAACGCGGAGTTCGGGCTCGGCATGCGAATCGCCGCCGACCACCACATGGGCATCGCGAAGCAACTCGTTACTGAACTCGCGCCGCTGATAGGAGCAGACTTTGCTGACGGGCTGGTCAATGCGAGTCAGCGTGTCGGCAGCGAGGTTCGTGCCCAGCGGCAGAAAGTCGCCCGTTTGAAGGTCATGCTGGCCGATATGCTGACCCGAGGCAGTGATGACAAGGCTGCCGCGCTGCTGTCAGTCGTCGACCACCTCGTCCGGCGCAGCGTCTGGCTCATCGGCGGTGATGGCTGGGCCTATGACATCGGCTCCGGTGGGCTGGATCATGTGCTGGCCAGCGGGCGCAACGTCAACGTCCTCGTACTGGATACCGAAGTGTATTCGAATACGGGTGGGCAGATGTCCAAGGCGACGCCACTCGGTGCGTCCGCACGATTCGCCTCCGCCGGTAAGCGCAGTGGCAAGAAAGACCTGGTCCTGCAAACAGTCTCGTACGGCAACGTTTACGTGGCCCAAGTGGCAATGGGGGCCAATGCGCAGCAGACGCTGCTCGCAATGCGGGAAGCCGAGGAGTACCAGGGCCCATCCCTGATCCTTGCCTACAGTCACTGCATCGCCCACGGTTATGATATGGCGGACGGCATGAATCAGCAGAAACTCGCGACCGCCAGCGGCTATTGGCCACTGATCCGCTACAATCCGACCTTGCGCGCGGCCGGCAAGAAACCATTCGTTCTGGACTCGCCGCGACCCAGTATCCCGCTCAAGGACTATGCCTACAACGAGATGCGCTACAGTGTATTGCTGCGAAGCAACCCCGAAGAAGCCGAAAAACTCATGCGGAGTGCACAGGAACTGGTCGACCTGCGCTGGCAGACATACGAGCATATGCAGAATCAGGAACCGGCAAAATTTCAGTCCGCCGAGGTGTAATTCCGATGACCAATGTCGTTGCAGTCAGTCGAAGCGTTATTTTCGGACTGTTGCTCACATTTCTGTGGGCAGAAACGGTGCTGGCCGCCGATGCCGGGGAGCGACCCCGCGCAAGGGATCTTGGCATTATTGTTGGGGTTTTCCAGACCGGGCCTCTCAATGCAATTACCGATGTCGTCGGCGTGAAAGTTGGCCACAGCACCGTTATCGAGGGTGACGATATCAGGACCGGGGTCACGGCAATCATCCCGGCAGCCGGCAATCTGTATACACGTCCGATTCCGGCCTGGATTCATGTTGGCAACGGATATGGCAAGCTGCTTGGCGTCACCCAGGTTCAGGAGTTCGGCGAGATCGAAACGCCGATAATTCTCACCTGTACGCTTTGTGTCTGGACTGCTGCGGACGCGCTCAAGGAATGGATCTACAACCAGCCTGGCATGGGCGAGCACACCGTCAATCCGGTTGTCGGAGAAATAAATGATTCCGTTGTCGATAACATGTGGGCCGAACCGATCAAGCGAGAGCATGTAATCGCCGCACTCGATAACGCACGTAGCGGGCCGGTAGAGGAGGGCAGCGTTGGCGGTGGCACCGGATCACAGACCTATCATTGGAAAGGCGGCATCGGCACCAGTTCCAGGGTATTGCCGGAATCGCTGGGTGCTTATACGGTCGGTGTGCTGGTGCAAAGCAATTTGCTGGCAGGCGCTACGCTGAGAATTAACGGAGCACCGGTCGGTCGCGAATTGAATGAATATGCCTACAAGCATGAGTTAGAAAGAAGTAGCGCCAATGCCGAAGCAAAACGTGACGGCTCCATTATGATGGTTGTTGCGACGGATGCGCCTCTTGACGCGCGGACGCTGGATCGAATGGCGATGCGCGCCATAATGGGGTTGGCTCGCACCGGATCGGTTGCTGAAAACGGCTCGGGAGATTACGTCATTGCGTTTTCGACCAACGATAGTGTGCGTCGCCAGAGAGAAAGCGATCTGCCGTTTGCAACTTCCTCGTTGCTCAACTCTTCAATGACACCGCTGTTTGCTGCTACCGCCGACGCGACCGAGGAGGCAATATACAACGCGCTGCTGAAAGCAACGACGGTTGAGAGTTCGCGCGGCAGGCTGACGGCGATCCCGATTGAACCGGTACGTGAAATACTGGACAAATATCGGGTCGTTGGCTGGGACAAGTCGCTGCCGCCCCGGTAGGCACAGGATGATTTTTCAGACAGAGAATTATTGACGTAAAAAAAAGAGGCCCGCGTTAGCGGGCCTCTTGACACAACGACTGCGGGGACCAGCTTAGTCGTCGATTTCTACCACGTCCGCGGTGCCGTCGCCGGCCGAGTCCTCGATCGACACGAAATCACCAACGACCGGCTCGCCGTCCGGAAACGATGTCATCATGGCAGTCATCGATCGATCGATTGTGAACATGATGCCCAGCACTGTGATAGAGGTATCAGAACCATCGCCAGCGTATGTGCCGCCGACCGGTCCCTCGATCTCGATCTCGGATCCGTCGTCGATTTCCAGGCTGCTGGCGACGATAGCGCCGGCCGCGTCCCGATGGGCGTGAATCTCGACCACCGTGCCGTCAGGCAACGACGTTCCGAGGTTGAACTGAATGACTGCATCGTCGTCCATATAAGTCGTACTGTTATCAACGATGACATCCAGAGTGCCGGTAGCGCCACCGAAGGAAAGTGTAACAACGCCGTTCTTGGCATCGGTCGGAGGATTCCCATCCGGACCAGTGACACCCGCCACAGTCGCGCGGAACTCGAGGTCGTCCTCTTCGCTCTCAATCTCTTCCACCAGCAGCACGTCGTTAACCCACTGTCCCTCGACCTCGACCATAAGGCCGTCTGCGGTCATGCCGTCCGCAATGTCGTTGGCCAGGCTCTCCGGCTCGTATTCAGTGTTGTCGTCGAACATGAGCGGCGTTGTGTCGATGCGCCAGGGGTCGTCGGGGATCGCGGGATCGGGCGCCGTAAGCGGTCCCGATTTCTCGACTTCGCCATCGCTGTCGTCGAAATCGTCGGCATCTTCCAGCTCGACTTTGCTTGCCTCCAGTTCAACGGGGGTTACGTCCGGCATCGAGGTAATCGTTCCCTCGACTTCCACATACTGGTCGACCATGACACCGCCTTCCGGGAACGATGCGTTGGCGGCAAGCGTTACGTTGATGGTTCCGCCATTTTCCAACGTCAACTCAAAATGGCTGGGATCAGTAACTGCCGTAATCGTGCCTTCAACTTCGTAATCGTCGTCCAGCGCGTCCTGCTTTTCCACATACGATGCCAGCCGGATGGTCCCCTGCAACACACCGCTGACCTCGACGTTATCCCCTTCGGCAATAGTATCGAAGCCGAACGCAGGATCGTCCTCAGCCGCGAATACTGTGGTGCCACTGACAATGACGACGCCAAGCTCAAATATCTCGAAGTACTTCCTGGAGGTATTCGTTGGGTCGTCAGGATCGACCCCCAGCATGGCAACCGGTCCCTCGATGTCATCATCGTAGGACACGGAATCTGCGGTGCCGCTAACGCCATCCGGGTTCACGGACCCCTTGACAGTAACGACCATACCGACGGAGACGTCGCTGTCACCGGATAATTGTTCGTCATCCACTTCATAACTTGCCGAGTCAGTTTCGAACTCTATCCCGTTTACGTATACGCTGCCAAAGCCGGTGATTTTGCCGACCGTTGTCAATGGCGTTGGTTGCGTGTTTGTTGGTGGGGGAGGCGTAGTTGCTGGATTCGACGAACCGCCACCGCAAGCGCCGAGAAAGAGCGCCAGCGTGGCTGGTAAAACTAGTCTGACTTTGATCATTTTCATGTCCTCTGTTCAAATTTGCCCAAGCTCGTCATGTAACACGACACTCGAGTGGAAAAGGTTCCACAATTTCTGCGTCGACGACGTTATCATTCGCAAGGAATCGAGATAAGTAGGGTATACCTGTATTACCTAATACGTGTTTTCCCCTATGGCGCGCGGAGCGTCGGTGCTATGCCATCAATGGGGTGTGCACCGCGGACGCCGCGCTCACTTGTGCCGAACAGAGCAGCGCTGGCGGGACCCTGACGAACCGGATCCGGGCAAGCCGTATAATGAGTCGGAGAAATATCAACAAGGAATAAAGAGATGCGTGTGATTTTCGTACCGGTTGCCGATCGCCACGAATGTGGATATGCCTTGCATACGGCCTTTGGTCTGGGTCATACACTCGGCGCCAACATCGTGGGCTGCCATATTCGTCCGCATAGCTACTCCAGGGTGACTATGCCGTCTGAGATTGCACTTCAAGGCATCGCGAACTGCGAGGCGGAGTGGGCAGCTACCTGGAAGCCACGAAACGTACAAAAAACCTGCGCCGCGGCCAAGACCTTGTTCGAGCAGGTCGCTCTGCATCACGGCTATGAACTCATCCGGAAACCCCGTTCGACACCAGGCGCGGTGTGGATGGAGAAGACCGGCTCACCGAACAAGGTTCTCGGCATCATGGGTCCTGTATCTGATCTGCTGGTCGTATCACGTCCCGCCAGGAAAGGCGGCAAGCTTGCGCGCATATTCCTCCTGGCGGCGCTCCTGAAATCGGCACGGCCAGTGCTGGTACTTCCGCAGACGTGGAAGCGTGGAGTGGGGAAGCACATATGCATCGCGTGGAACCAAAGTACGGAAGCGACCCAGGCCGTCGCCGCGGCGTTGCCGCTGTTGCGGGCGGCCAAAAGCGTGACCATCGTGACCTGTGGAAAGGAAAATCGGGTCGGGCCGAATTCGGGTCAACTGGCCACCTACCTGAAGTATTGGGGCATCGACTCAACCCGCGTGTCACAACGCGGTGAAGAGGAACCGAAGGAAATTCTGCAGGTCGTTCGCGGGACCCGATCGGATCTCCTGGTGATGGGTGCCTACAGTCGCAGTCGCATGACTGAACTGATCCTGGGTGGTGTCACCGAGTTTATGCTCGGCCACACATCGATCCCGGTTTTCATGCTGCACACCTGAACAGGCATTTGTCGTTAAGTTGAGTTTTCCCTACTGGCAAGGGCCGTTTTGATTTTGTCAATCAGTTCATCGCCGTCGACCGGTTTTGTGATGATTTCCCTGGCGCCAGCCTTTAATGCCGATGCAGCCAACGGGCCGTCCGGACGTGCGGTTAGTACGATGGTCGGAATGTGCGTGCCTAACTGTGTCAATTGTCGTTGCAGTTCTACGCCGTTCATCTTCGGAAAGTAAAGATCCAGGATCATGCAGGCGGGCGCATCATCGATGTCGAAATCCGCAAGAAAAGCCTCACACGACTTGTAGGATATCGCCGACCAACCCTGAAGCTCGACCAACATCCGGATCGGGTCGCTGACGAGGTCGTCGTCGTCGATCACTACGACGCGTGGTTTGTGGGGACCAGTCATGGGTTGTAGGGGCATGGTTGTCGAAGCGGTGTCTGTTGACAATCGGCCAAGCTTAAACAGCCGCCGGCGAGCGTCAAACTAGGGGATATACCTACGTCTCACCTTGCTGGTTCAAGCTGTCGGGTCCGGCGACCCCGGTGATGTGCAGGATTCGTTTATGAGTGAGATGAGTCGCTCCGAATCGACCGGTTTGTACAGTATCGTGCAGTGCTTAAGGTTTGCGGCAGCAATTTCTTTTGCTGATGTGTCACCAGTTACCAGGATGGTGGGAACATCCTCACCGGTCAGACTGCGAATACGGTGCACCACTTCAATACCATTCAACCCAGGTAACCGGTAGTCCGAGATCAAAACATCTGGTCGCAGCCCACCCTCTATCTGCGCGAGTGCGTCATCACCGTCCAGGGCAGCCTGTACCTCAAATCCCTCGACCTCGAGGAGTATCTTCGTGGCATCTATGATTGCAGGATCGTCATCGACCAGCAGTACTTTGGCTGCTTTGACTGTTTTCCTGGCAACATTTGTCAAATCGCTGCTCGATGCAGTCTCGTGCACTGACTCGATCAGCGGCAGCGATACGGAAAATGTGGAACCCCGGCCGGGGACCGACTGGACATCCAGCTTATGATCCAGTAATCGGGCCAGATGCCTGACGATTGCCAGTCCGAGGCCAAGGCCCTTACTTCGATTACGGATGGGATTCTCGAGTTGAAAGTACTCCTCAAAAATCGTTTCCAACGCCTCAGGTGGAATTCCGACGCCGGTATCCGAAACTTCAATTCGTACAGACTCGCCTTCTTTGTAGCAGACTACGCTGACTTCACCCGTTTCCGTATATCGAAGTGCGTTTCCGACAAAATTTTCCACAATGCGCTGGAGTAGCGCAGGATCACTTTCGACGGTAAACCGTACCGGCTCGATGCGAAGTGATAGTCCCTTTTCCTCTGCGTGTGGAACATTGTGTGCAGCGATCTGATCCAGCATTTCCTGTAATGGAAATTTCCGCTGATCCGCAACCACGGATCCACTATCCAGCTTTGAAATGTCCAGCAGCGCATCGAGAATTTCAGCCATTGAGTTTAGGGATTGTCTCATCTTGCTGGCGATTTCCTGTGCCTTGGACTCTCCTAATTCGCGCGACAATACAGCGAGATAAAGGCCAACAGATTGAAGTGGCTGTCGAAGATCGTGGCTGGCCGCCGCCAAAAATCGCGTCTTAATCGTGGTCGCACGGTCCGCTTC
>Ga0255058_10001420_pt1 | contig 13484 bp, 11 predicted proteins | sample Cases_109_9_MG_FD_188637 | JGI IMG/M metagenome (GOLD analysis project Ga0255058, IMG submission 188637) | Seawater microbial communities from Amundsen Gulf, Northwest Territories, Canada - Cases_109_9 | ecosystem: Environmental > Aquatic > Marine > Gulf | place: Canada: Northwest Territories... | reverse complement strand
AGGAGCCTTATGCGGTAGTTCCGCACGTATGGATCTGTACGGGGGGTGCCGGGTGACCGGCATCCCTACCGTGTCTCCCTTTGGCTTCAATCAACGGGTCAACCGCATTGGCATCTTTTATTCCACCCAACGCTACCGCCGCACCCTCCCGTACAGACGTTTCTTTGTCATCCTTTAAGGCAGCAATTAATGCATCAATCCCGGCAGCTTGACCCAAAGGCATATAAGAAAAGATAAGAATAGTAATCAATACAACTTTCACAAGGGTTAAAGCAATAATATCACACCAGGCGAAAAATTAAAAGCGACATTAGATATTCACGATATTTCACAAGCTGAATTAGCCAGGAAATTAAGTGTAAGAAACCAAAAGATTAATGATTTAATAAATGGACGAATAACATTAACAGTAGCATGGGCAAAGAAAATCGGAGCAGCGTTAAATGTAAGTTACAAAAATTTTGTGTAGTATATTAAAACTGTTGAGAGATCACGCAATTTGAATGTTGCGGCTACTTTGAGGCTTCCTCCGCACCCAGTTTCTTCCACTCACTTCTTGCGGCATATACAAAGATCACACATAAAGCAATCAAGACGCTCCATATAATTACCTTTGGAGTTCCCTTCTGTTCTCCTACTGAGACCTTTACTACTTTTTCTTTTCCTTCTACCCCTTCTTTTGCTTCACCTTCCACTTCGCCCTCTATTTCCTTTTCAGCAGGTTTTTCTTCGGCCTTTGATTTTGCAATAGTCAGGTTTCTCAAGTAAGCTATGACACCCTTGATCCTGTCTTCGTCAAGTGTGTTACCCCACGGAGGACATAAATCTGATTTTTCCATAGCAACGGAACCCTTTGTAATAAAATTCTGTAGATAATTGTCCGTTAATTTTGCCATATATTCCACATCTGTCAAATCTCTTGGCTTCGGCTTGAGGTCAATAGTGAAAAAGATACCTTTTCCATTAGCTGAATCCCCGTGGCAAGGACCACAATAATATTGAAATGTCTTCTTGGGAGTAGCTAAATAGACCTTTTGTTCTTCTATTAATTTTATTACCTGCTCGGGTTCGGTGTTTTCATTAGCTGGAGGGGCAGGTCCTCCTTCTTCTGACCCAAGCGTAATCCCAACATACGCTCCCATTAAAAATAGAATGCATACGCTTCCAATTATAAAATTTTTGATTAACATTTTTACCACTTTTTTACTTCTTGCTTATACAAGACATCAGGTAATGCATTATCGCAGTTGCCTCTTCATCAGAAAGGTTATAATTAGGTTCTACTGCATCGGGAGTCTCATGATGAGGATCTTTTAGGTGGAAGAAAATAAAACCATTTTCTAGCCGGTCACCGACCCTTTTCAGAGTGGGCCCAACCACACCACCGCCAGATATTGCATGGCAACTCCTGCAACCTTTTGCATCGTACAATTCTTTTCCTTTATTTATCTCCTCTTCGGTTGGTTCTACGTTTGCGAATTTCTCCAAAGGAATTTCATCACTTACAAAATACTCTTCAATAAATTTAGCTGTTGTTTCAGCCTCTTCCGCAGTAATATTAAATTTGGGCATTTGTTTTAATAATGGACGTATAATGTCCGGTGTCTGTAGAAAGCTCTTTATCCATGTTTCCTTGAGTTTGCTTCCTTCATGGGTTAATTCCGGAGCAAAGTTGCCACCTTTCCCCTGTATATTATGGCATGTCAGACATCTAATATCATTTAATAGTTTTTCAAAACCCTCTTCTGATTTATCATCTCTTTTGGCTATTGGCAATAAATCTGATATACCTTCAATTTCATGGCAAATAAAGCATCGGCTCAATTCCATAATTCTCTTTCCTTTTTCGGCCAACGTGCCTTCAGGGATAATAGAGGATTCCTCAGTTGCTGCTGTCACCTCTTCCTCTTTTACTTCTTGTGTACTTTTCTCCTCGCTTATTGTTTCGCTTTCTTCTGTTTCTTCCTCGTCCTCCTCATCTTCTTCCGATTTAAAGTTCCAATCTCTCAGAAGGAATTCGATCAATTGTCTTAGCTCTTTATCACTAAATCGATATCTTGCCATCTGTGTATCATGAAAATAGCTTTTTGGCTCCTTAATCCAGAGATATAGCCAGTCACGGTTTACCTTTTCGGCTATCTTACCAAAATCCGGCCCAACACCTGCCGCGCCGCCGGACCCTTTAACAGGATGACATAGGTTACACCTTGCACGCCCCCAAACAGCCTTGCCCCCTGATACCAATTCATCCATCTTTTCGTATTCATCATCACTCATATCATCTTCACCCTTTAACAAGTACGAATCCCATTTCTGTTTAGGCAGTTCACTGTCTGCAATGCTTTCTAAGTATGCCAACACAGCCTCTATTTCATCGTCACTAAGCATAAGCCTCGGCATCCTGGCATTCGGCACCATTTCCAGAGGATTAGATATCCATTTTTTCAACCACTCTTTATTGACTTTGTGTATGACGTTCTTGAGAGTAGGCCCATTCTTAGGACGTTTATGAGGATCGTTTAGATCGAATGGCAATTGTTTATATTTTATGTCACCCCTATATTTCTCCTCTAACTCTAAAAAGAAATGGTCCAGATTAGGCGTTTCCGCAAAAACCGTTCTGTCAAAAATAAAAACAAAGACTATACATGCCAATATGAGACTTATTAAATATTTTTTTCTTTCCTTAACCATTTTCATTATTTCTTTATTTTTTTGTTTTTATTTTTTTTCGTCAGGTACTTTTGGCGGAAATCTTCTTATCCTTGCGATAACCCAGAATTGAATGCTTGCACCCATTATCACTGCAATAAGTACATACAGGTATACACTCCCGGGAGTAGTCATTTCCAAAGTCAGGTAATACCATGATGAGATTGATTTTTGGCCTCCAATCTCGCTATTTGAACCATCCCATACAGCTAATGCATATGGGACCAGTTTCCCTTTTTCAAATTGTATATCCATTTTCTTATCATCCGTTACGAGAGGTCTGGTTACCATGACCTTCCATTTGCCGTTTTTCCAGTAGCCTTTGCCTTTTGAGTCCTGGCTATTGGCCGGTTGCATTGAAAGATTTTTGAATCCTTTAGCGTTCATTTCCTTAATCGCCACAAAGCCTTTGAATTTGTCTTTTGGTATTTCTTCTATTGTTTCTGCTTCAACCGCTTGTATAGACTCATCGTATGCTCTCCAGTGCCAGAGGGTAACACCTTTGCCGGACCCTCCCATAGCAAAATACGGTTTCTCATGCCCATCAGGAATCTTTGCCGGAAATTGAAGCGCCACTGCATCGCTATATGCTTCATCCTGTTCATTTGTTTTATCATCCCACTCCAGCAAAAACACTATATCATCATTGTTGTACATAGACTTGATGCTTATAGAGTTTATGGACGGCATCCACAACCTGGGGTTGGCAATAATTTGTCCGGCCAAAGGCATTTCGACCGAACTTATAGTATCCCAGGCAGCATCGTCCGGACCCTGAGGCAGATCACCCTCAACCAATTTCGATTTTAGCACAACCTCTGTCTTCATATCGTGAGAGATTGATTTCACATAGTGTGAAAGATGCCATTGATCCTCATCTGTAAGAAAGTCTGCATATGAACCCATAGGTGTTTCATTAAAACCTGTGGTTATCGTTCTATAAATATCTTTAGCTGCATTACCACCCTTAAACAACCAGCTTTTTGTCAGATTCCTTGCTTTGTATGGAAGGTCCCATTTCCCCTTCAATGTAGTAGTAATTTGGCCGTCCGCTTTACCATCTTCACCATGGCATAGAAAACATTTCGCTTCTTTAAACAACTCCTTACCGCGTTTAGCAGACTCTGAGTCTGAAGGTATCTCTGCGCTTATGGGAACTACTTCATGAGCTTCTCCCGGTTCTTTAAAGCCTTCATAAAACGTCTTAACGTAATATATAACCTGCCATCTTTCCTCCACACTCAAGGTACTCCAGAAAGGCATAGCCGTACCCTCTACACCACTCGTAATTATCCTGAAAAGGTCCTCATCCGCAGGGAGTTCCCCAAATCCTGTAGAACGTATTTTATATTCATTTCTTGTAAAGTTTCTTGGCTTTGGGTCCAGTCTTGGGGCTACGGGGCCATTGCCGTCTCCTTTTGCCCCATGGCAATAATAGCATCTTTTTTCATAAATATTCTTTCCTGCAGCAATTGCATCAGACGTCTCCTGTATCTTTCTTGGCACGTCTGTTTTATACGTCCTGAATACTTGTGTAGTCTGCGCAAATCCCACACGCAAACACAAGAAGGATATTATCCCTACAAACAAGCATATAATCGAGTATTTTAAAATAGTATTACTTTTCATCCTAAACATATTGTTTTAACCTAAATTGAGCGATTTTATATTATATACCATTGTAGCCGCTGGGCTTAAGTCCCGTTAGCAACGGAATAGCCTGCGTTTCTCATCATTTGGTGTACCCGTGTAAGTTACGCAACCTCAAGAGCCTGCCCTGAGAAATCGAAGGGTTGCAGCTACAAAATCGCTCAATTCAGGTTTAAGTAATTGAAAAAAGTAAGTTATCAAATCCCCCTCTTTCCCCCTTTTCTAAAGGGGGAAAGAGGGGGATTTTTTTTAGTGTTCCAGTTCCTCCGGTTGACGCGCTACAACTTCAGCAGTCGCATATTCTCCCATTATGATCTTCCAGACCTGGTCGTCAGTTAAGGTATCTTTCCACGAAGGCATAGCAGAGTCCCAGGGAGTGGACTCGCCGGGAAGCCCCGGCCCCCCCTCCTTAATCCTCCAGAAGGCAAAGCTTTCTACCACAGTTGCGATTGTTCCGGGATCAGTAAAATTAATAGGCCTTAAACGAAACGAGTTTGCAAAAGGGCCGTTGCCATCTGCCTTGGAACCATGGCAGGGACGGCAATTCTGCTGGTAAAGAATCTTTCCCTCTTCTATGCATCTTCTCTTAGTCTCCTCATCAGCATGGGCATAAGGATTTTCTAATTTCTCAAATTCCTGTAATAGCGTAGGGTGTTGAATTCTAAGCTCTACCGGTGAAGCAGTCCCGGGCGCTGTCCCGGAATAAACAAACCATGCTATCAGCACCGGAAAGGCAATAATTAACATCTTTTGCAGCTTCGCTTTAGTCTTATCATCTCCGGCAGGTAATATAAAGCTTAGAAAGTTTGCCCACTTAAGATCGCTTGTAGAGACGTATACAAGGGCGCCAAGCACAGCCAGAATCATATACCATGCCATAAGTGTGCTCGGAGTCGGCATGGTATGGTCCTTACCCAGCAATATCATAAATACATAGGGAGAAATAAACTTTATTATGATAAATACTACAATAAAGGAGATGATAACCCATATCATTGAATAAGAATTCTTTTTATTTCCCATCATTATCTTCCTTATGAAATTCTATCTGTTATTAGGACTCCAAATTTTATTTTTGATTTAAGAGGAACGAAATAACTCCATAAAATTCCTTTGTCGTTAACATATCACTCATATTGCCCGGCATCATTGAGATATCCTGCTTCTGCATCTGCGCAATCTCCTCGGGATAGAAGACGTATTCCGCAATCTCACCTTCCTCATCAACCAGCATTACAATTTCCTCTTCGTTCTGGCTCAGAATGATTCCATTATAAGCCATACCGTCGGTCGTTATCAGGTACATCGTTTCAAAACCTTTGACTATAATAGCGCTTGGTTTGAGGACTGATTCTATTAGATATTGAGGTGTCTGTACTGCCCCTATGCCAGTAAGATCAGGTCCCACTTTTGTGCCCCTTTCACCCATTATATGGCACTTTGAACATGCAGCAGCTTTCGTTTCATCAAAAAAAACCCTTTCACCTTCTTTTGGATCTACCTCTATCGGAGGAACCCAGGGAATTACTTTCTTCTTTGATGCTTCTGGAATCTTGTCCTTAACCTTCATTACTGCCTTGATATCCGGCTCGCCTCCCAATGTTTGTAAGTAAGAAAGCACAGCCAAAATCTTTTCACGTCCTAACATGATTGGAGGATTATATACTTTTGGCATAATGTTATCATATCCTTCAACCACATATGAACCAGGGTTAACTATCGCTTCAACCATATATTCCAAACCAGAAGCAAAGCCTGTCTTTTTTGCGTCTTCTTCTGCCCTTGATGCAATACCTTCCTGATTCGGGCCTCTTGTACCGCTTCCGGATGTGCCAACACTGTGACACGTGTGACACTGCCCTTCTCCCCAGAATACCTTTTCGCCTGCTTCAGGATTAACGCCGGTAGCACTTCCGCCGCCTCCGCCTCCGGATAGACCTGTTACATATATGCAGACATAAGCAAAAAATCCTAAAATCAGAAAAGTAAATATTACTGCGTTTATGAAACTTTTACTCATTAGTTATAACTTCCCATTAATGCTTTCCCTTTTCTCCGAGTCCTGCAAGCCAGAATACAAACGTTACAAGACTTAAGAAAAGCAACACAATCAAACAAACCGTCCAGCCCATGTAAGCAATACTTGGAGTGAATGCGCCTGCCGAAGTATCCTGCATATAACCATAAATATGCCAGTCCATTCTGAGACCTGAACGAATAAAGCCCATCAATCCCATAAGCGTTACAATGACTACACAAAGAAGCAGCAGCGCATATTGCGTCCTCATTGGCATTTTTCCCCATCTGATACCGCCTACTTCCTTAGCATTTTTGAATAGAAAAACATCTATAATTGTGTTTGTAATCAAACAACTTAACACTATTGCAAGCTGCGCAACAGACAGATACCTTAAAACCAGGTTTGCCTTTTCCATAACTACAAATCCATAATACGCCATATACATTACAGCAATAATTGTCGTCACCCCAAATAGAAAAGCCTGAGCAAATTTTCCCTTGTTTGCAAAAGTAATAAGGATGGTAATAATAATCGCAAATATCTGAATAACAATACATGTAATAAGAGGAGATAAATACTTCTTTACATTTTCTTCAAGTTCTACTCCACTAAGCCCCACAGCATACCATGCCAGAAACATTATACAGAGACCGGCAGTGATAATAAGCGCAATCTTTGCCGTACTACCATGGCTTGAAAACGGCATGATTTCACCTTTATTAGCCCTTCTGTATATAAGGAAACTAAAGAATGTTGACAAGATTAAAAGGTTTACAACAGCATTTTTTGCTGCCATCACCCCGAAAAACTTTGAAAAAGGATGATATTGTTCCCCGATAAGGGCTCTCTCTTCTCCACTTAACGGTAGATTATGAGGAGTTAGCCAGACAGCAAAACAGAAGATGATTATTACATTTAGATATTTTATATAAGGTGTGTATCTTTCAGCGCCCTTTATTCTTCCCATACCATTCCATAAGTAATAATTTCCACCAATAAATAGCATTCCAATAAGGATTGCCTGTATTACAAATGTCCATGAGAAAGATCCTCCCATCATAATGCTTCCCATAACCGGGCTGGCGCTATAGACTTCCCTTCCAAGGTAATATCCGGCAAATGGAAGAGGTATCAAGGCTGCAAGGCCAATGAAATTGCCTATATAACCCATCCAATCGTAATGAGCTCTCTCTTCATCTGTCCTTGCCCCCATAAACTTGATTGCTGCATAAGCGCCCACTACAAAACCTCCGAAAGCGACATTTGCGATTAAACGATGAATATTTATGGGCATCCAAAGGAGGTTGTAAAACGCATGGTACAGGCTTGTAACCAGGCCGGTTTCCATATCGATACCCGATGGAGCCATCATAAACGTCGCCCATGAATTAGCGAGGAACATCAAAGCCGTACCGAAAAGATTCAGGAGAACTCCCAGGGATATGTGAAGCCATTTACCCTTCTTTGCCAGCAAGTCCCAGGAGTAATAATAACCATAAAGGCAAAATGCCTCACCAAAGAAACAAAGCGCATATACGAACATAAACGGATGAAAGACATCCGTCAGATACCGCATAAAGCCGGGATAAAGACCGTATAATGCAAACGCAAGCAGGCCACCCAAAGAGGCTGTAGTAGCAAAGGCTGCTGATAAAAGTTTCGTAAATTCGCGAGCCAGGTTGTCGAACTTTATATCACCGCCCTTAGCCCCAATTATCTCAACAATAACCGCAAAGATCGGCACTCCCAATACAAAAGCTGCGAACATGAGATGCAATTCGGCAATTATCCAGACAATTAACCTGCCATCTAATCCAAAAAAGTTCCTGTACTGGACAACCTCTTCCCCGTCTTGCGCCATGCTATAGCTCGATGCAAGGACAATAAAGACAATGGCGAGAAACAAAGTAAATACTACTTTTATGTGAAGTTTTCTTGAACTGTAATTTATGAAAGGTTTTGTTGAGTTCATACTTTAGTTAGGGCGAATGAAGATTTACCCAGTGGAATTGATACCCCCTGTGGAATGAGTAGCAATTTTGCCAAGCGAAATTATTCCACAGAGCAAGCGCCACTTTGTATATTCCATAGAGCGGCGTAGCCGCAAGATCGGTAATCAGTGACCGGTTTCATTTTACCTACCTCTGATTACCGATCACCTATTACCGATCACTAGTGGCACCTTTATTTTTTCAACATGCAAAAATCTTCTTACTGATTTTACATCAGCCTTAGAAAGAAGAATTTACAGTGTAATACTATAGGGTCGATCAAAGATGGCCTGTCCTTGACAAGCAAGCCCTTGACACATGCTTTTAAAGGGCCTGAAAATGGGATGCAAGCCCGGCTAACCAGCCCGACGAGCTTTCTGGCGGGGACGGGCGAAAATACCAGGTTATTTTTGACCCGATCCTGACTGCTGTCGCTATGAAAATACCATTCCTGAATTTATAAGGAATTTCCAGGCATTGATGGAAATTTTATTGTAGAAATGACCACTAATATAATTTCCACTAAAAAACACAAAGGCTATTTTGTACATTGATTTAATTAACCATAAATTGCCTTTTCTCGTTTAATACGTTTCAGCTCTTGAGTAAATAAGAATTTATCTCTTGCTTCTTGAGTCTGTTCCTCCTTTTCAGGTTTACTGCCTCTGTTAATTTTTCCTAATTGGTTATCCAGTTTTATTATTCTTCCGATACTACGTTCGAATTCATCAATGTACCCGGCTAATTGCTTATTTGCCTTTTCTATCTTCTTATACAACTCTTTTTCCCCTTTCAATTCGGCAATCCTTTTCTGTGCATTTTTTACTTCCTCAATTACTTTACCTTGACGCTTTTTTGTCTTTTCCGGTTCATCATCACTTTCAACTTCATTAACCTTCTGCTCTATTTTTGAATTGAACTCATCTATTTCAGTAGCCGAGAATTCCCCTGCTTCCCGGATGCGTTTATCAAGGTCTTCGTTCATTTGGTTTAGTTTACTACGAAGGCGCTCTATCTCCGCAACATAGCGTTTAATGGATGTTGTATATTTATTTTGCTTTTGAAAACACTTCGAACTCTCAAGTCTGTCTTTCCATTGACTAACAGTCTTTACACGTTTTTCTATATCCCTTCTTATCTCATTCTTTTGATTAATATCATGCTTAAGATTTCTTGTAACATCTGTGTCCGCCATTTTTCTTTCCTCCAATGAAAATTAAAAAAATCTACTAAGGACCGGGCGAAAATGCCAAGTTATTTTTGGTCCGATCCTAAACTAACTCTATATCATCTATACCCATACGACGCTCACAATAATGGCATCGTAACTTTACGGGATTTTTGTTAATCACTTTAAATCTGCTCTGAACTTGTTGGTGATTGCTAACACAATTTGGGTTAAAACATTTCCCTATCCCTTCTATGGAATCCGGAATGATAACTTGAAATTTTCTCGCTACCTCAGAATTCTCTATAATGCTCAAAGTGGCATCCGGAGCTATTAAGGCAATCTTGTTTACTTCCTCTTGTGTTAAACTTTTACCTTCTATCTTTATAATACCCTTCTTGCCTAGTTTCTTACTTGATAAATTAACTCCAACCAACACTACCTGATTAATATCTTGAATTTTCAGTATATTCGCAACCTTGAATGTACTCTTACTTGCAATCTGATCAATAACCGTACCTTCTTCAATTGTCGAAACTTCCATTTTCTTCATTGCAGGGCACCTAATACTGCTCCCAAAAGAGCTTCTCTTACAGGAACACCGCTATGGGCCTGTTGAAAGTATACTGCATAATTTGTTGAATCCAGGCTCTCATCCATCTCGTCAACCCTGGGGAGCGGATGTAGAATTTTAAAATCAGATTTGACCTTAATCTCATCCAATACGGATTTAGTGAGCTTATAAACGCCCCTCACTTTTTCATATTCTACCGGGTCTGCAAATCTCTCCTTCTGTATCCTTGTACAATAAAGTATGTCAAGTTCCTCGTTTACATCATAAATAGATTCTACCTCCTTATATGTGACATTTCTTGCCTCTAATTCTTCCAGATAATCTTTAGGTATTCTGAGGCTCGGAGGTGAAATAAAGTACATTCTGGCATTAAACTGAGCAAGCGCAATCGCCAGAGAGTGTGCGGTCCTGCCATATTTTAAATCCCCAAAAAAACCAACCGACAGGTCTTCAAGCACACCTTTTGTATTCTTTATGGTATAAAGGTCCAAAAAAGTCTGAGTAGGATGCTGGCTGGCTCCGTCGCCTGCGTTGATTACCGGAATACTTACAGAATCGGCCGTAAGACGGGACGCTCCCTCAAGAAAGTGTCTCAGGACAATAATATCACAATATCCTTCAATAATTTTTACAGAATCTCTTAACGATTCTCCTTTCACTGTAGAGGTAGTGCCAAGCTCATCAAACCCGATAACCTCTCCGCCAAGCCGTTTCATTGCCACTTCAAAACTTAATCTGGTACGCGTGGAAGGTTCAAAAAATAAATTAGCAAGCAACTTCCCCTTTAGCAAGTTAATATGTTCTTCTTCTTCCATCCTCTTTGACAGGTCTAAAACATAAGATATTTCTTCCTTAGTAAAGTCTAAAATAGAAATTATGTCCCTATCTTTTAAACTTCTCATAACCTTTTATTATCATTAAAGTTAGCAAGACTTAAGCAACACACAGCCACAACTATTTGATCTGACTGATACTTTTAGAAACATGTGATGATAAAATTGCAACGTGATATTATCAGAGAGGTTTAAATATGACAAGAAAAAAACATCTTGATAACCCAATAAGTAACTAATTTAGCATTAGTTACATTCAATTTTGTTGATAAAACCCTGAGTTTTTGCTATATTTATGTCTCTGTTGATTTACCTGGTATCTCAATAAACCTGAAAAAGTCAGGATAATGGATAAAATGAGAAACCACAGATTTCACAGATAAGAAAATCTGAGTAATCGGGTATTTTCAATACCTTAGAAATCTGTGGTTGCTTTTAGCTTTTGGGACTAAACTTTAATATTACTGTACATAACTATATGAAAACAATTAATGTAGGCATAATCGGACTTGGCACAGTAGGTTCAGGTGTTGCAAAGATGCTCCTGGAAAATCCATCAACCTTTGCAGAAAAGCTGGACCGCAAGATCGTTTTAAGAGGTATTGCAGATAGGAGCATAGACAAGAAAAAGGAGATAAAATTCCCTCCTGACATGATTATTACCGGGGATGTAGATGAGATATTAAACAGCCCGGACATAAACATAGTAGTAGAATTAATAGGCGGCATACATCCCGCAAAGGAAATTATCACAAAGGGGCTCCAAAACGGCAAAGATATAGTTACTGCAAACAAGGCGCTCCTGGCGCTTCATGGATCGGAACTCTTTCAAATTGCCCATAGCTGTGATAGAAGCATTTCTTTTGAGGCAAGCGTTGGCGGTTGTATACCCGTAATAGCCGCCATCAGGGATAATTTCATCTCAAATGATATACAACATATCTTTGGCATCGTAAACGGCACTACAAATTATGTATTAACGAAGATGACCAGAGAACACTTGAAATACGAAGACGCATTAAGAAGTGCACAAGAGAAAGGTTATGCGGAAAGAGACCCGTCAACCGACGTTGATGGAATAGATTCTGCACATAAACTCGCCATCCTGGCAAGAATGGGGTCTAATCGTGACTTCGATTATGATGACATTTATGTTGAAGGTATTTCGGACGTGGAGCTTAAGGATATATACTATGCCCATGAGCTGGGCTATACCTTAAAGCTGCTTGCCATCTCAAAGAAAAATGAAAATGGATTGGAGATCCGGGTTAATCCTACCTTGTTACCTCACGAACACCCATTATCGTCCGTAAACGGCGTCTTCAACGCCATATGCATTCAGGGAAATGCGATTGGTGAAACGATGCTTTACGGCCAGGGTGCCGGACAAATGCCGACTGCCGGCGCTGTAGTCTCCGACATAATTGATGTAGCTTTAGGAAGGTCAAAGTTGACGTTCGGTTCAATAAAACCTCTTTCCGGAAATTGTGAAAGGATCGATGTCCTCAATATTTCAACAATAAAAACACGTTACTATCTGCGATATTCCGTTATAGATAAACCGGGCGTGCTGGCAAAGATAACGGGCATACTTGGAAATCACAACATTAGTATTGCCTCTGTTATACAAAAAGAGACAAAAGAAAACGAGCTGGTACCTCTCGTAATGATGACACATCTGGCAGAAGAAGGAAACCTGCAAAAAGCCCTCCTGGAAATTAACAATCTGGACATAGTGAAAGGAAAAACCAGGTTTCTTCGCGTGGAAGAAGCGGAATGACAGGGATGGAGCAATAAGTAGTATCTGTTGCGGAAAAATATTTTCACATTTTTGTAGGGTCCGTTTTCCAAACGGTCTTTATTATGTCTGTTCAAGGAACAGAGGGCTGATGTAAAATCAGAAAGCAAAAGTTATGATTTACGATTTGCGATTTGCGATTTCAGAATTACGATTTAAATACCAAAAAACAAATTCCATAATAACGTGCAATTCATTGAATTGCCCTAATCCCAATAACCAAATCCCTGCCCGACCCATCCGAACGGCATTGCCGGGCGGGCAAATGGCAGGCGGGTAAAATTCTAAACAAATTGGTTTTGATCATTCCTGTCTGCTCCTGTCCGTCCGGCAGGCGGGGACAGGCAGGCGGACATTGTGAATTGTATTTTGTTTGGGATTAAGGCAATTTTATGAAGCAAAATTGCTAAGCAATTCCGACATATGATCAGAATTGCCGTAATTTATTAAATCCATTTTGGTTCTGGCTCTGCCAGGTTGGGGCTTGACAGATAATAACTTTTACATTTATGCGTTTATATTTAGGTTAGATTTGTCTAATCTGATTGAGTCAAACCGGAAGCATAGCCAAAGCTATGTTGAGTGATTAAGCGAACGAAGGTTCGGGCGATTGAAGATTGGACAAAGCATGTCCTGAGCTTATCGAAGGGATAGCCTGAAGATGAGCGTAGAAATGTAAAAGTTATTATCTGTCAAGCCCTTGGGTTATAATCATGAAATACTGCATCATAATTCCTG
>Ga0255058_10001419_pt1 | contig 13485 bp, 8 predicted proteins | sample Cases_109_9_MG_FD_188637 | JGI IMG/M metagenome (GOLD analysis project Ga0255058, IMG submission 188637) | Seawater microbial communities from Amundsen Gulf, Northwest Territories, Canada - Cases_109_9 | ecosystem: Environmental > Aquatic > Marine > Gulf | place: Canada: Northwest Territories... | reverse complement strand
GCAGTGCACACAGTTTTGCGCATTGATCTGAAATCGTTTTACATCATCCTCCTCCACGATTTCGTAAACGCCGGCCGGGCAGTAACGCTGCGCCGGTTCATCGTATTTCGGCAGATTGAAATCGATTGGCAGCGATTCATCCTTTAGCTTCAGGTGTGACGGTTGATCCTCTTCATGATTGGTACTCGAGAGGAACACGGACGACAGGCGGTCGAAACTGATAACACCATCCGGTTTCGGGTAATCGATAACGGCCGCATCGCTGGCATCATCCAGTGACTCATGATCCGGCTCCGTGTTTCGCCACGTAAACGGCAGCTTGCCGAAAAAAATATTCTGATCGACGAAGGTGAACGCGGCGCCCCAGAATGTGCCGAATTTCTTCAGGCCCGGACCGAAATTTCGCGCGCGATGCAGTTCCTCATGCACCCAGGACGACTTGACCGCCCGCGCATAAGACGCAAGCTCGCCGTATCCCTCGTCGCCCGCCGCCAACGACTCGTGGATACTTTCGGCCGCCAGCATGCCGGTCTTGATCGCGGTGTGCGCGCCCTTGATCTTGGCACCATTCAGGAAACCGGCGTCGCAGCCGACGAGCATGCCGCCGGGAAAGCCGAGCTTTGGCAGCGATTGCAGGCCGCCCTTGTTCACCGCACGCGCACCATAGGCGATGCGCTTGCCGCCCTCGAGGTATGACCTGATCTTCGGATGTTGCTTCCAGCGTTGAAATTCCTCAAATGGCGATAAATGCGGATTGCGGTAGTTGAGCGCCAGGATGAAGCCGAGAAACACCTGCGTGCCGGACGCATGGTAGAGAAACCCACCGCCCTCCGTGTGCCGGTCCAGTGGCCACCCCAACGTGTGCACGACGAGCCCCGCGTCGTGCATGTCCGGATCGATCTCCCAGATTTCCTTGAGGCCGATGCCGTAATGTTGCGGATCCGCGTCGGCCCTGAGGTCAAATTTGTCCATGAGTTGCTGACCGAGGTTGCCATGACATCCCTCCGCAAAAATCGTGTACTTGCCCAGCAGTTCGTAGCCCGCCTGGTAGCCCGGCTTGCGCTCCCCACTTTTGCCGACGCCTAAGTCACTGGTCACAACACCGGTCACCCTGCCGCGCTCGTCGTACAGTATGTCGCTGGCCGCGAAGCCCGGAAATACATTGACGCCCATCGCCTCCGCCTGTTCTGCGAGCCATTGGCAAAGCCGTCCGAGGCTGATGATGAAATTGCCCTTGTTGTGCATCGGGCGCGGCAAGAACGGCGCCGGCACGCGAATCGATTTTGATGTGCCGGTCAGGTAATGAACAAGGTCACGTTTCACCGCCGTGTGCACGGGTGCGCCTTTTTCGCGCCAGTCAGGAAACAGCTCGTTCAGGGCGGTCGGCTCAAAGACGTTGCCCGACAGAATATGCGCGCCTATTTCCGAACCTTTTTCGACGACGACCACGGAGAGGCCTTCATCAAGTTGCACCAGCCGGCAAGCTGCGGCCAGACCTGCCGGCCCGCCGCCGACGATGACAACATCGAATTCCATCGACTCGCGTTCAGTCGCATCTGTCATGGTGTCTTTTTCTCCGGCATCCTTGTATTGATGGTATTCCAGTTGGCCGGCAATGTAACCTTGCCCAAGAGCGCTGCATGCGCGATACAGGATTGATGCGAACTTGAACCTCCGCGAGGCGTACGACGACAATTTCCGCCGGCACGATCATGTGCGGGATCCTGCCCAGGAAAAAACGGTTGCGCTGCTCGAGGAACTGCAACGCCGCATTCATGATGACGAGCAGCCGCGGCGCGCTTGGTTGCAGCGCCTGCGTCGCGTCGGTAACGAGCCAAAGGCGGCTGTGCGAGGTCTGTATATCTGGGGTGGCGTGGGTCGCGGCAAGACGTTTCTTATGGATCTGTTCTTCGAGACGCTCGCGATCGACGCCAAGCGCCGCGTCCACTTTCATCGGATCATGCAGGAGGTGCATCGTCGGTTGAATGCGCTGGGCGACATTGAAGACCCACTCAGTACCGTCGCTGCCGATCTTGCACGGGATATGCGCGTGCTGTGCTTCGACGAATTTTTTGTCAGCGATATCGGCGACGCGATGATACTCGGCCGATTGCTCGACGGCCTGTTCGAACTCGGCGTCACACTGGTCGCGACGTCGAACTCGCCCCCCGCCGAGCTCTACAAGGACGGCTTGCAGCGACAGCACTTCCTGCCTGCGATCGAGTTACTCAAGCTGCATACACAGGTCATAAATCTGGACGGCGGCACGGACTACCGCCTGCGCCTGTTACGGCAGGCAGGCACGTACTTTTCACCGGCTGACGAGGCTGCACAGGCCAAGTTGCAGCACTTCTTCAACAATTCGGCATCGAGTCAGATCACCGCAGACCGCCTGTTGGAGGTCAACGGTCGCGACATTCGCGCCCGACAATGCGCCAAGGGAATCGCATGGTTCGATTTCGACGATATCTGCGACGGCCCGAGAAGCCAGGCAGACTACATCGAAATCGCGCGCTGGTACCCGATCGTCATCGTCGCCGGCGTGCCGGTTTTTGACATTTCCCTCGAGAATCAGGCACGTCGATTCATCGCCCTCGTCGATGAATTCTATGACCGGCACGTTAAGTTGATCCTTGCGGCGGCCGTGGACATCAACCACCTGTATGCGGGCAAGCGTCTGTCATTCGAGTTTGGGCGCACCGTCAGCCGGCTCGTTGAAATGCAATCAACCGATTACCTCGCCCTGCCGCACCTCGCATGAACTCTGGTGCACGACTCGCCGCAGTTGAACGCACTAATCGTTGTGGATACTGTTGATCGAGCGACCACACGGCATGAAAACGGAATGAACAATGAACGCAGAACTGATCCTCGAGGACTTCCTGCCCTACCGGCTGTCCATCCTGTCAAACACCGTCAGCAGAACAATTGCGCGTATCTACGACAGGCGCTTCAGTCTGTCGATACCCGAATGGCGCGTCATCGCCATTCTCGGGCGATTCCCGGGTTTGTCGGCAGTCGAAGTGGCCGATCGAACGTTGATGGACAAAGTCGCCGTCAGCAGGGCCGTGACCAAACTCATCAAGAGCGGCAGGCTCGATCGTCAGCTTGCCGACGGCGACCGCCGGCGCTCCGTCCTGAATCTCTCCGAAGAGGGTCGGCGCGTTCACGACGAAATTGCACCGCTCGCGATGCAATTCGAGAGTGACCTGCTGCACGGTATCCACAAGGGCGACATAGAACGACTTAATATTATTATGGAGAGACTGCTTGCGAAGGCGCGCTTGCTCGGCGCGCCATAGCGTCAACCAGCCGCATCTTCGATTTCGGTACGGACACGAATGAGTTCGGGAAAGAAATCGACTTCGATCGCTTTTTTCAGAAACGCCACGCCGGATGAACCCCCGGTGCCCCGTTTGTGTCCGATGATGCGCTCGACGGTCTTCATGTGGTGAAAACGCCAGAACTGAAAATTATTGGCGATATCCATGAACGCTTCGCAGGTTTCGTACCAGACCCAGTGCGCCCGCGGTTTTTCGTAAATCGTGCGCAGAACGGCGACAACCGCATCGTCCGCATCGCGCGTGCTGCTGAAGTCACGATCAATCGCATCCTCGGGAACCGGCAAGCCGGCCCGCGCAAGATGCATCAGAAATTCTTCATACAAGCTCGGCGCCTGCAGTGCCGCAACCAGGCGCGCATGCCACTCGGGCTGATGCTCGTAAGTCGATAGGACAGATCGACTCTTATTACCGAGCATGAATTCGAGCAGCCGGTACTGCGGCGACTGAAAACCGGAGGCCTTGCCGAAGACGTGGCGGAACTGCGCGTACTCGCTGGGCGTCAGCGTATCGAGCACCCCCCACTGGCTGTAAAGCTGGCTTTGAATATGACGGACGCGAGCCAGGTTCTTGACGGCCGGAGGCATCTCGTCCTCGCGAATGAAGTGGATCGCCATGCCAACCTCGTGAATCAGCAGCTTGATCCACAGCTCCGCGACCTGGTGCTGAATGATGAACAGCAACTCGTCGTGATGCGGAGGGTCGCTCAGTGGTTGCTGCGCACCGAGCAGTTTGTCCAGCTGCAGGTACGCGCCATAGTCGTCATCGCGCGATAGATTTGTGTGAATTGACTTTTCGAGTTTGCGTTTGTTCATGTCGAATCAGGAGTGCGCTACCTGGTCAGGGACCTTATTTTAGGCCTTTTGGCCTGTATGTCGACGACGCATACATTTGCGGCGCCATACGACGTAGCGATGTCCGAAATCGCAACCGCAAAAGCGCCGACTACGTGGCTGGTTTTATATGCGGATATTGTATAATGCCCGCGCTCCTTGACCGGCGGCTGGCCTGCCACGTCGTGGTTGCAAAAAAGAAAGACCTGCAATTGCTGGATTAGCCGGCATGGGATAAACAAGCGATCGGGCCGGCGCGACCGGTCGGAGAGTAAGCAGTGACACGACACGAACTACGCCGGGGCAGCGACGTCAAAGGGCGCATCCTTGACGCGATCGTCTCCTCACGCGTTCAGTCGGAGACATTGTCCAGCCGACAGCAAATCAAGCACTATCTCAGCACCTATTTCGCCGATGTCCCCGTTGAGGATATTCAGGGCAAACCCGAACGGGTCATGGCGCAAATTGCGCTCACGCATCTCGATTTCGGTGCCATACGGCGCAAGGGGCAGGCACTGTTACGAATTTACAATCCCACCGAGAAAGGTTACGGCTATACGTCGGCCTACACGTTCGTCGAGATGGTCAACGACGACATGCCTTTTCTCGTCGATTCCGTTTCTGCGGCAATCCATCATCAGGAACTTGCCGTGCACATTACCGTGCATCCAATCATCCACGTACGCCGCGATAAACATGGCCGGATCGAAAGCATCGCCGAGCGTGGCAGCGAGGAGACCCAACGCGAGTCACTCGTCCGCTTTGCGATCGACAAGGAAACCGATCTACACAAATTGAAGCTCCTGGAGCACGAAATTACGAAAGTGCTCGCCGATGTTCGCACCGTGGTGCGCGACTGGAAGAAGCTTCGCCGCAAAATGACCGAGGTTGGCGAGGCCATGCAATATGGGCCTGCCGGCGTCGATCCTGAACTTCGCGACGAGAGCCAGGCGCTGCTCGAATGGATGGCAGTCGATCATTTCACGTTCCTCGGCTATCGCGAATATACCGTGTCCTATCGCGGCGACCGGGTCTTCCTGCGTCCCGTCTCCGGTAGCGGGCTCGGACTTCTGACACACGACGAACGCGGCGGCAAGGTCATCGAACTGACCAGCGAAATGCGCAGATTGGCGCGTGCGAAGGACTGGTTAATATTGACCAAGGCGAATTCACGCTCAACGGTGCATCGTTCCGCCTATCTCGATTACGTTGGCGTCAAAGTCTATGACGAGAGTGGCAAGGCCGTGGGCGAACACCGTTTTATTGGCCTGTATACGTCGTCGGCTTATAGCGAAAGCCCGCGCAATATCCCGCTACTCCGCCACAAAGTGCAGAAGGTACTCGAGAGAACCGGTGTCAACCGCGGGGGACACCGCGGCAAGGCGCTGATGCATATCCTCGACACCTTTCCTCGCGATGAATTGTTTCAAAGCTCAATAGCCGATCTCGCGCGCACGACGATGGGTGTTCTCAATCTTCAGGACCGCCAGCGTGTGCGGTTCTTCACGCGCCGCGACACTTTCCGGCGATTCTTCTCATGCCTGGTGTACGTTCCGCGCGAGAAATACACGACCGCGGTCAGGCGTCGCATCGAGAAAATATTGCTCGACGCCTTCGCCGGCACATCGGTTGACTCAAGCGTACAGCTCTCGGACTCACCGCTCGCCCGCGTGCACATCATCGTCCGCACGTCACCCGGTGATCGGCCGCGCATCAGCATCAACAAGATCGAGGAGCGCATCGCCGAAGTCGTCGTAACCTGGACGGACAAATTGCACGATGAACTTCTCGATGCGTTTGGCCAGGATGAAGGTCATCGGCTGTATCTTGCCTACGGCCATGTCTTCCCGCTCGGTTACCAGGAGGACACCAGCCCGCACGACGCCTGCAGCGACATCAGCCGTATCGACGATATGCGGAATCACGATCGCCGCCGCAGCGTTGAGCTGTACCAGCCGGCAGGGTCCAAGCCCGGCCACATGCACTTCATGATCTATAGCGACGACGAACCGCTCACACTGTCGGACGCGTTGCCCGTGCTCGAGGATATGGGCGTCGACGTCTATACGGAACGCCCGTATGAAATGAAGCTGGACGGGGATGACCTTTTCTGGATCCAGGATTTCCATCTTCGACACGACAGCGGAACTGAAATTGACGTGCAATCAGCCTCGACCCGTTTCGAGGAATGCTTCGAGGAAGTGCTTGCCGGTCGTGCCGAAAATGACGGTCTCAATCGCATGATATTGAGCGCCGATCTGGACTGGCGGCAAACATCGCTGCTGCGATGCTACGCGAAGTATTTGCAGCAACTGGGAATACCGTTCAGCCAGGACTACATGGAAGACGTCCTCGTGTCGCATTCCGGTCTCGTCAAGCTGCTGGTCGAACAATTTGAATCGCAATTCGACCCGCAACTCAGCAAGACGAAGCGGAGTCGCCAGATGAACGCCATCCTGCCAGCCGTCAAACGAGCCCTCGCCCGGGCAACAAACGTCGATGAGGATCGCATTCTGACCGCATTCGCGCGCGCAGTTCGTGCAACGACGCGCAGCAATTATTTTCAGACCGGTGACGACGAGCTGCCGAAGCCCTGCATAGCCATCAAGCTCGATCCGTCTCAGCTTCCGGATGCGCCACTGCCGCGGCCCAAGTACGAAATCTTCGTTTACTCAACCGAAGTGGAGGGCGTGCACCTGCGCGGGGGCGACGTCGCCCGCGGCGGCTTGCGTTGGTCGGATCGTCGCGAAGACTTTCGCACCGAGGTGCTGGGCCTCATGAAAGCACAGGTCGTCAAGAACACCGTCATCGTGCCGACCGGCGCCAAAGGCGGCTTCTTCTGCAAGCGCATGCCCACCGGTGACCGGGATGCAATTCTGAAGACCGGCATCGAGTGCTATCGGACGTTTGTAAGCGGGCTGCTTGACATTACGGACAATGTCATCGACGGCAAGGTTGTGACGCCCGAGGGCGTCGTCCGCCGAGATGGCGAGGACCCGTATCTTGTGGTCGCCGCGGACAAGGGCACTGCGACGTTCTCTGATATTGCCAATGAAATCTCAGCGAGCTATGGCTTCTGGCTTGACGATGCCTTCGCGTCCGGTGGTTCGGCCGGCTACGACCACAAGAAGATGGGTATCACCGCTCGCGGCGCATGGGAGGCTGTCAGGAGACACTTTCGTGAACAGGACCTCAACGTTCAGAAAGATCCCTTTACCGTCATCGGCATCGGCGATATGAGTGGCGACGTTTTCGGTAACGGCATGTTGCTGTCACGCAAGATCAATTTGCTTGCGGCGTTCAATCACATGCATATATTCCTCGACCCCAGTCCGGATATGGCAGCCAGTTACAAGGAACGGCGGCGCCTGTTCGGCAAGCCGAGATCGAGCTGGGCAGATTACAACGAGAAAGCCGTTTCCAAAGGTGGCGGCATTTTCTCGCGACAGGCAAAAACAATTCGCCTGAGTACCGAAGTACGCAAGATGCTCGATACTGAAGCAACGTCGATGCAACCGAACGAACTCATACGCGCCATCATGCGTATGCGTGTTGACCTGTTATGGAACGGCGGCATCGGAACCTACGTTAAAGCCGCGATCGAAAGTAACAGCGATGTCGGAGATCGCAGCAATGACAACGTACGTGTCAATGCTAATGAATTGCGGTGCAAAGTTATCGGCGAAGGCGGCAACCTCGGCCTGACGCAACGTGCGCGCATCAAATTCAGCCTCGCGGGCGGGCGCATCAACACGGATTTCATCGACAATTCGGCTGGCGTCGACAGCTCGGATCGCGAGGTCAACATCAAGATCCTGCTCAGCGACGTCGCCAAGCACAAAGGCATGTCCCGCGCCAAGCGCAACAGCTTACTCGCCTCGATGACCGATGATGTCGCCCAACTGGTGCTGCGGAGCAACTACCTGCAAACACAGGCGATCAGCATGAGCGAAATTCGTTCGCTCGAACGTACCGATGAGACGGCGCGCCTGATTGCCAACCTGGAACGTACCGGCTTGCTCGACCGCGATCTCGAATTCCTTCCGGACGAGGTGGAAATCGAAGAGAGGCGCAGTCGCAAGCAGGGATTCACACGTCCGGAACTGGCAGTTGTTTTGAGTTACGCAAAAATCGATCTTTACAACGGTTTGATCGCCTCGAATGAAACACTTGAGGATTTCCTGAAAGTCGATCCTCTGCGTTATTTCCCGACCGTGCTGCGTCGCCGCTACTCTGAATTCCTCGCAGGCCATCGACTCAGCCGGCAGATTCTGGCGACACTGATTGCAAACGACATCGTTAACCGCATGGGCCCTGCCTTCGTCAAACGCATACAGCTCGACACGGGCGCCAGTATTGTGACGATCGCCCGCGCTTACACCGTCGCGCGGCAGATCTGCCGCGCGGGTCCACTGTTGCGTAAAATCGAGTCCCTGGACGATGAAATCCCGGCATCCGCGCAAATGTCGATGATGTTCGAAGTCAGCCGAACCCTGCGGCACGTATGTTACTGGCTGATCGAACGTTTTGAAGACGATCTCGAAATCGAGGCGGCCGTGGAACGCCTCAAAGCGGGAATGACGACGGTGTACACGCGTACCGGCGCCGCCATGTCGACCGCTGCCCGTGAACGCCACCAAAAGGCGGCTGCCAGTTACGTCGCCATGGGTGCACCGGAGAAACTCGCCGACCGCATGTCGGCGCTGCTGCTGACCCGTGCTGCACTCGACATCGTCGATCTCGCCGCGGTGCACAAGCGCGACGTGATCGAATCTGCGCGCCTGTATTCGGCGTTTAACCAAAAGATCGGCTTTTACTGGCTGCACGTCAGCGCCGAGGACCTCGCGGTTCGTGGTCGATGGCAAGCCATCGCGCGAAGCAACCTGCGCGACGATTTCTATCGCATCCGGCGGGACCTCGCGGCGCAAATCCTGAGCAAGCGCAGCAAGCGCAGCAAGCAGGATATATCAGTCGCTGTCGACAAATGGCTGCGAGAGCACAGCGCCAAAGTCGAGCGATTCAAAAGCATGGTCGAGGAAATGAAATTACGCAACGATGTCGATTTTGCTACGCTCACGGTGGCTGCTCAGGAAATGCGCGACCTGATTGTTAACTGATAGCCAACTGATCGCGGGCCACAACTCGATCCAACGGAGCAACCATGGCGAGCAATCTTGTACTCTGCCGTCACGGTCAGAGTGACTGGAACCTGAAGAACCTGTTCACGGGCTGGACCGATGTTGACCTGACCGAACAGGGTATCAATGAAGCAACTGCGGCCGGCCGAACGCTCGCGGACCTCGATTTTGATTTCGATATTGCATTTACGTCGGTGTTAAAGCGCGCCATTCGCACGCTGTGGCTCATGCTCGATGAGATGGATCGAATGTGGATACCTGTGACGCGCGACTGGCGCCTGAACGAGCGTCATTACGGGGCGTTGCAAGGCCTGAACAAAGCCGAGACCGCTGCAAAATATGGTGAGGAACAGGTGCATATCTGGCGCCGCAGCTATGACATTCCACCGCCACAACTCGACAGCGACGACGAACGCCACCCATCGCATGATGCCCGCTACTCCGGCATCGACAACCTGCCCGCCACCGAATCGCTGGCGACGACGCTGGAGCGCGTGTTGCCTTGCTGGAGCGACTTGATTGCGCCCGAGCTGCGCGCTGGTCGCAATGTACTCATTGCGGCGCATGGCAACAGCCTCAGGGCTCTGGTCAAATTGCTCGATGAAGTCTCCGACGAGGAAATCACCAGGTTCAACATTCCGACCGGGATTCCGCTGGCCTATGAGCTCGATGACAATCTCAAGCCGCTGTCGCGTGAATTTCTGGGCGATCCCGAAGCCGTCGCCGAAGCCGTTGCTGCCGTGGCGGCGCAGGGCAAAGCACGCTAGCGCCAGGGAACCTCTGATCAGAGATTCCCTACACTTGCAGGCGCGGGTCGGACCGTGCTTTCTTCTGCGCAGGGTCAACGATACGCACAAGACCCTCTTGAACCGTCGATGCAACGAGTACCCCATCTTCGCTGAATAGCTGTCCGCGACAAAATCCGCGCGCACGCGATGCGCTCGGGCTATCCATCGAATACAGCAGCCACTGATCCACTGCGATGCGGCGATGAAACCAGAGCGCATGATCAAGACTCGCCATGATGATGGTGCCGCGGCCGAACACCAGCCCATGTGGCAGAATCGCGGTGCCCAGTAATTCGTAATCGGAAACGTAGGCAAGCAAGTTCTGATGCAGCGCCTGATCCTCGGGCAGCTTGTCCACGGCGCGTATCCAGACGTGCTTGACCGGTGCCAGCTTTTCCGGCTCGGCGAAGTCGAACGGCCGGACCGGACGAAATTCGAACGGTCGCTTATCCGTCAGGTAGCGACGCATTTTCAGTGGTATTTTTTCGAGCAGTTCGCTCGCGACTTCGGTCAGGTCCTTGAGGCCCTCCGGACCGGGGACCTCGGGCATGTCGGCCTGGTGCTCGAGACCTTCTTCGGGTCGCTGGAAAGATGCTGCGAGGTTGAAAATCGGGCGGCCATGTTGAATGGCAACAACCCGGCGGGTCGAGAAACTACCGCCGTCGCGAGCACGATCCACCTCGTAGATGATCGGCGCGTTGATGTCGCCGCGGCGCAGAAAATAGGCATGCAATGAGTGCGCCACCCGATCCTCGACGGTATGCTGCGCCGCAGACAGCGCCTGACCGAGTACCTGGCCGCCGAACACCTGCGGGCTGCCGATGTCCCGGCTGTCACCGCGAAAAATGTTCTCCTCGATACGCTCCAGCGTAAGCAACGCGATCAGGTCTTCGAGTACAGGGTGCATTGGGCGCCGCAAATTCCTGTGGATCAGACGTCCGTGCGTCCGCCGTCAACGGAGATACCGCCGCCGCTGACAAACACGGCATCGTCGCTCGCCAGAAACAACACGACTTTGGCGACGTCAACCGGCTCACCAACCCGCCCTGCCGCCGAATTCGCGATGCAATGATCCCGCAGCGCTTTGTTCTTGCGGAATACTTCACGGCTGACCGGCGTCATGACGGCGCCGGGCTGTACATAGTTTGCGGTAATGCCGAACTCGCCGGTTTCCGCCGCCAGCGCGCGCGTAAGCGCTGCGAGGTTTTGCTCGGCATTGGCACAGGCGGCAACGCCATCCGCCGCGAATGCACTGCGCAGGAAGCCGGTGTTGATAATGCGCCCGGCGGGACTTTTTTTCAGATGTGGCAGCGCGGCACGACAGATCGCAAGGATGAGCTCTGTCCGCGCATCGAGCAGACCTTTGAGTGCGTCGTCGCGCTGAGTCAGCGGCGCCTCGGGCTGTAACGGAAACTCGTTGACGAGTATGTCGATACCGCCGAGCCGCCCCACGGCCTCGTCGACCAACACGGGCATACGCGCCGCATCGGTGAGATCTTCTGCGTGGCCGAGAATACCTTTCACAGCTGCAAAATGCCCTTCAACGCCACTGCTTTTGGTATCGGCCGCCAGTACCGTCGCGCCGTGCTTGACGAGTGTCCGCGCGACGGCTTCACCAATACCGCTCGCGGCACTGGTGACGAGTGCTTTCATTCCGTATAGCCGCAGAGGATCGCCCATGAATGCTCCTGGCTGATCGCGACGCCTGTTAGTCGGGTAGACGATAGTCTGCGAATTGCTTGCGCAATTCAATCTTCTTGACCTTACCGGTCGCGGTATGTGGCAGCTCCTCGACGAACGCGACGTCGTCCGGCACACACCAGCCCGCCACTTTGCCGTCGAACCACGCCAGCATGTCGTCCTTGCTGACATCCTGACCCTCGGCTTTCACAATCACCAATAGCGGCCTCTCGGTCCACTTGGGATGCGCGACACCGATCACCGCGGCCTCGGCGACCGCGCTGTGGTCGATCGCCACGTTTTCGAGCTCCATCGAACTGATCCATTCGCCGCCCGACTTAATGACGTCTTTCGTCCGGTCGATTATCGCCAAATAGCCCTGCGGATCGATCGTCGCGACATCGCCGGTCCCGAACCAGCCGTCGGGCGTGTGCGTGCCCGCGCTGCCTTCGAGCTTGAAGTAATCGCTGCAAATCCACGGCCCGCGCACCTGCAATGCACCATACGCCTCACCATCCCACGGCAACTCGACGCCGTCAGCGTTGACGATGCGCATCTCAACCCCGAAAAGGCCCCGCCCGGCCTTGGTCGCCAGGTCGAGTTGCTCATCGCCGGACATCGATTCGAGACCTGCCTTGGTCGTATTGACCGTACCCAACGGGCTCATCTCGGTCATGCCCCAGCCCTGGCGCACCTCGACATCGTGCTTGTCGCGAAACTCCTCGATCATCGATCTCGGCACCGCGGCGCCGCCGATGATGGTGGACTTGAGCTTATCCAGCCGCTTGCCAGCCTTGGCCATATATTGCAGCAGCGCGAGCCAGACCGTGGGCACGCCGAGGGCCAGCGTCACGTCTTCGGCATCCATGAGCGCATAAAGCGTCTCGCCGTCGCCCATTTTTGGCCCTGGCAGGACCAACTTCGCGCCAACCATGAGCGCCGAGTACGGGATGCCCCAGGCATTGACGTGAAACAGCGGCACAACGGGCAGCACATTGTCACGACTCGAGAGGTTCATGACATCGGGCGCAACGCCCGCGTAGGCATGCAGTATCGTCGATCGATGACTGTACAAAACGCCCTTCGGGTCGCCTGTCGTTCCCGATGTGTAGCACAGCGCCGATGCCGAATTTTCGTCGAGTTCCGGCCAGGCAAAGTCACTGGACTCAGCGCCGATCAAGGTCTCGTAGCAATGAATGTTCTTCAGCGACGTATCAGGCATGTGTGCTTCGTCGGTCAACACCACAAAGCCCTCGACACCGGTAATTTTGTCCGCGATTTTCTCGATCAGCGGCAGGAACATCGGGTCGACGAATATCCAGCGATCCTGCGCGTGATTGACAATGAATATCAGCTGCTCGGGAAACAGGCGCGGATTGATCGTATGGCATACGTAACCCGCGCCGCTAACGCCGTAGTAGATCTCAAGGTGGCGGTAGTCGTTCCAGGCAATAGTCGCCAGGCGATCGCCACTTTCCAGCCCCAATTTGACCAGCGCGTTCGCGAGTTGTTTTGCGCGCACGACGACATCTGCGAATGTACAACGATGCCCCGGGTTGTCAGCCGTGACCGACACAATCTCACGGTCACCATGGTATCGGGCTGCGTGTTCAGCGATCGCTGAAATCAGCAGCGGGTTATCCATCATCAGGCCATGCATGATTATTCTTCCTTACTAGCGCTTCGATGCGAGGCTCGCGGCTAC
>Ga0255058_10001418_pt1 | contig 13487 bp, 11 predicted proteins | sample Cases_109_9_MG_FD_188637 | JGI IMG/M metagenome (GOLD analysis project Ga0255058, IMG submission 188637) | Seawater microbial communities from Amundsen Gulf, Northwest Territories, Canada - Cases_109_9 | ecosystem: Environmental > Aquatic > Marine > Gulf | place: Canada: Northwest Territories... | reverse complement strand
GCTGCGATGCGATCGCCCGAGATAGCGAGGTCCGCGACCACCGGCTCATTACCGAGACCGTCATAGATCGTTCCGCCGCGGAGAATAACGTCATAGTCGTCATGGCCGGACCCACCGGTACAGGCGGCAAGCAGCAGGAATAGCGCCAGCGTCGCTGCGCGAAAGTGCGTTTTATGGACGACTGGCATTTGCAACCCCTTGCATCGTATTTGCTACGGCTTCGACCTCTTTCCAGACACGCAACAGGTTGCCGCCCAGTATCTTCGTGATGTCCTGTTCACTGTAGCCGCGTTCCAACAAGCCCTGGATCAGGTTCGGATAGCTGGAAACATCCTTCAGCCCGAGCGGCAGGCTATCGCCAACGCCGTCGTAGTCGGAGCCGATGCCCACATGGTCAACGCTGCTCAGTTTCACGACGTGATCGAAGTGATCCAGTGTCTGCTGCAGCGTTGCGAAGGGATAGCCGCCGTGCGCTTTATCGTATCGGGCGCGGAACGCTTTTTGGTTTTCCTCGTCGTCCTCCAGATCGTTTTCTTCCCGGTAGGCGTCATAGGCATCGCTCCGTTCGTCACCGTATTCGCGAGCTTGCTGAGAGATAAAAGAAGAGCCGAAGTTGATCATGATCACGCCGCCGTTCTCAGCGAGGCGCTCGATCATGTCATCGCTCATATTGCGTTCCCAGCCGGGCGTGAAATGACGCGCCGATGAATGCGACGCGATCGCCGGCGCCGTCGCGTTGTCCATCACGTCCCAGAACGCCTGGTCCGAAACGTGGCTGATATCCACCATAAGCCCTAAGCGGTTCATTTCAGACACGACTTCGACACCGAAGTCGCTCAGTCCACCCCATCGTTTGTTGTCATCGTAGGAAGAATCGGAAATATGATTGGAGAGACTGTGCGCGAGCGTAATGTAGCGAATGCCACGGTTATAGAAATGTTGCAGATTGGCCAGGTCTCCGGCGATGGGCGAACCGTTTTCCATGCCCATCGGCAGGGAGATCAGTCCTTGCTCGAAATGCGCCTCGATATCAGCCGGTGACAGCGCAAGTGCATACTTGTCGGGTGCCTGCGCGACAATGTCGTTCACCAGATCGATCAGACTCTCGGCCATCTCCGTGGAAGTGCCGGCCGCTTCGAGTGCCGCCGGCGTATAGATCGACATAAACGGTGCATTCAGCCCGCCTGCTTTTGCACGCGGATAGTCGTAATCGCCGCCGTCAGTTGCCACGGAGACATCATCCGGGTGCTTCTGCAAGCGGTAGGGCACATCGATGTGCGTGTCGATGATGATCGAAGAAGCCGCAATTTCCCTGGCTTTTGCCGCCGGGTCCACCGGTTGCCCGGCCTTTTCTACAGGGCTGCAGGCTACAAAGAGTGCTGTTAGAGCAACGACGCAATATCTCACGGTCATATATCCCCCCGGGGTTGATCGGCCGCCCAGTGCGACGGACGACAGAGTATAGGCAAAGTCTGTGGCAATGTGGCGGTGGCCGTGGCCGTGGCAGGCAACGCCCGCTGGTGTACAGGGATCGGGAATCAAAATATCGTAAAAGTGATTAAATCCACTTTTAATGGTGAAATTGTGCTGTATTTATGCCTATAATCATAATTATGAACTTCTATAATATGAGCGATGATGCCATCCTGGCCGAGATCGGTCGCCGCCTGCGGCGGGAACGCCTGAACAACAATCTGACCCGGACCGGCCTCGCGGAGCAGATCGACCTGTCACAAGACACCATTCGAAATGCAGAGGATGGTCGCAACGTCTCCATGCAGTCGCTGATCCGGATATTGCGTGGACTGCATCGCCTGGAACAGTTGAATGAGCTCGCGGTAGACAGAGGACCGAGTCCGATTGAACTGGCGAAGCGCCACGGTCAAGTGCGGCAACGTGCGTCCGGCAAGCGAGCCAAAGATCGCAAGCGAGACTGGCAGTGGTAAGCCGCAAAGTCGATGTTGCACAGGTATTGCTTTGGGGACACAGAATTGGCGCTGTGTATTGGGATGCGGCTGAAAATGTTGCGGCCTTCGAGTATGAGCCTGACTTCCAGGAAAGCGGTATTGAAGTTGCGCCGTTGACGATGCCACTCAGTCCCCGCATCTACCGCTTTCCGTCCTTATCGGGCACGTCCTTCCAGGGCCTGCCCGGTTTGCTGGCGGATTCCCTGCCGGATGACTTCGGTAACGCAATTATCGACCAGTGGCTGGTCCGCGAGGGCAGGGATGTTGCTGATTTCAGTCCGGTCGAACGCCTTTGTTATATCGGCCAGCGCGGTACCGGCGCCCTCGAGTTCCGCCCGGCTACCCGGCGCGCGCCGCGCGGGTCGGTGGCGCTTGAAATCGGCTCGCTGGTGGACCTTGCGCAGGATGTGCTGTCCAGGCGCGACGGCCTCCAGGTACAGATGCACGATGACGGCAAGGCGTTGGACGACATTCTGCGGGTTGGCACCTCCGCCGGTGGCGCCCGGGCCAAAGCGGTGGTCGCCTGGAACCCGGACAACGACGAGCTGCGCTCGGGACAGGTGCGGGCGCCGCGCGGATTTCAGTACTGGTTGCTGAAATTCGATGGCGTAGCCAACGGCGGCCATGGCCTGCGTGATCCGCAGGGTTACGGCAAGATCGAGTACGCCTATCACCGCATGGCGCTGGCGGCCGGCTTGGAAATGATGCCGTGCCGCTTGTTGCAGGAAAACGGGCGCAGCCACTTCATGACCCTGCGATTCGACCGCCACCCCGATGGCGAAAAGATTCACATGCAGTCGCTTTTTGCGATGTCGCACCTGGACAACCAGTTGCCCGGCGCACACAGCTATGAACAGGCGCTGCAGGTGATCCGACAACTCGATCTGCCGCCAGAGTCGTTGCAGGAACAGTATCGCCGCATGGTTTTTAACGTGGTTGCGCGGAACCAGGACGACCACACGAAGAATATTGCGTTCCTGATGGAGAAGAGCGGCGAGTGGCGCCTGGCACCGGCTTTTGACGTTATCTATGCCTTCAATCCGTCCGGCGACTGGACCAGTCGGCACCAGATGACCATCAACGGCTTGCGGGACGAATTTGCGTTGCAGGACCTGTTGCAGGTTGCCGCGCGATTCGATATTGAAGCGCCGCAGCGCATCATCGATGAGGTTGAGCAGGCGGTCGCGGATTGGTTCGAATTCGCCAAGTCTGCCGGAATTTCCGCAAACGTCACGGCAGGGATCGCTAAGATGCACCGCTTCTTTCGCAGCGGGATCCCGGTGCGTCGCTGACGACACGGCAATGCCTTGTCAGCGTTTCGAACCCCTGCTCAGGTGGTCTTCACGCGCCCCAGCAGTGAATCCCAGTTGCCACTCGTCTGTGTCTGTTCGAGGTTTATCCGCATTACTTCGATATAGCTTTGGATTTCACTCACAATAGCGACAAAGCGTGGATCATCGCGGATAGATTTCAGGTAAGGGTCCTCCTCGAGCAGCCAGTTATTCTGCATGATTGAACCCCGGTAGCCGGCATTGACTGCTGCGCGTAGCGTAGACAATGCGTCTTCGGTGCGACCGAGTAATGCAAAAATATGCACATCGCTGATGCCGTATCCGAAGGTGCCGAGGCGCGGCAATTCCTGAACGACCGGTAGCGTTGCGGACAATAACTCGTAGGCACGTTTCTCGTTGCCGGTTTCCTTGTGAATATAGGCGAGCTTGATGATGTTGTCGGCGGTACGCCGGTTCACCTGCAGCTCCGCATCACTGGCCAGGATCGGATTTTTCAGGAGCGTATATTTCCGGGCCAGGTCCAGCTCGTTGACGAGCAGGGCGATATCCGACGCGATGTCGTAAACAAAATCGGGCGGCATCGAACCGCTGTCAATAATTTTCTCGAAAAATCGCAGTGCCGCGTTATTGTCGCCGTCGACCAGTAAGCGGAAGCCGTCGATCAACGGCGTCAGTGGATGATCGTCCGGGAACTCGGCCAACAGCGCTTTGGCTTTTTCGATCTCGCCGAAGGTGATATAGATACCAAAATTGATGTTGCCACCTATGAACGGATCCGAGGTCAGTTCCCTGGCTTCGCGATTCCACGCAAATGCCTCATCCAGCCGCCCCATTCCCATCAGATGCACGGCAATGTACTCGTAGATGGTCGGCCATTCCGGGTGAACGTCCGTTGCATTTACCCACAGGTCAAGCGCTTCGCGATGATGACCCTGCTTGGCATAGATCATCGGCAGGTTGGAAAACGGAATCCGCGCCAGCGGATCGAGATCCATTGCTTTCTGGTACAACTGTATAGCTTCGTCCAGCTTGTCTTCATTGTCCCGTAACGATGCAAACCACATGTGCGCGCTGGCATGATTCGGATTGAGTGCTATTGCTCTGCGGAACGAGGTCTCGGCGTCGATATTTTCCGATCCCAACCTGTTCCTTGACCAGACATTTACTTTCAACAGGCCTTCGATAGCGTGCGCGTCGGCAAGGTCCGGATCGAGCGCCAGGGCGCGATCGATTTCCTGCTGAGCCAGCGCGAGAGCCTCATCAAATGGGATCTCCTGGTGATTGATCATCAGTAACAGGATGCTCTCTGCCAGCCCGGCATGGGCTTCCGCATACTCCGGGTCGAATGCCACGGCTTCCTCAAACTGTGTGCGTGCTTCGAGAAGCGTTTCACGCCTGCGATAGGACAGGTTCTCGCGGGCTTCGTGGTAGCGGTTGTAGGCCCGCAGGTCCGCGGTCGGGATAGACGCAATGCGTTGCTGCGCTGTGGGTGACAACGCAGTCTGCAGGGTGCCGGAAACAGACTCCGAAATTTCACTTTGCAAGGCGAAGATGCCTTGCATCGTCAATTGGCGGTCAAAACTCTCCGCCCACAGACTGATGTCGGTTTCAGCATCGATCAGTGTCATGTTGATGCGGACGTTGTCCCCGATGCGTTGCACCGTGCCGGACAATATCGTATCGACGCCGAGTTCCCGTCCAATTTCCCGGACATTTTTCGTGGTATCGCGATACTCCATGACCGAGGTACGCGATATCACTTTCAATGCCGCAATCTTGGCCAGCTTGGTCAGGATATCGTCGTGAATACCGTCCGCAAAAATGATGTTGTCGGGATTGCTGCTACGGCTGGCGAACGGTAACACCGCGATGGATTTCGGCACACCGCTAAATGTGGGGGACTCATAGTCACGGTCGCGAATGCCTGTGACGTTGAAGGTGATCGACACCGCTAACGCGACGATCAGCAAGCCGATGATGGCGTAGTTCATCGTATGACTGGAAGGCTTCTCCGCCGGCGCCGCGCGATCCACGTCCTTGTCGAGTTTGACGCCTTCCGGCGTCATCTCGAAGATCCATGCGAACACGATTGACACGACAAAACCTGCCAATACCACGATGACGTAAGTCTGAAACGTCCCTTCGGAGGCGCCGAAAGTCGGCAGTAGGACGGAACCTGCCTCGATGATGATCCAGGCGGCCAGTGCATAGGCAGTGCCTACCCGCAGGACGTTGCGGCGTCTGAGCTCGGATACAAAGGTATTCATGCGGACCGATTATAGGCGAATTGATCTGGGTACGAACTCTTTTCGATCCTATTGAAGGGCCAAGGTTCCGTAAATCCGGGTCACGTCAGCGGCACGCATTTGGTGCTGAATCCCGCTGTCATGCAGAATTGCTCAGGTCTTCAAACAGCAGACGGATCACGATGTCCTGGGTCGATCATCTCTTTGTCGCATTGTTTGCGGTGGTTTATCCGCTGGTCGGCTTCATCAGCTTCCGGCGGTTGCTGCGGCGGATTGCCGCTGGCCGGCCGCTCGATCGGCATAAGTTGTATCGAGACACGATCGCCGGACACTGGCTGTTGCTGGCCATAGCGGTGCTGATCTGGGCCGGCGCCGGACGCAACTGGACCGCACTCGGTATGGGTCTGCAGACGGATCAGAATTTTCTGGCTGGCGCCCTGCTGGTGGCGGCTGGCATCGGCATCCTGCTGTCACAGGTATCCCGGATTGCGCAGTTGCAGCAGTCCGCTATCGATCGTCTGCGGCGGCAGTTAGGCAGCCTGGAACCACTGGTACCACAAAACGGCAGCGAACTGGCGCGGTTCTACGTGGTATCGCTGACTGCCGGGGTTGTCGAAGAAGTGCTGTGGCGAGGTTTCCTGATCTGGTACCTGACGCAACAGCTACCGTTGTGGATGGCGGCCGTTTTGAGCGCGCTTGGATTCGGCGTCGCACACGCTTACCAGGGGCCGGAAAACCTCACTCGCATTACCGTGGTCGGCGCGGGCCTGGTTGGTCTGTACCTGCTAAGCGGTTCAATCTGGTTGTCGATCGTATTGCATGTGGCAGTCGATGCGCTGCAGGGTCGCCTCGCTTACGAAATCAGCAGCCGTAGCACGCCACCTGCTCAAGATCCCAGTTCCTGACCGATCGCGGCAACCCCGGCGACCAGCGCCTCGAAGTCAGAGCGGCGACTGCGGTGATTGCAGATCGCCACCCGGATGGCGAAGCAACCATTCAACTCGGTCGACGATGGGGCGGCTATCCCTCTCTCCTGCAAGCACATTAGTATTTCTGCATTCAGATCATCCAGCGTATCCTGCGGCCTGCTGCCATCGTTATAGCGAAAATTGACGATGTTCATGGAAGTCGGTGCCAGCAACTCGAGTTGCCGGCATTCCTGGACCAGTGTCGTCAGGTACTGTGCCTGGCGGATATTCTGCGCAATCTGTTCGCCGTATCGCTCACTGCCCTCTGTTTTCAATCCGAACCAGGCACGCAGCGCCTTGAACGAGCGCGACAGTTGTACGCCGTACTCGGAAAAGTTAAGGGGGCCGGAGGCCAGTCCGCGATCCAGGCTACGAATGTATTTCGGCACGACGGAAAACGTATTGCGGTGCGAGTCTTTGGCCCGTACCAGCACACAACCACAGTCATATTGGACGTACAGCCATTTGTGCAGGTCGAAGGCCAGCGAGTCTGCCCGTTCCAGCCCGTCTACCAGGCTGGCGTAGTCGACTGACAACTTGGCAAAGCCGCCGAAAGCTGCATCGGTATGCAACCACAGCTTCTCGCTTTCCGCGAGGTCGGCCAACGCATGCAGGGGATCCACGGCGCCGGTATTGACGGTGCCGGCATTGGCAACGATACAGGCGGGAAAATACCCTCGCCGCCGATCATCGGCGATCGCATCGGCCAGCGCATCCAGATCGATGGTGAAGTCCTCATGAACCGGTACCGTACGCAGTGACTGGCTGCCGAGGCCAAGCAATTCGATGGCTTTGTGTACCGATGAGTGGGTTTCGGAAGAGGCGTAATACCTGAGGCGAGGCTCTGCGCCGCTATCGACTCCATGATCGCGCACATCGTACGGTGCCATATGGGTGCGCGCGACTGCCAGGCCCACAAGATTCGCCATCGAGCCGCCACTGACCAGCAGGCCACTGGCATCGGCCGGATAATCGAGCAGTGTCTTCAACCAGCCGAGTAACTGCAATTCTATGTGCGAGGATGCAACATCATCGAAACCGAGACTGGCCGCATTCATGGCCGAAATTACCATATCGGCAATCAGTTGCGTGGGTGTGCCGGTGCCTCCGACCCAGCTCCAGAATCGTGGGTGGATGTTGCCGGTCGGGTAGGGCAGCACATGATCCCTGACTTCGGCGTATACCCCGGCAAGTTCAGATGGTTTTCGCGGCAGTGGTTCCTCGAAAAGTTGCAGGGCGTCATCCGGTAAGGGTTGCCATGCCGGGCGCTGCCGCACGGTCTGCAGATATTCAATCAGGTCATCGAATGCCCGATGGCCCAGTACACGTAATTGCTCCCAGTCGTCCGGATCCAAGGACCGTTCCGGCAGGTCACCGGCGGCTTCAGCGGCGTTTGCACTCACGACAGCAACCTGTTTGTCAAGGGGATAAGATTCGGTTCACGATATCCCCGTTGTCGGGGCGGAGCAATACACAGTTCACGGCACAGCGGGCCATAACAGCGAGTAAACTTAACCGTTTACCGCATTTTTCAGGAGGCACAGGAATGCTCAATACCTTATTGCTGGTGCTCGCTGCCCTGGCGTCGTCCGATGACCCCGCGGCGCGGGAAGTGATCTGCGCCGAGACGAATTTCAGCCGCGCCGCTGAACGCAAGGACAAACAGGCGTTCCTGGAGCTTGTTGATACCGATGCGCGCTTTGTCACCGGCTCGGTCGCGCGCGGCAGAGAAGAGATCGGGCTGGCCTGGGCAGGCGTATTCGAGCCCGACGGGCCGCAGATGCGGTGGCGTCCGCGGGTGGTCGAAGTCACTGCGGACGGCATGCTGGCGATCAGCAGAGGGCCGTATCGGGTGCGGCGGCACGGCGACGACGGCGAAGTGATTGAGTCCTGGGGCCATTACATCTCCACCTGGCGACGCGATGCGGAAGGCGAATGGCGAATCGTCTTCGATACCAGTGGCGATACCGGGATAACGCCGAGCGAAGCCGATATAGCGGCATTGGAGGCGGAACCGGAGTGCGCGGAATGACTGAAACTACTTGACATAATCCAGACCAGGGCAAAAACTGAGCGGAAAAACAATAGCTTGTAGGTACCACGAATCTCGTATTGCGTATTGCGTGTTTTGATATCATACTGATATCATAATGAGGCGTTGAGAGGAAAGCGCTATGATTCGTGAAATCGTCAGGAAAGTGTCATCCGGTTACACCGTTCTGGTGCTGCTGTTGCTCGCCCAATCGGCGTCTTTCTACTTCATCTATGTTGCAGTTCGATCACTGTCTTCGCCCGTCATCATCGTCGGCACGTTTATATTGGCAACGCTGATCATGATTCTCTGGGCCGGTTTTTTCCTGGTTCATCCGAACGAGGCCAAGGTCCTGCAGCTGTTTGGCAAGTACACCGGCACCGCCAGGGAACCCGGCTTACGCTGGGCGAATCCCTTTTATGCAAAGACCCGGGTATCGACCCGTGTACGAAACTTCGAAAGCAGCAAGCTCAAAGTGAACGATTCCCAGGGCAGCCCGATCGAAATTGCCGCGGTCGTGGTTTGGAAGGTCTTTGACACCGCCGAAGCGATCTTCGAAGTTGATGACTATGAAGAGTTTGTGCACATTCAAAGCGAATCCGCCTTGCGAAACCTGTCGACGACATACCCTTACGAACTGCACGACGGTGAAGGAATTGCACTCCGCAGTCATCCGCAGGAAATTGCCAACGCCTTGCGCAAGGAAATACAGGAACGGCTGGAAGAGGCTGGTGTCAGCGTGATCGAGGCGCGCATCAGTCACCTTGCGTATGCGCCGGAAATCGCGAATGCGATGTTGCGTCGCCAGCAGGCTTCCGCCGTCATTGCTGCGCGAACACAGATAGTCGCGGGCGCTGTCGGCATGGTACGGATGGCGCTGGAGCAGTTGCGCGAGGAGCAGGTAGTCGACCTGGATGAAGAACGCAAGGCTGCAATGGTGGGGAATCTGCTAACGGTACTGTGCAGCGAGGAGGGCGCGCAGCCGGTACTGAATACCGGTTCGCTCTATACCTGAGGATGCATGTAACCAGTGTTTGAGCGATGAGTGCACGCAAACCGTTCGCGCTGCGCGTTGACGAGAAGATCCTCGCAGCAATGCACCGCTGGGCGAGTGACGATCTGCGAAGCCTGAACTCGCAGATCGAATTCGTGTTGCGGGAAGCGTTACGCAAGGCCGGGAGACTGCCCACCAAGAGGGCCGATGAATCCGCCGACTGAGCAACAATCGGCACTGGCGTTCTCGACCTTGTTATTTGCCGGTTGTTTGATTGAAATCCTGATCCGTAAAAATTCGCGGCATATTCGGATCGGCCAGGCGCTCCGCCAACGCTCTGACTTTGCCAACCAGGGTGGCACGTGTCGCACGTAAATCATCGACTTCACGTCCCAGGCGGGTCAATCTGAGTATGGACAACATCGATATCAACAGACCTGCTTCCGCCTCTATCAATCGAACCGAGGCGAAGAAACTGAACGACAACGCCATGACTGCAACGAGCGCCCACCAGACTCCGAAGTAAATGCCGACGACTATCGCGATGACGATATATAAAAGCGGCAACAACAGAATCGTCGCAAAGACTTTCAACGTTGCGATATCGTCCACTTCATAGCTGAAATGTTCCCCGACGGTTGCCGCTATCCAGCCGACCGGCAGGTGTAAAAGCGCGCCGGGTACCGCGAGAGGCAACAAAGCAAGCATGGTCAGGCTACGCAGCATCACTTTGCGAAATGCGCGCCCCAGCGTTACCGGCTGACGCAATTGATAGTCCTTGAGATCGAGCATATCCAGCCGTGCCTGGTAGTTTTCTACCTCGTCGCGAAATGCCTGTAGTTCCGGATCCTTAATCGCCAGCAGATACCGATCCACGAAGCGACGGCTCAACTCGACATACTCGCCCGGGCGCAGCTTCGCCGACGCCGGCTTGTACAATCGCCTGGCTGTCTGTATGAAACGCAATGTGCGCCAGTCCGGCGCATTGACGGTAACGTTGGTCAACGCCTCGGCGAGGTGCTTGGTCAATCTTCTGACCGCTCCCTGTTCATCCCGCCGATAGTCTTGCACCCATTGATCACCGACGACGATTGGTTCACCAAATTCGATAAGCACCTGGCTCCTGAAACGGTGGCGGTGAATATAATTGAGTCCGCAGGGAATAATCTTGATACTCGCTTTGCCACGGGCAGTCACTGAAAGCGCGATGCGTGCCGTACCGGTTTTCAGCTTGACCAGTTGTGACTCGGCGTGGCTGATTCCCTCCGGAAAAATGCCCACACAATTGCCGGACTCGATAACCTCGTAAAGCTTTTCAAAAGCCTGCTGATTATCGACCGCACCTTCATGTTCCTCGCGGCGGTATACCGGTACGGCACCGGTCGCATTCAGGACTGGCGCCAGCAGCCGATATTCCCAGAGCTTGGCATTTGCCAGGAAGTGCAGCGGCCAACGGCCGCACTTTGCGATCAGCAGGAAGCCATCCATCAGGGCATTCGGGTGGTTGCCGGCAAAAATGACCGGCCCGTCGCCGGGCACATTCTCAATGCCGACGACATCGATCCGCCGAAAGAAAGTGTTGGCGATGATGCGAATCAGCGAGATGACCATACGATGGAACACCAGCACGCTCCACTACATCCTCGGATCAACTCACTTTGCGATTTCGCCTGGTTGCTGTCAAATCTGCAGCGATGCTTCGATCGCCTTGCCGAGACTGATAGTATCCGCTTTGCCGCCCATATCTGGTGTAAGTCGTGCGCCTTCACGCAGTACGTTTTTGATCGCAGTCATAATGTTATCGTGGGCAGCCTGATGTCCCAGGTGTTGCAGCATCAGCGCACCGGCCCAGATCGTGCCGATCGGGTTGGCGATGCCCTGGCCGGCAATATCAGGTGCCGATCCATGCACCGGTTCAAACATTGATGGGTGCTCTCGTTCCGGGTTGATATTGGCGGAAGGTGCAATGGCGATCGTGCCCGTACACGCTGGCCCCAAGTCTGAAAGAATATCGCCGAACAAATTGCTGCCGACGACCACGTCAAAGTGATCCGGCATACGCACGAAGTTCGCCGTCAGGATATCGATGTGGTACTGGTCGACGTGTACCTCGGGGTACTGCTTTGCCATCTCGCCGACCCTGGCATCCCAGTAAGGCATCGAGTGAATGATGCCATTGGACTTGGTGGCCGACGTCAGTTGTTTTGCCGGGCGGCTTTGTGCCAGTTCAAAAGCGTATTTCAAAACTCTGTCAACGCCGCGACGCGTGAATACGCTTTGTTGCACAACCAGTTCTTGCTCCGTTCCTTCGTACTGAATGCCGCCTATACTCGAGTATTCACCTTCTACATTTTCCCTGACAACGATAAAATCAATATCGCCGGGTACGCGATTAACCAGCGGGCAGGGCACACCTTCAAAAAGCTGTACCGGTCGAAGATTGGCGTATTGATCGAATTCCCTGCGAATAGGAATCAGCAAGCCCCACAGTGAGACGTGGTCCGGTACCGTGGGGAAACCGGCTGCACCCAGGTAAATTGCGTCAAATGACCGGAGTTGCTCGATACCGTCTTCCGGCATCATGCGACCTGTCTTGAGGTAGGTTTCGCAGGACCAGTCAAATTCCTGCCAGTTGAAGTTGATGCCGTGCAGTTTTCCAGCCGCTTCGAGTACGCGCGTACCTTCCGGCATCACTTCCTTGCCAATACCGTCGCCGGGAATGACTGCAACATCGATCTCTTCGGCCATGGTGTAATTGGGCCCCAAAACGGGCCCACATTCAACTGGATGCTAGTTGTGCATGTGATACCTCACGCTTCACCGCTTCGACAAATGCATCCCCTTCTTCCACCAGCCGATAGCCAATCCGCATGTGCGGTTTGTTGATGGTGATGAGCCGGGTGAGGTCAATGGGCGTGGCCACCAGTACGAGGTCGCAGTCCACGGCATTTACGGTAGTTTCCAGGTCGCGCACCTGGGCCTCGCCGTAGCCCATGGCGGGAAGTAAGGGACCGGTATCGGGATAGTGCTCGAAGGTATCCGCGAGTTCGCCCGAGGCCCAGGGCCTCGGATCAACCAGTTCTGCAGCACCATTCTGTTTCGCTGCCAGCACGCCGGCACCAAAAGGCATGCCGCCGTGCGTTGTAGTGGGGCCGTCCTCGATCGCCAGCACTCGCTTGCCTTTGATGGATGCGGCATCCGGAATGTCCAGCGGTGAAGCTGCACGCACAACGATGGCATTTGGATTTATTTTGCGGGCATTCGTCTCGATCGCCCTGATACTGTCTTCCTCTGCCGAATCAACTTTGTTAATCAGGATCAGGTCCGCACGCTCGAAATTCGCGGTGCCGGGGAAATACTCAAGCTCGTGCCCGGCGCGGTGGGGATCGGTAACCACGATCCAGAGATCAGGTTTGTAAAATGGCGTGTCATTGTTACCGCCGTCCCAAACGATTACGTCCGCCTCCTGCTCTGCTTGTGCGAGGATTGCCGCGTAATCGATGCCGGCATAGACGATCACACCGTTTCGCAGGTGAGGCTCGTATTCCTCCCTTTCCTCAATCGTGCAATCGTGCAGATCCAGATCTTCGAAGCTGGCAAAGCGCTGCACTGCTTGCCTGCCCAGGTTGCCATAGGGCATGGGGTGACGAACGGCCACAGTTTTCCTACCCAGGTCTTTGAGTATATGTATCACACGGCGTGCGGTTTGACTCTTGCCACAACCGGTCCGCACCGCGCTGATCGCGATTACCGGCTTGTTTGATGGCAGCATCGTAGCGTCCACGTCAAAGGTCGAGAATTTGATGCCGTAGGCCTCAACTCTTCTGCGACACTCATCCACATAGCTCCGCCTCACATCGGAATAGGCGAAAACGACCTCGTCGATATCGTTGTTCTTCATCAGGTCATCGAGCTCTTCCTCGGGGTGAATCGGGATACCATTGGGGTAATGCGGCCCGGCAATGGAAGTGGGGTAGCGACGATCGTC
>Ga0255058_10001417_pt1 | contig 13498 bp, 19 predicted proteins | sample Cases_109_9_MG_FD_188637 | JGI IMG/M metagenome (GOLD analysis project Ga0255058, IMG submission 188637) | Seawater microbial communities from Amundsen Gulf, Northwest Territories, Canada - Cases_109_9 | ecosystem: Environmental > Aquatic > Marine > Gulf | place: Canada: Northwest Territories... | reverse complement strand
CACCGTCGCCTGAAGAACAGGCAGAGCAGGATGAAGCTAAGCGCCAGGAAGATGAACGCGACCTGGAGACGATTGGCAAGATCGAGCGAGGCCGGGCAGAGACCACAGCCGGGATCGACCGCAAGGCTGAGGAGTCTGAGTCGGAGCAGGAGCGCAAGGACAAAGAGTCAACCGCTGAAGGTAAGCGCAAAGACAAAGAATCGAGAGCCGAAGTTCGCCGCCTGGACAGGAAAGCTCGCGCCCAGGCTACCTTTGGAAAGGGGCCTGTGAGCGTACCGAGGGGAAAGACCAGCAAGAAACGGAAGAAGAAACGTGGCAGTAGCAAGTCCTAAAGAGGTTAGAGCAGCCAGGGCATTCCTGCGGAACCAGGGTGCGTTGTCGTCGGACATCCCGCCGCGTAAATTCGCCAACTCAGCCAAGGAACTCAACATGGGATTCCGAAAGTTGCTACGGCTGATCGCCAGGCTATACTCCGGTGGTCAAAATCAGCAGCAGTTCCGCATGAGTGCGATAGCTGCGGCTGCTGAAGCAGGAAAATAGGTTAAGCGATGAGACCGTAAGATCATCGCAAGCTGAGGAGATCTGTCATGACAGATTATGAGAAGTATCCAAAGCCGAGTGCCGACAAAACGCTGGGCGAGAGTGCGAAAGATGTAAGCACTGTCAAAGGCGGAGGTCAGCATCACGTTTCCGGGACGATGGGTAAACACCAGAAGACCGGAACTGGCGCTGATGGTGTCGGTGGCAAAGGCAAAGGCAGCTACTGATGAAAGCGTCTGGTAAGAAGCCGCCGAATCAGGGCCATACCAGTGCAGCTAAGCCCAAGGCAGGCGGAGGCCCAGCCAAAGGCACGATGGGCACTGGCAAGGTGAAGCCCAAAGCTCGTGGAGCAATGGGAAAGAACCAGTCAACTGGAGACGGTGAAGCCTTTTAACGAAGCAGGAGGATGATATGTCTGCACTTCGGATGGCAGAACTCATTCTCACTAGAGCCAGGGAGCGCCTGGAAGAAAATCATGTCCAGATGGATAAAGGCGGAACTCACGACCAGTACATGAAGCTCGTCGGAAAGAATACAGAGCTTCGCTGGGTCCAGGACATGACCAGGGAGTTCCTTGCGAAAGTTGAGGGAGAGGAAGAATTGGATGAACTCTGAAGCGGAAGAAACAGAGCAGCACGAAGCGACATTTTTGGACACGTTTGAACCAAGGGAATATCCAACGGAAGTGGATATGTGGCGCATGGCAGTGCAGATTGCTGAGCCACCTGAGACAACTGCCGGGAACATTGTGATCCCGGATGAGTATCGAGAAGACCAGGAGTTTGCTTCTTACGTGGGCCAGGTACGATCGATGGGACCGCTGTGCTACACGGCTGTCACCAGGTCGCAGATGGATCTCAAGAACGCGCACGGATGCCAGGTTGGAGACTGGGTGCAGTTTGGAGCGCACGATGGCGAGCGATTACGAACTCAGGATGGCACCCTCTGGGTGATTCTTTCTGACACGCAGATCATAGGTGTCACGAAACATCCTGAGTTGTTCGATTGCATGTCCCTTTGACAGGAGAATTGCACGGAGTATTATCAGCGACACTGAGTCGTTGCGGACTAGGAGAGCGAGGATGGCTGAAGCGCAACGGGATAAGATCGAGTACGAATTCGAGGATCTGCGAAGGAACACGGATCCGATACCAGAAAACGTACTTGGTGGGCTTGGACTCGAAGATGAGGATTTGACTGAGGACGAGCGTCAAGATGACACAAAAGCCAGGGATGACAATGCGGAGTTGGATGACAAGGACGAACAGGTTGACGATGAGCTGGATGAAGATGGAGATTACAATCCAGCGAAGATGACCAAGGCAATGCGTAAGCGCCTGGTCGGAATCAAGCGTGACGCGAACCGATCGATAGCAGCCGCCAAAGAAGAAGCTGGCGAGACAATTTCAAAGCTAGAAGATCGGATCAATGAGCTTGAAAAGTCAGGGAAGACAGATGCCATCGACGAGGAATTCGATGGTAAGATCGAAGCCCTGGAATCGCAGATTGAAACTGCGATGGAAAAAGGCGACAGCAAAGAAGTCGCTTCGCTCACTCGACAGATGGGTGAGCTGACTGCGGATGTACGTGATCGGAAACGGGAGTTGGAAGCCCAACACGACGAACCTGATGACCTGGACAAGGGCGCGGATAAAAAGCCCAAGGTTATTCCAAGAGCCATGGAATGGATCGAGGAACAGGAGTGGTGGGACGACGAAGATCTCGGACACGTTCGAGCATTCGTTCGTAAGGCGGACCTCGCCTTGCAGAAGAAAGGTTACAAACCCACCGAGGATGACTTCTATGATCAGCTTGAAGGGCTGGTCGAGAAGAAGTATCCAGGCGTAGTTGTGCGTACCGCAGATGAGTACGAGGAGGAGGAAGACGAAGATCTTGATCCTGATCTCGAAGATGAGGAGGAGGAAGACGACTTCGATTCAGTTCCCTCGAAGCGCCGGAAGGCGAGGAAGAAACGAGCCAGGCGAAGGAGCCCGGTTTCTGAAGGCGATCGTGGTGGCATTGCCAAAACGAAGAAGCGTCGTCAGAAGAAAAAAGGTAAGACATTGAGCCGTGCCAGGGTTGCGAACATGAGAGCTTTCGGACTGGATCCGGAAAATCCGGCAGAGGTTGAAAATTACCTGGAGGGTTGTGACTAATGGCCAATGCAAAAGCAGAAGCGCGAAAGCAAACTGAGAAGCGGAGAACTGAATCAAGTCAGGGAAAGAAAGCATCCGGCGAGCAGAAGAACGCACCGGAGCAACTGACGCACGGAGATGAGAAAGTCCATGAAGCGGAGAACATGGATAGGGAGATGGATGAGCTTTACGACACGGAGTCAGACAATGAAGTCACGGAATGGCGCAGACATTCAGATTTGGATGCGCCACCAGCAAGGAAAGGCTATGTGAATCGTTTCATTCGGATACGTCTTGGAACAGTTCGCGATACCGCCCGACTGAGAAATGCAGTACGAGAAGGATGGAGACCTGTCAAAGCATCAACCTTGTCAGATCGTTCACTGCCGACCATCAATCTCGACCAGTACGGGGAAATCATCGGCGTAGAGGATTTAATCCTATGCGAGATGCCTGAAAAAGTTCACGCTCAACGGAAGAAGCATTTCCGTGACAAGCAGCGGAGACAGAACCGGGCAATCGAGCGCCAACTAAAGGGTGTGTCCAGGGAGGATGTATCGGGCTTTGGTCCGATCGAATCGACCAGTCGCACCAGGGTTTCGGCAGCACCACCACGACAAGTGGAGGTTGCCGATGATGATTAACCGGAGGTATCCGAATGACAAACGTGGATCGACCGTTTGGCTTTACAGCCACTCGCCACGGTGCAGGCGGCACTCCCATGAGGCTCGGTTCGTATGAGATAGCGAATGGTCAAGCATCAGATTTCTTTTCGGGCGATCCTGTCGTCCTGTTAGGATCTGGTCGGACCATCGATGTCGCGACTGCCGGTAATGCAAACCTGATCGTAGGTGTGTTTGCCGGTGTTCGATATACCGATGCCAATGGGGATGTCCAGTTCAGACCGAACTGGGTAAGCGGCACCGTTGGTACTGGATTACAGCGTGGAGAAGATAATCCAGAAGCCCTCGTTTATGATGATCCAAGGAGTGAATTCATCATACAGGTCAGCTCAGCAAGCGGCCTGGTAGTAGCGGATGTTGGCTTGTTAGCCAACTTCGTCGCTGGAGCGGGGAACGCATTTACAGGCCGATCGGCTTACGAACTTGACCAGACGACACTGAACGCTTCGGCGCGACAGCTTCGTATCCTTGGTCTGTCTCGTATTCCTGAGAATGACTATGGTGAGTTCGCGAAGGCTCGCGTTCTAATCAACAACCATAGTTACGGCCAACTAGCAGCAGCGGGAGTCTAATCATGGCTATGAATCGAAGCGACTTTCGCAAACAACTACAGGAAGGGTTGAACGCTGTCTTCGGTATGGAGTACAAGCGGTATCCAGAGGAGTGGCGCGACATCTTCGACATCGAGCGATCGATGAAAGCATTCGAGGAAGACGTGTTGCTCGCAGGATTCGCTGGTGCGCCAGTGAAACCCGAAGGCGAAGGCGTGGCATACGACCAGGGGGCAGAGAGTTACGTCGCCAGGTACACGCATGAGACGATTGCATTAGCTTTTGCAATCACCGAGGAAGCTGAAGAAGATGGCTTGTACGGAAGTCTCGGCAACAAGTATGCAAGGGCCCTTGCCCGTTCTCTCCAGCACACCAAGGAAGTCAAAGGTGCTGACATCATCAATAACGGTTTCGACGCAGGTTTCCTTGGCGGCGACGGAGTACCGTTGTTCTCAGCAAGCCATCCGCAATTCGGTGGTGGAATCCAGGCGAACACCCTGGCGACACCTGCCGATCTCGCGGAAGCGTCTCTTGAGCAGGCGGCGATCGACATCTCAGAGTTCGACGACGACCGTGGCATCCCGATTGCAGCGCAGATCACAAAACTGATTGTTCCGACCGAACTTCAGTTCGTGGCTACGCGGATCCTGATGTCACCGTATCGCACGAACACTGGCGATAACGACATCAGTGCCATCTACACTCTCGGTACGGTCGGTGACGGATTCTGCGTGAATCATCGCCTGACTGATCCCGATCAGTGGACACTCAAGACGGACTGTCCTGATGGGCTAAAACACATGCTGCGTAAGAAGGTTTCTCGTGGAATCGAAGGCGACTTCGAGACCGGCAACCTTCGTTACAAAGCTCGCGAACGGTACAGCTTCGGCTGGTCCGATTGGCGTGGTGCATACGGCTCGCCAGGTGGCGCGTAAGAGGTAAGGGAACAGGTTTCTCCAATACCTGTGACTTGAAACGGGAAAACCTGGCTGGAGCATGGCTTTGCGCCCGGCCAGGTGATCCCTTTTACTAATTGACGTGGCTGAAATACGCCACTGCTAACGGAGCTGTCATGAGTAAACATACAATTTCACATGCTGATCAAATCGTCTGCGGAGACGGTGTTGCCCTTAATCTCGCTGATGATGATTTTGGGTTGGGCGGCGATCTTAAAAACACCCTTCGAGGAATACGGATGGCTGTCATGGTTACCGAGGCTATTCCGGGAGGAGGCACCGACAACCAACTGCATGCGGCGAACCAGACACCAGCGGCTGGTGGCGAACAGGATCTACTGATCAACGGCACGAATGCTGTCAATGGTGTTGGTATTCAGGAATTTTGCGGTCGTGTGTCGATCACAGCGGTTGGCAATGAAACGGCGAGAACTTTCACGGTTCTCGGTCGTGACGCTAACGGCAGACCACAGGCCAATGAAATCACTGGCCCGAATGCGACCACGGTCGAGGGTCTTAAACATTTCACCAAGATCGATCGCGTCATCGTCGATGATGATACAGCCGGTGTAGTTTCTGTCGGCCAACTGGAAACCGGCCCTCGCGGTCTCAGAAGGCGAGCTTTGCGCTGGCCAAGCAACCTCCTGGCCGAGACTCACCTTGCTGTCGAGGGTAATAGCATCGTGATTACTGGTAGTTACGACTCCGGTAATACGGTGACACAGACAGCGACGAACGCTGATCAGCGAGCGGATTACATCCCTATCGCCCTCACTAATAGTAGTGAGGTAACGTACCTGGCGGATCTCACCAAAGATGGTATCGGAGAAAATTACACTGATTCTCGTCAGCGGACGTTCTCCGCCATTTAACGCATAGGAGCGTTTGTCATGAGACAAAGTGTCTTACAAATTGACCCCTATGCAGCCACTGATGTCGATTCGATCTGCACTTCGCAGACACCGGCAGCCGGAGGTGAGCAGGCGCTGACGATCGATGGATCGTTTGCTTCAGGTGGTGTAGCCACATTGGATACACCGAGGCAGGTGGTCTTCACGTTTGCAGCCGATGAGACAGGTAAGTCATTCCTGGTCACTGGTGCGCGACGTGATGGCAAGCAGATCCAGGAAGCGGTCGCTGGTACAGCGGCATTAGCAACCACGGTCCAGGCTTTTGCCACGGTCACCGAGATCTTGATCGATCAGAATTCGGCTGGTGCCATCCAGGTCGGCACGACTACAATCGTTTCGACGAGCTGGTATCCACTCGATTACATCATCCCTGACTTCAAGGTTGGCCTGGTGATCACGATTGGTGGTGCAACGGATGTCACGGTCGAGTTGACGCTGACGAATCTCTTGTCCAGGAAAGGAAACTTTCCGGAGCCACCTCACAGCGCGCATGTGGGCTCGAAGTTCAAGCTTTTCTATCCGACTGTGAATCCGATCGATCACGATTCCCTGGTGAACATTGCGGCGGACTCGTCAGGCAATATCGCTTTCCCGGTGAACGCTTTGCGTCTCGTCTCGAATGCGGTAGTGGTAACTACACCAGTCTTGCTGGAGGTCTTGCAGTCCGGTCATAGGGGAGGTTAATCATGTCAGTTACGGGCACGTATATTACGGATCCGGTTCTGGCTGATTACACCGACGAAGCGGCTGAGAGAGCTGGCCTGGATCTCCAGGAGATTACAGGTCAGCATCTCATCTCGATCCGTCGATCGGTCGGATTCGTGTTGTCACGATGGTCCAACAGAGGTGGTCGCCAGTGGACGTTCGAGCAGGTTGTCCATCCGACTGTTGTTGATGAGACGGTCTTCGATCTGCCAGTAGGGACGATCCAGGTGCAGACTGCTGTGCTGCGACGTGATAGCACGGACACGGAGATGTATCCCATCTCCAGGTCAGACTATCTGATCATTCATGACAAGGCCCTGATCGGCAGGCCAGATCGATACTTCATCGATCGTCGTCGAGACACACCCAGCGCGGCAAATCCTCCACAGATGTTCTACTGGCTGGCTGCTGAGAACAACACCGATGAGATCGTCGTGAATGTCTGGAAGCAGGTCCAGGATCCAGGCAACGCACAGAACACCATCGACATCCCGTTCCGTTTCCAGGAAGCGTTCGTTGCAGCTCTGGCTGCGAAGATCGCGCAGAAGTATGCGCCGGATAGGTTCGTTGGTCTGGTGACTGAATCTGAGGTGTTATTCAAGGAGGCCGACGACGAAGATGCAGATACGGCACCAATGGTTATCTCCGTCAATTACGATCGTTTTTATGGGAGAAGGTAATGGCTAGTAGATCAAATTTGTCAGGTCGTCCAGGGATGAGCGGTATCCTGAATCGAGTTATGAATCCAATGCAGCGGCAAGCGAGATCGATGAGAGAAAAGATCGCTGCTCCGGAAGTTGCGGCAACACCTGAGATAGCAGCAGAGCAAGGTGGTGGAGGAATGAGTGGCATGGTTGGACGAGCCCTGGCTGCTGGGAAAGAGAGGCAGGCGGAACTGGCTAATAGAGCTGTGAAGCCCCAGGCTCCACCGCAAGCACCTCGACAAGGAGGAGGAATTAGACAAGCCCTGGCCAGGGGCACAAAGGCAAAATCGGCAATGCAACCTGCGGTAGCAGGGCAGAAACGAGGCCCACGACGACAACCAACTGCCAGGGAACAGGCCATGCGGACGCAAGCAGCAACCGCAAGCACGAGAGGGCAGGCACAGTCGCAACGAGGTGCCCTGGAGCAGATGGGTGCTACCCAGGAAGAAGTAGCTGCACCAGGAGCAAGAGGAATGGCTGAGAGAGCTGCTGCTGGTGCTGCTCGTGGTCGTGGAATCTTATCAGCGGAAGACCAAGCTGCCAGGTCGCGAGCTGCGCTTGAGGAAACTGGAGAAGTTGGTGGCACCAGGACCGAGACTCCTGTAACAGAGCCATCTCTAAATAAAGCCAGGCGAAATAGATCTCGCTCTGGTCGTATTTATCGGTAATAGCGATGGGTCACGGTTCCGCATACGCGACTGGGAAATGGGCGCTAGGCGAATGTCGTCGCTCAGGTCGCAAGATGTTGCTGCGGAACATGGTTGCGGATGGCTACTATCCGAACCTGATTGTCGATCCTGAGTGGTACGAGCCGAAGCATCCCCAGGAATCACTGCCATCAGTCAGAGATCCAGTGTCGTTATTTCGACCAGCTCCTGATCAAGATCATTCGAGTGCGACGGTTCGGTTTCGAGCTGATGAAACCGTGTCGAGTGGTTATGCACTTGGCAATGTCACTGTGGACGCTCCAGTATTTGTGCCAACTGTTTTACCTCTTGCGGTTCATCAGTACGACCAGGACAGCGCATTCCCTACAGAACCAGACAGCGGGACCGGATAACGATGCCGCTATTTCCTCTCACCTATCAAGCCTCGCCTGTAACATTCCAGCCATCCTTGCGAACGGATATGACTGGGGCAGCGATTTTGTATATTGGCGCAGCCAGGATGCAGAATCTTTCCGCGCCTATTCTTTACGATCAGGGATTCACGGTCGAGTACGCGATTAAGCCGACAGCCATTGGCGCTCGAAACGTGGCTGGGGGTGACTCTCGGATCGTGCCTTGCCTTCATTCACACGTTAATACCGCTACCTCTATTTTTAATTTGGGCTTCGACAACTGGGCGAATCCTGGTGTGGCAACCGACTTGCTCCCTGCCTTCACAATTCTTTCTGACAGTCAGAATTACCAGGTCATTAGCGATCGTGGCGGCTTCCTGGGTGAAGCTCGTGGCACCACGGTCATGGTCCTGGATGATGTCTACCATCTTCTTGGGACGCTGGACGTTTCTGGTCTCTGCGAGATCTACGTCAATGGAGTGCTTGAAGACACAGCAGTCCCGGACATCAACATGCCGGTCTTCCTTTCAACTTTGAACGAGTTCTTAGGCAATGCAGCCAGGACGTTGCGAGATGACTTAATAGTCGGTACGAGGTTTCTCGATGGTGCGTATCGCGGCAGTGCGGCTACCGGGCGAGCGGTCATTGACAATATCCGCTTCTATAATTCGCACTTCGATGCGTCCCAGGCGGCTGAGGCTGCTTCAAAAATAGCCTTTACATGAGTACCTGACATGCCTTCAACAACATCATTTACATACGACGAGCTGATTGCAGCCCTGGATGACTGGCTCGAAGAAACCAGTGCAGAGTGGACTGCGAACCAGAACAAGATTGTGTCGCTGGGTGAAACTCGGCTTATGACTGATCTCAACTTCGAGATCTTCGATCGAGTTATAAACGGCGCATTGACTCCTGATCAGTATGTGCAAGACATCAAACCTTCAGACTGGCAAGGCACCAGGTCATTACATCTGCAAGGTCTTGGCGGAAGTGGCGATTCTGATTTTAGCGATGTAGTGCTTTTGACGAGCCTGGATGGTGCGGATGGCGCTACGACTGCGGACGATGAATCTATATTCAATCACACGCTTTCCTTCCAAAACATTATCGCATTGACGACTTCGTTCCAGAAATTCGGCACGGCATCGCTCGATGCAACGACTGGGGATCCGACAAACTTTATCGAGATTGCTGACGATCCAGCGTTCCAATTTGGCAGCGGTGATTGGACGATTGAGTTCTACGTCAACGCTCAGGATCAGGTCGGTGGGCATGACTACATCAATCACGCTGATGGAGGGAGTGGAACCAATAATTGGTCAGTCCTGAATTCAAACGGATCTTTGCAATTTGGGTACTCAAGCGATGGGGGCGGCTCTTTGGGTAACTTCCCATTCTTTGGAGCGATGGCCGCAAACGGTGTTTGGCAACTCGTTTCGATCACTCGGAGCGGCAATGATCTGTTCGCGCATATCGATGGTGTGAAGTCCGGTGCCACGGTCGATGTGACTGGAATCACGATTGGTGGAGGCTCTATACCGATCAACATCGGTTCAAGGAATGAAAGCGGTGCGACTCCAAACATCTCAGAGGCAGATGCTTATATCGATGAAGTCCGCATCACAGTCGGTGTTGCTCGATACACGACAGCTAATTTCACACCTTCGACTGCTCCATTCCCGAATTCTGCTTCTGATGGTCCGAGGGTCTATCTCGAACGTAGGACTTACGAATACTGTCTGGATTACGAGCCCGATGAGACGCTGACTGCTCAACCGAAATACTACGCTGAGTTCACCGAGACCGAGTTCTTTGTGGTGCCACCTCCTGACATTGCGTATGGATTCGACCTGCGTCAGATCCAAACACCTAATGCTTTGGGCCCTGGTAACCAGACAACCTGGCTTGGCACTAATGCAGGCGACATGCTGCTGTACGCATGCCTGATTGCCTCAGATGAGTTCCTGATTTCGGATCCGCAAGATCTTGCTACCTGGAGACAGAGCTACGGTGAGCTGGTGCCAGCCAGGAAACTTGAGCTTCGTCGTCAGTGGAGAGGTGATTACAGCCCGGTCAAGGAAGCGGCTAGGACAGTGGGTCTGACATGAGCATCATTGCTGGTAGCAACTTTCAGTATCTACGGGATCAGCTATTCAATGGCATCCATGATCCTGAGAACGATACGTTGTTCTTCGCCATGTACACGACCCTGGCCGACATCGATCCGAAGACTGCTGATCTTCAGTCGGCTTTATCTGACGAGTTGGTGGGATCCGGATACCCAGCAGGCGGCTTCCAGCTCACTCAGAATGTCATTTACACACCAGGCGGAGCTGATCGTCCGGTGATGGACTTCGACGACATTGTGATAGCGAGTGCAACCTGGGGCATCTTGAATGAGGCTGCCCAGGGAGCGGTGATCTATAACACGACAGTCGGCGCACAGAATGACAAGATCATGTGGATTCTAAACTTTGGCTCGCCGGTTGCTGTGAACAATGGCACGGTGACAATTAAATTCCCGGATGCAAGTAATCCGGCATTGGCGATCGTAAGGAGTACCGGCTAATGGCTGACACATTCACTTCATTATTGCGCCTGGTCTTGCAGGAGACTGGTGGCAATCAAAATGTCTGGGGTGACATCAACAACGCCAGCGCAATCGCTTTGATCGATGACGCAATCGCTGGACGTGAAGATGTCGATGTCACGCTGGGTGATCAAACGCTTGTAGGTCAGAACGGTGCTGACGATCCGGCACGAGCCGCCATACTGATTGTCGGCGGGATTCCTGGCGCACCCACGAATGTCATCGTGCCTAGTACATCGAAGATCTATGTCGTCTCGAACGAAACCAGCCCTGGTTTCGATGTGACGATCAAGACAGCGTTAGGCAGCGGCACAGTTGTAACTCCCGGCACTCGTGTAACGCTTTATGTCGATTCGACACTTGATGACGTTGTTTCTACTAATCCAGCACAGGCAACGGAGACCGTGGCAGGCATCGCTGAGATCGCTGACCAGGCCGAGGTGGATGCTGGCACGGACGACGAACGCTTTGTGACTCCGCTGAAGTTGACTGCATTCCCGGCTGTGAACCAGGCGACAGAGGATATAGCGGGTGTCGCTGAGATCGCTACTCAGGTGGAAACAGATGCTGGTGTCCTTGACGATAAGATCGTCTCACCACTCAAACTGGAAGGCCGACAATCAACAACACTGCTTACTGGTCTTGCCAGAAGGGCAACTCAAGGAGAAGTTGATACTGGCACCGAGGATGCTGCGTTCGTTACTCCAGAGACATTAACAAATACGCTAACCGGCGTATTGGCTACCTTTGAAGGCACCAGCACGATCACAGGATTAACGAGCGGCAAAACGTATCTCGTGAATGTCTATGGACACATCTTCTGTAGAGGCAATGACGTTGCAACGGACCAGGGTGTGATAGTACGAAATGGCACGGTAGTTGGTAGTGGCACCATTCTCCAGGAAACTGGTTCAGCGTCCATCAACTGGCCTGACGGAGAAGCCCCTACCAGTGCTGGATTGATTGTCTTGACTACCGGCACGAGCATTAACGGAGTCACCGATACTGTTGCTGCTGAGTACATGAGCGCGGTTCAACTGGATTAAGAGGACGTAGATTATGGCCACACTTATTTTAGATCCTGCTGACGATTGGCTGGCTGTTGCTGATTTAGCGGGGCTTCCTCCATTTCCAGTTCCGCCAACACCAGGAGCAGCTCGTCCTACATTTTTTTCTGGGAGCCTGCGGCTTGAGTTGCCTGGTAGACCGCAGGGAGCCGCTGATACAGCATTGGCGAATTACCAGGCGAGCAGAGGGCCAAGCGATGCAGCCTGGGCAGCAAAGGCCGACAACGAGAACAAAGAGCGAGCAACACGAGGGGCGCATCGTCCACCTCAGCTATTTCCGTTGCTTGAGGTCATGAAGGACGAACTCAATGCTATTCGGGCGGCACAGGTTCCGCCAATGCCACTTCTCAACACTGGTCAACTGAGAGCGGCACTTAATAACAAGATCAGGAATCCATGAGCAGACTGCCTGACGTTCCGCTTCAACTTCTTCCCGGCATCATGACCGAGGAGACAGACCGTGGTGCGAAGGGTCGATACAAGGACTGTAACAAGATTCGTTTCAGACATCGCCTGCCTGAGAAACTTGGTGGCTGGGTGCTTAATTCCCTGGGCACAGAGGTCGATGGCATCGATGAGAACGGTAGCCAGAGACCCACGGCAAGCAGCGGTTATGCAGCAGGAGCGGCGACTATCACTGGACTATCCAGTGCGGTCACCTGTCTTGATCTGGATCCGGTATGGCTGTTCGATGATTCCGTTACTGGCGGCTTGGGCGCGGTCACGATCGATGATCCGACTGCACTGGCTGATGAGTTCGTGTTTGACCTGGATGCTGCTGTCACGGCAGCAGAAGGCGATGCGTTTCTGATCAGGTATCCGGAGGAGTTTGCCGGTGGCTCCAGCGTGGTTGGTGGTGGAGTCGCAGAATCAGAGACCATCATGGTCGCGACCGGAGTGACCAGCTATCTGCGTGAAGGAAGCATCGTTCGATTGCTGACAGATTCAGGTGAACAGCTCAATACGCTCGGTGCCAATCATTCAAGTGGTGCGGTCGTCCTGACATTGACTGATCCACTCATCGACGACATCCAGGCTGGCACACCGAATGTATTCATCTATGCGAAGGAATCATTCATCAGGGATGACGACGAAAGTCTCGTTGTCCGGTTTCTCAATCTTGCGGTAGTGGCTGACACTGAAGTCATGCTCACTGAGTCGCTACCAGAAGATGCCGATGGGCTCGACATAGACATCAGGCCATTCCAGTTGACTGGCTGTGACGGTGACCAGACAAGCACTACGTCCCTGGCGATTGGTCCGGTCACCGACTTTGCGATTGGTGTACCAGCCGCGTATCCGGATGGCCTGGTGATCTTGCCAGCACAGAACATCGTCGAGATCTGCTACCTGGGAGTCGCCAGGGCTTTATGGGATTGGACCAGCCTGGATTCACAGCGATGGCTGGCGATTGGAACTGATCTAAAGCTCTACCTGGTCAACAACAATGAGCTGTTCGACATCACTCCGTTCCGTGAGGAAGGCACCCTGACTGATCCATTCGACACCAACATCGATGGGCTATTTGATCCGGATGGTGGAGATGATCCGACCTTCATCCAGGTCACCGATACAGCGCACGGAGCTGCGGTT
>Ga0255058_10001416_pt1 | contig 13504 bp, 12 predicted proteins | sample Cases_109_9_MG_FD_188637 | JGI IMG/M metagenome (GOLD analysis project Ga0255058, IMG submission 188637) | Seawater microbial communities from Amundsen Gulf, Northwest Territories, Canada - Cases_109_9 | ecosystem: Environmental > Aquatic > Marine > Gulf | place: Canada: Northwest Territories... | reverse complement strand
GGCAAGTACTGCCACTCCATCCTTCAGTTCCACCTTTATGGTCTTGTAATCCATCTTCATCATTCTACACTCCTTTTCTCATTATTAAGGTTGGGGGCTATTTCAAACCCCAGATTTTTTACTTTTTGCTTCCTCCTCGGCGCAGAGGATTTTTCGTAGGAATTTTCCCACCGCCGATTGAAACCGCATCCTGCCGCAATAATCATATCTTTTTTACGGTCAACAATAAAGAAATAATCGTCCTTGTCCCTTAATGTATAGCGTATACAACACTATACGGCAATCTTGTTAATTATATTGCAAAAAATTACCAATAAAATGACTGTTAAAATTGGTGTTGACATCTTTTGGATGTTTAAATTATGTATATGACTTCCTGGTGGTTCAACCAAACTCTTCTATTAAAACACTTTAACTAAACTCAAGGGAGGGAAAAATGAAATCAAGAAAATTTTTTACCTATTTGCTCAGCTTTGTTTTGGTAAGTTTGCTTTCTTTTTCAGTTCAAGCCGCCGAGCCGATCAGGATCGGACTCATTGATCCGCTTTCCGGTCCGATTGCAGCAATAGGGCTCGAAGTCATTCAAAACTACGAGCTTGCGGCCGACGTTGTTAATAAACGGGGAGGGGTTCTCGGCGGACGGATGATAGAAATCGTGCCCCTTGACAATGCGATGAAAGCTGAAAAAACAACCCAGCAGGTGAAAAAAGCAATCGACATGGGCCTTCGTTTCATCGCCCAGGGTGTGGGATCGAATCACGCCCTCAATATCATCAAAACGCTGAACAAACACAACAAGCGGAACCCGGATCAGTCGATCGTTTATTTCAATCATGCTGCGGTAACGCCGGCATTTACCAATGAGCTGTGCTCGTTTTGGCATTTCCGCTTTGATGCTGATGCGAACATGAAAATAAGCGCGCTGGTGACACAGATCGGGAAAAACCCCAAGATAAAAAAATTGTACACGCTGAATCAAAACTATGCCTATGGAAAAGCGGTCCAAGCGGCTGTGAACAAGTATCTAAAAGAGCGCGCACCCCATGTCGAACTGGTCGGTGACGACCTGATGATTCCATTTGGAAAGGTACAGGATTTCACGCCATACGTGGCCAAGGTTGCGTCTCTCAAAGCCGATGCCGTGATCACCGGAAACTGGGGAGCGGACTTCGCCCGGTTTGTTAAAGCGGTTGCTGCGGCCGGACTTGATGTGGAATTTTATTCCATTTACGCTGGCATCCCGTCGGATGTTAACAATTACGGTGAAGCGGCCGGCATTCAACTCAAGATCAAACAGATTTCCGAAAGCCATATGAACGATGAAGATCGGGCCGAAGTGAAGGCCATCCACGCAGCAAATCTTAAAAAACACAAACGAAGCTGGTATGCCGATCGATACCGCCTTGTAATAGAGATGTTCGCCGCTGCGTTGGAAAAGGCAGGTACCGATGATCCTGTGGCCGTTGCCTATGCGCTGGAAGGGGGGACAGCCCCGGGACCACACGGAGACACAGTTGTGATGCGGGCTGAAAATCATCAGATCGCCATGCCGATGGTCGTCAGTTCGATTGATCCCAACGCACCGATCAAATTTGTCTATCAGGACAAAACATTCGGTATCGGCTGGAAAACGGACGGCTGGGTTTCAACCGCAGAAAACACCCTGCCGACGACATGCAAGATGCAGCGTCCGCCCAAACCTTAATTGCAAAGATCATGGCCCATGATCGACCCCGGTGATGGGCCATTTTTCATGATATTGATCGATTTAACTCGACATGCCAAATCCAAAACCCAAAATCCAAAATCCAAAATCAGGGTGAATGGGTTGCCATGAATGCATTAATCTTTTCCATATTTAACGGTGCGCTCTATGGGCTGCTCCTTTTTATGCTGTCGAGCGGGCTTACATTGATCTTCAGCATGATGGGGGTGCTTAATCTTGCCCATTCCAGTTTATTCATGCTGGGCGCATACTTCGCCTATTCGATCAGTACCGTGGTCGGGTTTTGGCCGGCCCTTTTATTTTCACCGCTGATTGTGGGGGTTATCGGTGCGTTGATAGAGCGCTACGGGCTCCGGCCGGTTCATAAATCCGGCCATGTGGCGGAGCTGCTCTTTACGTTCGGTCTTTTCTACGTATTTGAGGACGTTGTTCAAATGGTGTGGGGGAAAGTGGCGGTTCCGTATGAGATCCCTAAAAGCTTGGATTTTATCCTCTTTACCTGGCTCGGGTTGGGATATTCCGCTTACCGGGTTTTCATGGTATTGATATCCCTTGGCATCATGGTTGCCCTCTACTGGCTGATTGCCCGGACCCGGGTGGGCCTAATCATTCAAGGCGCCTTGACACACCCCAATATGGTAGGTGCGCTGGGTCATAACGTTCCCCGGGTATTTATGATGACCTTTGGTTTCGGCAGTGCCCTGGCTGCGGTGGCTGGTGTGCTCGGGGGCAATGTACTGGGAACCGAACCGGCGATGGCAGCCCTGCTCGGCCCTATCATCTTCGTTGTTATTGTAATAGGCGGTCTGGGATCCCTGGGCGGGGCGGTGATTGCCTCACTGGCCATCGGTATCTTGACCAATATGGCCATATCCTACGACCTTTCATTTAAAACCTTTTTCGTCGTGCTTGGCGTCAGCCCGGAAGCCGTTGGGGTTGGGAAGGATCTGATCGCCATGACCAGCGGATCGATTGCCCCTATCCTGCCCTACCTTTTGATGGTACTGATACTGATTTTTCGGCCGCGAGGATTATTTGGAACCCGTGACGCATGATACAGTTACTTAAAAAAAGTAGTGTTTGGTTGCTGGCGGGAATCGTCATTCTGGTCTCGCCTCTTGTCTTTTCCTCAGGTTTCAGTATCTCGCTGATGGGGCTGATGGGAATTATGGTCATTTTTGCTTTGGCTTACAACATGCTGCTGGGCCAGGGCGGAATGTTGTCCTTCGGGCACGCGGTTTACTTTGGACTGGCGGGCTATTTTACCATCACCTTTCTGCAGCAGATGGAAAGTGGCTCAATCAGTTATTTTCCGATCAGCCTGCTCCCCTTATTTGGAGGGGTGGTCGGACTTTTTTTCGGCGTGTTGATCGGATTTGTCTCCACCCGACGGGCCGGTACCATATTCGCCTTGATATCTCTCGGCTTTGTGGAAATGATGACGGGTTTGGCTTTCATTTTGATTTCCTTTTTCAATGGGGAGGAGGGGATCCAGGGAGACCGTTTTATCGGTCCTGAGCCCTTTGGAATCACATACGGACCGGGTATCCAGGTCTATTATCTCATCGGCGCCTGGTGTCTTATTGCCATGGTTGCCATGTATGCGATCACCAAAACCCCCTTCGGCCGGATGTCCAATGCGGTGCGGGACAACCCTGAACGGGCCCAGTTTGTCGGTTACAACACCCAGCGAGTTCGCTGGCTCGCTTTCTCGTTGTCCTCTTTTTTTGCCGGTCTCGCAGGCGCCCTGTATGCTCTTCACTTCGAACACATCGGCTATCAAGCTTCCGGCCTGGAACTTTCCGGAGAAATATTGTTGGCCACCTATATGGGCGGGATCGGTCATTTTTTAGGGCCGATTGTCGGCGCTGTCTTGTTTACCTTCCTGAAAGGGACGTTGAGCGATCTCAGTTCGATATGGTATTTTTATCTTGGAGCTGTTTTTCTCCTGTCGGTTTTGTACGCACCGACAGGGATCGCCGGGCTGATTCTACGCCACGAACCGGTTTTGAAAACCGACTTCCGGTTGATGGGTAAAATGGCGCTCCCCTATCTGGGTGCGTTGATCGCCATTGTAATCGCCGCTGCCGGAGTCATTGCCCTTATTGAAATGATTAATTTTGCCACGGATGAGTACAGTTCCGGGACGATCATCCACATTTACGGAATCGGGGTCGAGACCAGGAGTTTCCTTCCCTGGCTGGCTTTCGGTATCGTTGCCATAATCGGAACAGGTCTTTGCAAAGTTACCTTTCCGATTGTCACTCGAAATTGGAACGATGTCATGGATACGGTAAAAGAGAGAATGTTACGATGACGGCTGCACTTGAATTAATCGGCGTGTATAAAAATTTTGGAGCGACCGAGATCATTCGAGGCGTCGATCTCCAAATCGAAAAGGGTGAACTTCATGCCATGATCGGCCCGAACGGAGCGGGGAAGTCGACGCTTTACAACCTGATCAGCGGCATGTATCGCGTCACCGATGGGTCTATTCTTCTGAATGGAGATGACATCACGAACAAAGAACCTTACGATATCAATCGGATGGGCCTTAGCCGCAGCTTTCAGGTTACCAACATTTTTCCTAAAATGAGTGTGTTTGAAAACGTACGCAACGGATTATTATACCACAGCGGGTGTAAGTATGCGTTCTGGCGTTTGGTCGACAGGAGAAAGGATGTCACCGAGCGTACTAATGAAGTGTTGAAAAGTACCGGCCTGTATCAAAAGCGCGATGTCCCGGTAATGCTGCTTCCCTATGCCGATCAGCGAGCCCTTGAGATCGGCATCACCATCGCGGGCGGCGCCGAGGTGATCCTTCTGGATGAACCCACTTCCGGTATGAGCCACAGCGAAACGGAACAGGCTGTGGAACTGATCCGATCGATATCCAAAGACAAAACCGTGGTGGTGGTCGAACACGACATGGGTGTGGTATTTGATTTGGCGCAGCGGATTTCGGTGTTGGTTTACGGAAAGATTATCGCAACCGATGCGCCGGATGAGATTCGCAACAACAAAGAGGTTCAGGAAGCCTATCTGGGGAAGGAGGTCGCCTAGATGCTGGAAGTAAACGATCTCCATGCCTATTACGGCAAAAGTCATATCATTCAGGGAATTTCTTTCTCTGTCGGAGAAGGGGAAATCGTTAGCCTGCTCGGTCGAAACGGGGTGGGGCGTTCCACCACCATCAAATCAATTATGGGTGAGGTTGAGCACACCGGCTCGATTCAATTTAAGGGAGAGGAAATCAGCGGGCTTCCTTCCCACGAAATTGCCCACAGGGGATTGGGATACGTGCCCGAGAATCGCGATATTTTTCCTACCATGACCACCCTTCAGAATTTGCTTCTGGGAGAGAAAAAAAAAGGGCGGACCGGCCGGTGGTCCCTGGAAGACATGTATAATATGTTTCCGAATCTGGGAGAAAGAAGCCACGTACTCGGTGGGATGATCTCCGGGGGTGAGCAACAGATGCTAACCATTTGTCGGACGCTCATGGGGGATCCGGATTTGATTATGATCGATGAACCGACTGAAGGCCTGGCCCCCAAACTCGTGGAACAGGTTGCTGACCTGCTAAAAGAGATCGCAAACCGCGGCCTTTCCATTTTGTTGATCGAACAAAAACTCGCCATCGCCATGGAAATCTCTAAACGCGTGATTGTTATGGGGCATGGCCAACTGGTCTTTGAAGGCACACCTGACGAGCTGCGGGCAGACAATAAAATCCGTCAAGAATGGTTGGAAGTATAAAGGGAGGAGGCTTCATGCTTGGCTTAATACAGGATCGTCCGTTATTAATTTCATCTTTGGTTGAATTTGCAGCGCTGAATCATAGTGATGGTGAAATTGTTTCTCGAACAGTAGAGGGGCCGATTCACCGGTATACGTATAAGGATTGCGCCGTGCGATCACGGCAACTGGCAAAAGCGCTTGAAAAGCTCGGCGTAGAAAAAAGCGATCGACTCGGCACGCTGGCCTGGAACGGATATCGTCATATGGAAGTCTATTATGGCGTTTCCGGCATGGGCGCCATTTGCCATACGATAAATCCGAGGTTGTTCCCCGAACAGATTATCTATATCATCAACCATGCAGAAGACAAATATATATTTATCGATCTGACATTTCTACCGCTTATCGAAAAGCTTATCGATCACATCCCACAGGTCGAGGGCTTCATCATCATGACCGATGAGGCCAATATGCCGGAAACCCAATTGTCCAACGTTTACTGTTATGAGAATTTGATGGCAACGGTTGATGACGATTATCAATGGCCGGTATTCGACGAACGGACCGCATCGTCCCTTTGCTATACATCCGGCACGACCGGAAACCCGAAGGGCGTTTTATTCGGCAATCGATCGACCATCCTGCACAGTTTTGCCGTTTGCACCGTGGACGGATTGGGATTGTCCACCATGGAAACGATCCTACCGGTTGTTCCGATGTTTCATGTCAACGCCTGGGGCATTCCCTATGCGGCTGCGATGAGCGGTGCCAAAATCGTACTGCCGGGTGCCAGAATGGATGGTGAATCACTCTATGAACTGATGGAAAACGAAGGGGTAACCCTCTCAGCAGGGGTACCTACCATTTGGATGATGTTGCTGGGATATATGAAAGAAAACAATAAAAAGTTTTCCACGATGAAACGAACCGTCATCGGCGGTTCGGCCGTGCCAAAGGCGATGATTGAAACATTTCATAGAGAGTACAACGTTAACGTGGTTCATGCCTGGGGAATGACGGAAATGAGCCCCTTGGGAACCGTTTGCAACCTGAAGAAGAAACACGAATCGTTTTCATTGGACCAAAAGATGGAGTTATCGCTCAAACAGGGCAGGTCTATATTCGGGGTTGACATGAAAATCGTCGATGGTGCGGGAAAGGAACTGCCGTGGGACGGTAAGGCCTTTGGTAATCTATTGGTGCGGGGTCCCTGGATTGCGTCCGGGTACTTCAAAGCTGAGGGCGGTCCTGTCGTGGATGATGATGATTGGTTTGACACCGGCGATGTGGCAACCATCGATCCGGACGGCTACATGCAGATCACCGATCGTTCCAAGGATGTTATTAAATCCGGCGGTGAATGGATTTCATCCATCGACGTTGAAAACGAAGCCGTCGGTTGCGCCGGTGTCGCGGAAGCGGCGGTAATTGCTGTGCCTCATCCCAAATGGGACGAGCGCCCACTCCTGCTTGTTGTAAGAGAACAGGATGCCGACGTCATAAAGGACGAAATTATCGATCATCTAAGGGGATCGCTTGCAAAGTGGCAATTACCCGACGATGTCCTTTTTGTTGATGAATTGCCCCACACGGCAACCGGTAAGATTTTGAAGACAAAACTGCGCGCTGAATACAAGGACTATAAACTACCGACAGTTACCTCTTAAAAAGAAAGCGCTTCATGGAAAAGCTTAAAATTGTAAAGCTGGCTGATATTGAGGCGTTTGAAGAAACCCCGCTCGCGGAAAGACTCGAGTTTTTTAACACCTATGACCTGATCAAACACGGGGTGGCTCTCAATCCTGAGGCCACAGCCATCAGCTTTATTCAATCAGGAGACACCTATACCGACCCCACGCAGGTAACCTACCGCGAATTTCTAGCCCAGGTCACACGAACGGCAAATCTTTTTCATGACCTTAAAATCGGACCCGGGGATGTCATCTCCTATCTCCTTCCCAATCTGCCGCAAACGCACTATGTACTTTGGGGGGGTGAGGCAGCCGGGATTGTCAATCCCATAAACCCGTTGCTGGAGCCCGCCACCATTCGCGAGATATGTCAGACCGCAGGCACCAAGATCCTGGTGGCACTCGGCGAATTACCCGGCTCGGACATCTGGAAGAAGGTTTCCGCTATCCGCCGTGATCTGCCCGGCCTCGAGGCGATCATCCGGGTCATGGGGCCGGGTGATGAAAAGGAAGGGGTTTATGGGTACGAAGAGATCATCGGTCAATACAGAGGTAACATGCTTGACTCAGCCCGGGTGATCGACCCCCAGGATATTGCCTCCATGTATCATACCGGGGGAACCACAGGGACCCCAAAGTTGGCCCCCCACACTCATTTCAACGAGGCTGTTCTGGCCTTTATGACCGGAGCGGTTATTGAACTCGACATTGGGGAGACTACCATGTGCGGTCTGCCACTATTTCATGTTAACGGGGCCATGGTGACCGGTTCATTTCCCTTCTCTCTGGGTGCCCATGTGGTCCTCCTCTCTCCCATCGGCTATCGAGACCCCACGGTCATGCAAAATTTTTTTAAAATTGTGGAACATTACCGGGCCGTATCGTTTTCGTCTGTTCCCACAGTCCTTTCCATGCTACTGGACATTCCCACAGGAAATGCAGACATCTCTTCGCTCCGTTATGCCGGCTGCGGGGCCGCTCCCCTTTCGGTTGAACTCTTCAAGCGATTTGAAGCCCACAGCGGCATGAAAATTTTGGAGGGTTATGGACTCACGGAGGGGACCTGTGTCTCTTCCATAAATCCTTCCCACGGAGAACGAAAAGTAGGCTCCATTGGCCTCCGCCTTCCGTACCACGAAATGGCCGTTTTTATCGTGGATGATGGGGCCCAGTTTGTACGGGAAGCCGAAACCGATGAAATCGGAGCGATATGCATCAAAGGGCCGAGTGTGTTTAACGGCTATCTGGATGAAGCCCATAACGAGGGTATCTGGCCCAAGAAGGACTGGTTTAACACCGGAGACCTGGGTCGGCAGGATGCAGACGGATACTTCTGGCTGACCGGGCGTAAAAAAGAGCTCATCATTCGTGGCGGGCACAATATTGACCCGGCAGCCATCGAGGATCTTCTGTATCGACTACCCGGAATACAGGTGGCGGCCGCCGTTGGACAACCAGATCCCCATGCAGGGGAAATTCCTGTTGCTTATGTGCAACTTCAAGAAAACGCCGGCCTCACACCGGATCAGATTCTCGAATATTTGAAGCAGGAAATCGGCGAAAAAGCTGCCATACCAAAAGAGGTCTTTGTCGTTGAGCAGATGCCGCTGACCTCTATCGGGAAAATATTTAAGCCCGCGCTTCGTTGGGAGTCGATTAAAAAAGTCTATCAGACCGAACTTGAAGCGATAGGTGATCTGGCAGAGTCCGTAAAAGTCAAGGTGGCCGAAGATAAAATCCACGGTTCTTTGGCAACCCTCACCATCAAACCCGCACGCCAGGTTCCCAAGGATAAAATCGAAAAAGAAATCACCGAAATCCTGGCCCGTTACACCGTTAAATACCGGTTAATTTATTCATCCTAGCTAAAAAAGATAAATTTTATCCAGATACCCTGCGGGCCACCCCTGGCGATTTTGCCTATTTTGTTGCTTTCACCAAAATGGGGATTTGCATAAGTCATCGACACGACCCGCCCCACTGAAAATGAGTTTTCGGTTTCGATAAACACTCCGTCTTTATTCATGTTTTTGATTAAGCCGCAATAAAAGCAACCCAAGACGATAAACTCCACAGATATATTCACCGGGCGCCTGACATTGTGTCTTTTTTCTGCTGAAAACCTTCGATCGCGTATCTCTCCGGTTTGGCGATTGGCAGTTTTACTCAGCTCCATTTCTTTCCAAGCTCCTCCAGACCCGCATTTGCGAGATCCTCGGGAGACATTGCAATCCTGAACTCGCAATCCGCATCAAAGTTTAAAAAAAAAGGTTCTGCAAAAGATGGAATCATCGATTGGTCATCCACGTTTATAATGGCAACGGCGCCACGGGTGCCGTGTTGCTCCGTGAAATAGATAGATTCAGGCTTCAAATCCTCCAGAATCCTCCGAATGATCTCTCCCGCCTTGCCCTCTCTTACCAGCGTATTGAACGGCTCGTGAGGGATCCTCACATTCATCAGCATTTTCATTGTGTTTTCTCCTCTATTTTGAGGGGTCACTTACCTTATTCAGATCTTTTATTTCATTGGTGTTCACTCAATTTGAAAGACAAGCAAATCAATTTCCCACGACTTTTATTTCTAAAAATACCTTCATATATCCAGAAAGGATTCAATCTAAACTATGCCACATTGTGATATTTGTCAACCCGGTTTAAAGATTACGACAAGAGGGGTTACGTGGAATGAGCAGGCAGATGATTTTAGAAATAACGGGGTCGAGTGATCGTTATGCGGGGTTAAATAACGGCCCTATAACCCAAAAGAAGGTCTATCTTTTAGAGGCGCTTTTAATTGCACCCGATATTACCGGGCGGATTAACATTGCCTTTTTATCGATTTTAATTCAAATTCAAGAATGGATAGACGATTACCGTGTAACTTGTTGAGGGAATCGGATAATCATTGACAACACGCGGGGACTATTTGTTCGCTTTTCGAGCCCTGAAATTGATACCAAGGGTGCCGAAATTAGCAGCGCTGCTCGATTGCGGCGCTCCATTAAAAACATCCCCACGCCAGGTGATTTCAAAGTTTGTAAAACCGGCAGAGATAACGGCAATCTCAAGCTCTTCTTCCAGAAGAGCGCCGGCAATTCAACCCGACCACAATTCGATCTGGCGCTTTGAGCTATCGGGTACTTTTTTTTGCACCAGAATATCGCCTATTTGTAATCGACCTTTGGGTTTAAGTACTCGTGCGATCTCACGTAAGGTCGCCTTTTTATCCGGAGTTAGATTGAGGACGCCATTGGAAATCGCCACATCCGCCCAGCCGTCCGGTACAGGTAAATTTTCGGCATGCCCATATCGAAATTCCACCTGTTTGAAGCCTGCTTTTTCACGTGCCCGACGAGCTTTATCCAACATTGCCTCGGTCATATCCACCCCAATCACTTTTCCATCTGATCCTACTTTTTTAGCGGCAATTAGGCTGTCAATCCCTGCGCCGCATCCAATATCGATAACCCGCTCGCCAGGACCAATTTCTCCAAGGCTAAAAGGATTACCTGTACCTGCGAAAGATTCAATAGATGATTCAGGAATTCCTTCCAACCACTCCTCCTTATAACCTAGTATTTGAGTTAAGGGCCTGCCTGTATGAAAATGGAACCCCTGTTCAGGCTGATTCGCCACTTTTTCATATTCCTTTCGAATTGCTTGCCGAAGCTCACCGAGCTCTAGTCCAAGCTCTGCCACTGTATCACCAATAGCGTCTGTTTTTCCTCCCATGTTCCACCTCTCTTTTCGTTAATATTCTTCTCAAATATTCCTTTAATCTAATATGATTTTGTGAACTTGAAACAAACCGGGTCTGACCCCGATGGTATCGAATTTACGGATAACCTCAGTTCCTTGATTGACCGATTTAATTGTTATATCTGCTTTAGTAAAGATCGGTAAGGGTTCATTAAAAAAAATCACGATGGATTGACCTATAGCCCCCGGATAGTCCGATTCAAACGATTTCTTTACTTATCTGTCTTATTTTGAATTTTATTGACCATCGTCTGACCCGATTCGTTAAGAACAGTATTCAGCTCCTTTATAAAAGAGGCCATATAACTACCACAAAGTAGCACTATTCCATGGGTTGTCAAACATTTTTTTGAGCAAATGTATCAACTTAAAATGGGACAGGCAATTTGCACAGAAAATTCCTTTTAAAAGGTTTAAAATCTTCAATGTAATGATAAAATCCATGAAAGCCCTCACATCAATAGTCCTGGCAATGTTTTTGACTTTGGCCTTGACCGGTGTTTTCACAAAGGAAATTCCATTTCCCGACGTGCCTCAGATCGGGCCGTGATTTTACAAGCTCTGATATAGACATAAGTAGGATAAATTGGTTTGTGAATTTTAACTTTGATTATAAATTCTTATTTTTTTAGTTTGTCTGCCAAATTTTTTAGCTCCTTCTAAATCCATTCCAAAATAAATATCAAAGTAATTCCCATTTCTGTATCGGATATTCATTCGATCAAGACAGAGAAATTGTTTACCGTTAATTTCTATTAAATCAAGACGATTAAATCTTGATGGACAAGCGACTATTCCGATCCCTGCCTTATGTATATTGCAGATGTTGTCACCCCAAGCATTAATGCAGGGCGTATCATCGGTTTCTATTTTACGGCTAGTATAAGCAGAAACTTCAGCTATAATAATCTCTGAAGTTGATTCACTGTTTGATTGCATTGCGTGAATTGTTTTTCGTAACTCGCTAACTTCGTTCATGAGTTTAATTTTTGAGGCAAAAATTATAACTACTCCAAGGAGAATAACTACGATAATTATTCGTATATGTATTTTCGTATAGCTCATTATTTTAAAAAGAATATGGTTTAATGATTAAGTTTCTTTCTGATCTCATTTGCTTTTTCGATAAATTCATCAACATTTTGATTTTTTGGGTGTCAGCGCTGCAGGAAACGGGGAAATACGAGATGACGTCTCTGTAATCTGTACATTTTGCCAAATAAAAAAATTACATATCCCTAACCAATATGCAATACATTTAATTTGACAATAATAATCGCTATCACGAAGCGTTGAATAATTAGACGCTGGCTGATGTATACTATGGTAAGGGCCGTGATATCTGGGCAAGGCGTGAAAGAATCAAAAAGAATATATGCTTCAGTGTAGGAGGCGCAACCGCTCTTTAAAGGTTGCTTGAACGAACTGAAAAAGGTATTTGAAACCGGAAACCCTCTCTTATTTCTATGCCTGATTTGTCCAAAATCTTTTGAAGACATACACTGAAGAGTATGATTTGAAACTTATAACCCGTAAACGAGCAATATGTTATAAATAGCCGATTTCTTTTAACATTTTTAAAATTTCCTTTGAATCCTCTATATTTTGTTTTGAAGATACATTTTTCCCTTCTGTTATATATAACCACTCGAATAACTTTTCTTTTAATACTTTTGAAATTTCCTTCTCAGAAGTAAATAAATTTTCTTTTTCTTCTTTATCGTTAATTAAATCAAATAATAAAAATTCTTTTGATTCTATATTGTAAGTCAATTTATATTGAGCATTATTTATACTTCTTAAAGTATTTTGGAGACTGAAAACATAATCATTGATTGATTTATTCGACTCTATTACCGGTCTCAAACTTTTACCATCAAAATCATAATTTTTAAGGTTAAAACCTAAATAATCCAATATTGTTGGAACAATATCAATATTTTGAATCCACGCTTTTCTTTTTCCCTTTCTCTCGTCCCCAGGTATCTTTATAATAAGAGGCACTTTAGTTGTTTCATCAAAAAGATTACGGCAATGTGCTATATCTCCATGTTCCAAAAATTCTTCTCCATGATCTGATGCAATAACTACTATTGTATTATTTATTAGGTTTTCTTCAGTTAATTTATCTATTAAAACTTTGAAATGAGAATCAAAAAAAGCAATTTCATCATCATATGAATCTATCAAATAATCGAGATCCATCTTAGTATACATATAAGAGCCATTTTTATATAATTTCTCCACAATCGGTTTGGGATTTCCCTTGGCAATAAACTCATTTTCTCCACCATAGGATTTTGAGAATTTTTTGATAGGAGAGGAATAAGTTGCATGAGGTTCCATATAATGTAAATAGATCAAAAATGGTTGTGTAGAATTTTTTAGAAATTTAAAGAATTTCTCGTTCAAACACGGTGCTCTTTTAAACGAGCACTCTTCATCAAAAGTATCAAATCCTTTATAAAAACCACTGAATTTATATTTTTCATGAGGCGTTTTTCTAACAATAGGGTTAGCAGATACCGCAATAGTATTATATTTTTTTTCTTTTAAAAAATCTGCAATCGATTTTATGTGATCCG
>Ga0255058_10001413_pt1 | contig 13514 bp, 11 predicted proteins | sample Cases_109_9_MG_FD_188637 | JGI IMG/M metagenome (GOLD analysis project Ga0255058, IMG submission 188637) | Seawater microbial communities from Amundsen Gulf, Northwest Territories, Canada - Cases_109_9 | ecosystem: Environmental > Aquatic > Marine > Gulf | place: Canada: Northwest Territories... | reverse complement strand
CAGTGGATTTGACTTCTGAACGGCTTTATAAGCTGACTCATCAAAATAGGAATTTCCGGATTTTGTCTCGAAAAAAATATCCTTTATCTGGCCATTTTTCATGATTTTAATGACCAGCCATGCCTCCAGGTTTGTGCGCCCCCCAGCCAGCTGTTCCGAATAGGCCCAGTTTTTCTGAATCAGGGATGCAATTTCTATTTTATATATATCGATCTGTTCCAGACCCAGTTTTCCGCCAATCCCGATGCCATCGGATCTTCCGGAACCCTGCCTGGGCCCAGCCTTTGCGACTTTATCTTTTAAACGACCAATGGCTTTGGCAAGCGGGTCGGGCCTTGATGCCTCTGCTTTATTTTCAATTCGTTTTATTGCACTTTTGATCACATTTGAAGGTTTGTAAGTCTTTTTTTTCAGAGAGCGTTTTATCTTTTTTTTCTTGGGTGCCAAAGAAACCTTTTTTACAGGTTTCGTTTCCTTAATAATAACAGGTTTGGGTATGATGGATGGTTTTTTCGGCATTTGAGGAATTGGTTTCTCTTTTTCGATTAGTATGGGCGCCTTAGGTATCACGGCGCTAGGCACTTCGTGTCCCGGCGCTTTCTTCGGCATCGGCAATGATACAAGGTTAACATTTACAACCGATGGTGAAAATTTTCTGGCAGGCGTTGGTCCTGGCAAAAATATAAACACAACAAAAATAACAATATGGCAGATGGCCGATATGGTGCCATTGAAAAACAGCGAGCGAGACTCATTCTCCACTCCCCGGAGAAAATAAGTATGACCCTTTGGACTTTCATTCATAGTCGTTTTGCTGTCTTTGCCTTCTTTTTTTCATCTTGCTGAAACGGCTCGGTCACCATGCCCAATTTCTCGACACCCGCCCCTTTTAGCTCAGACATCACCCGAACAACCATCCCATAAGGTATCCTTTTGTCTGCTCGCAGGTAAACTTCTCGATCGGTTCGATTTTCAAAGATCTTTCTGAGTTTCTCCTGTAAAAAATCAAACTCAACACGAAAGTCGTTGATGTACAGTTCATTTTCGGTATTTATGGTCACCAGAAGGTGCTCCTTTTCCGACGGAATGGGTTGCAGGGTCGCTTCAGGCAGAGAAACATTTACCCCATGAATCATCATGGGGGCCGTTACCATGAAAATAATCAACAGAACCAGCATCACGTCGACAAAAGGTGTCACATTTATATCAGACATCAACCCATCATTGTTGCCCCCTGACATCATTCTCTGTTCTCCTTAATCATCAATAGATCTCGCTCAATAATATTTAAAAAATCTGCGGAAAAGTTTTGAAGTTCAGATTCGATTATCCTTATTTTATGCATAAAATAATTAAAAGCGATAACCGCAGGTATCGCCGCAGCCAACCCGGCAGCGGTTGCGATCAATGCCTCAGAAATTCCGGGCGCAACTACTGCCAGACTGGCTGATCCCCTGAGGCCGATGCCGTGAAAGGAATTCATAATGCCCCATACGGTCCCGAACAATCCAATAAAAGGCGTTGTGTTCCCTGTTGTGGCAAGAAAAGGGACCATCTGTGTCATCCGAGTTGTTTCTGTGGTAATCGCCCTGTGCAATGTCCGTTTAATATTGTCTGTTCCTGTAAATTGAGCGCTCATCGATGGAACGTCCATCCCGGAAGGCTGAGAGGATTGATAGGCCTGTGATGTGGTCTGGGTTAGCTTTTTCAGTTCCATATATCCAATGCGGAAAAGCCTTGCAATGGGGCTACCCTGAAACTGCTTTGCCTTTGTAAACGCTTCTGAAAAATTTCGGCTCTTCCAAAAGAAATCTGCGAAAAACGCCGACTCCTTAAATGCCGTCCTGATGAATCGATATTTGATAATGATGATCGCCCACGATGTGATAGAGAAAAAAAGGAGCAGAAGAAGCACAAATTGAACCATCAGGCTGGCGTTTGCGATCATGTAGAAGAAGTCAATCTGCTGAAGGGGCATTCAATAACTCCGTTTCTGTTTAATTTTTTCTAATAATTTTTAATAATATTAGTAGGTTATAAAATTTGAAACTTGATTCTGAATTTTATTTACTATATGAACTTTATCAGGGTGTCAAGAAATTTGACTTTTATTTTACAATCTGAAAGGATAAAAATCTCTAAAAGTGGCTGAAATTGTGCAGAGATGTTGAGAAAACAAAACAGGCAAAACTTTGTCATGAAAGCACGATGAGAACTGCGATGCGTGGATGACGGATTCACGAATTATATTGACAGAATTACCGGAAATCACTAGAAGAGTTTCAAAAGCCATTTTGGTTTTTTAAAGATTATTTTAAAATAATTTAAATTTATATCAGGCGTCAATGCGAAGTAAAATAGTGCAATGGACCACAAGTATGTTTTGGAGTTCTATCGGAAAAAAATTGTTGATGGCCATCACCGGCTTTTGTTTTTGCGGATTTTTGATAATCCATCTTTTCGGAAATCTGCTGCTTTATAATGGAAAAGAGGCCTTTAACGCCTATTCTGAACGCCTCTATTCACTGGGTCCGATCATTAGGTTTGTTGAGTTGGGGCTTCTTTTTTTCGCTGTTATACATGTTATCACCGGTGCCACTCTTTTTTTCCAAAATCTGAAAGCCAGGCCGGTTCGGTACATTGTCAATAAACGCGCAGGAGGCCGTACAATTGGGTCAGCCACCATATCGTATACCGGCTTTTTGCTTTTGATTTTTGTTATTTTTCATCTGATAAATTTTCATTTTGCAGATAAAACCTCCGCCACAATTTATCAAATCGTATCGAGTACATTTACAAAACCTGTATATGTGGCAATTTATATCGCCGCGATGATCGTCACCGGCATCCATATCCGCCATGGGTTTTGGAGTGCCTTTCAGACCATCGGTGCCAACCACCCCAAATATATGCCCGCTATCCGGGTAATCAGTATCCTATTTTCAATCATCCTCGGGATAGGTTTTGGTTCTATTCCAATCTATATGTCTTTGACCGGCTAAGAGGAAAAAATATGCTGCTTGATGCAAAAATTCCCGGAGGTCCTCTCACCGGGAAGTGGGACAGACATCGATTTGAGATAAAATTGGTCAATCCGGCCAACAAAAAAAAATTTGACATTATCGTCGTTGGAACCGGTCTGGCAGGTGCAAGTGCATCTGCCTCACTTGCCGAACTCGGGTACAATGTTAAGACATTTTGTATACAGGACAGTCCTCGCCGGGCCCACAGTATTGCTGCACAGGGAGGAATCAACGCGGCAAAGAATTATACAAATGAAGGTGACAGTATCTGGCGGCTTTTTTATGACACCATCAAAGGAGGTGATTTCAGGGCAAGAGAAGCCAATGTGTATCGTCTTGCACAGGTAAGCAATAATATCATAGACCAATGTGTTGCACAAGGCGTACCATTTGCAAGGGATTACGGGGGTCTCCTTGCAAATCGAAGTTTTGGTGGCGCTCAAGTTTCGAGAACCTTTTACGCCAGAGGCCAGACCGGCCAGCAGCTTTTGTTGGGAGCTTACGGGGCATTAATGCGTCAGGTGGCGGCAGGAAAAGTAAAGATGTTTCCTCGACGGGAAATGCTCGATCTGGTCTTGGTAAATGATCAGGCCAGAGGAATAGTTGTCAGACATTCGGTCACCGGTGAACTTGAATGCCATGTGGGCCATGCGGTTGTACTGGCGACAGGCGGTTACGGAAATCTTTTTTTTCTTTCGACCAACGCCATGGTATCGAATGTAACATCCATTTTTAACGCTTTTAAAAAAGGCGCCTTTTTTGCCAACCCCTGTTTTACACAAATTCATCCGACCTGTATTCCGGTACATGGAACCTATCAATCCAAACTGACCTTGATGAGCGAGAGTTTGAGAAACGACGGTCGTGTTTGGATACCCAAAACGCCCGGCGACAAGCGCCCTCCTCAGCAGATACCGGAATCTGAAAGAAATTACTACCTTGAAAACAAATATCCCAGCTTTGGAAATCTTGTCCCAAGGGATGTGGCATCCCGAAGCACCAAAGAACAATGTGACCGGGGAAGAGGTGTAGGTGAGACAGGACTTGCGGTTTATCTTGACCTCACAGATGCCATTAATAGGGAAGGAAAAGCTGCGATCGAAAAAAAGTACGGCAATCTTTTCCAAATGTATGAAAAAATCACTGCTGAAAATCCATATGAAATCCCAATGATGATTTATCCTGCGGTTCACTATACAATGGGCGGCCTGTGGGTGGATTACAACCTCATGAGTACCATCGGCGGTCTTTTTGTACTAGGTGAAGGTAACTTTTCGGACCATGGGGCAAACCGACTCGGGGCAAGCGCTCTTATGCAGGGTCTGGCGGATGGTTACTTCATCATACCGTATACCGTCGGGGGATATCTTGCAGGAACCCAGTTAAAAGAGGTGACAACCTCACACCCGGCTTTCAAAGAGGCAATACACAATGTAACCGATCGTCTCAACACACTCCTTTCCATAAAGGGGAAACGCACGGTAGACGACTTCCACAGAAATCTGGGCCTAATCATGTGGGACTACTGCGGAATGGCCCGAAAAGACACCGGGATGAAAAAAGCCATGACGCTGATTCAGGACCTGCGATCGGAGTTTTGGGAAAATGTGGTGATCCCGGGGACAACGAAAGAATTCAACCAGAGTTTAGAGCGGGCCGGCCGTGTTGCTGATTTCCTGGAATTTGGAGAATTGATGATTAGGGATGCATTGGCTCGCAGGGAATCGTGCGGGTGTCATTTTAACGAGGCCTTTCAAACAGCGGATAATGAAGCAAAACGGGATGATGCAAACTTTTGCCATGTGGCTGCCTGGGAATATGCGGGAGACAACACGGAACCGATATTTCACAAAGAGCCCCTGGTTTTCGAAAATGTCGAGTTAACGCAAAGGAGCTATAAATGACGACGACGATAAATTTAACGTTGAAAGTCTGGCGTCAGAAAGGACATGCCGTGAAAGGTGGACTCGAAACCTACCCTGCCCGTCATATTTCAACCGATATGTCATTTTTAGAGATGCTTGATGTGATCAATGAGCAGCTGACTTTAAACGGGAAAGACCCCATCGCTTTTGATCATGACTGCCGTGAAGGAATCTGCGGAATGTGCGGCGCGGTAGTAAACGGCCGGCCACATGGCCCTGAAAAAGGAACAACTCTTTGTCAACTCCACATGAGACATTTCTCCGATGGAGACACAATTGTCGTAGAACCCTGGCGTTCGAGGGCATTTCCAGTAATAAAAGACCTGGTAACCGACCGAAGCGCGCTCGATAAAATTATTCGGGCCGGAGGATATGTCTCCATAAACACAGGCAGCGCACCCGAAGCAAACACCATTTTGATATCCCAGAAAACCGCTGAATTGGCTATGGATTCAGCTGCTTGCATTGGATGCGGCGCCTGTGTGGCTGCATGCCCCAATGGATCCTCAATGCTTTTTACCGGTGCAAAGGTTTCACAATTGGCGTTATTGCCCCAGGGGAAGCCCGAGGCCGCCATACGCGCTGCAAAGATGGTCAGAACCATGGATGCCTGTGGTTTTGGAAACTGTGCCAACGAAATGGAATGCGAAGCAGAATGCCCCAAAGAAATATCCATCACCCACATCGCCCGATTGAACCGGGAGTTTATTAAGACAGGTTTTTTATCATAAACCAAAAATCAGATATCGACAAAAAACTTTTGATCATCCACCAGGGAGCACTGGGGGATGTTATTACAACCTTTCCAGCCATCATAAAGCTAAAAAAGTTTTTCCGGCCTATCCACCTATTATGCCAAAACCAGATCGGAAAATTGTCCCGGGAACTTGATCTTGTCCAAAAATATTTTCCTTTGGAGTCAGCCGTTTTTGCATCTCTTTATTCCGGATCTGGCGACGGGAAGATAAAAGAGATCCTTTCCGCATATGATGAAGTTATTCTTTTTTCATATTCCGCCCCGCTCGAACAAAGAATTGATAGAATCATAAAAAAGAAGGTACACCGTATCCCGCCCCGGCCAGCTGCAAATCACAGAGTCAACGTAGCGGAGCATATTTTGAAACATTTCACTCATTGTGGATTGCTTGAGGAGTCAAAATCCGGTGACAACAGCATCAACTCCCAGTTTGTCCATGGAGAAAACGAGGACAATCGAAGCAGCTCGGAGAAAGTATTGATCCATCCGGGGGCAGGGAGCAAGGACAAACTTTGGCCGATTTCAAGCTTTATGAAAGTAGAAAAAATTCTCAGATCAGACGGTATGGGACCCGAATTCATCCTTGGGCCTGCAGATTTTTTTTTAAAGACCGCATTGATAACGGAGGAAAGTCATCAGCGGCGAGTTCATACCCTTTTTGATCTCACGGCACTTTTGGCATTACTCAAAGGAGCCGGTGGATTTATCGGAAACGACGCCGGTATCAGTCATCTGGCTGCATTCCTCGGCGTCCCAACCGTAGCGGTTTTCGGACCTTCTGATCCGCAGCGGTGGCACCCTGTGGGTGCGGCGGTAAAGATTGTAAGACCTGACATCGATTGCGCGCCGTGTTTTGAGACCGAAAAACCAATTTGCAAAGAAAAAATATGTTTGACCCTCACGGCGCCTGAAACCGTTATGGATGCATTTTATCAGGTGTATTCACACTCTGATCTTTCATCCTGATTTTTTCTGGTTCAAGGATGCCTTTATAAAATCCCGAAACAGCGGATGCGGATCCATTGGCCGTGATTTAAATTCCGGATGAAACTGACATCCAAGAAACCATGGATGGTCCTTGATCTCGGTGATTTCAACGAGTTCGCCCCCGGGTGAAGCACCGCTGATTACCAACCCCTTTTCTTCGAGTCGATCCTTAAACGCATTGTTGAATTCATACCGGTGGCGGTGACGCTCTGAAATATCCTCATTCTTATAAGCCTCATGGGCAAAAGTTTTCTTTTTAATATGACATGGATAGGCACCCAACCGCATGGTTCCCCCCTTGCCTGAGGTTACATCGCGTTTCTGAACGGTTTGTGTCTTATCGTCATACCATTCATTCATCAGGTAGATCACCGGGTGTGGTGTGGTTTCATCAAACTCGGAACTGTGGGCATCCGGCAAGTCGGCAATGTTTCGTGCGAACTCAATAACGGCAACCTGCATCCCGAGACATATGCCGAAATAGGGGACTTTGTTTTCCCTGGCGTACTTTGCCGCGAGGATTTTTCCTTCGATTCCCCGTGATCCAAAACCACCGGGAACCAGTATACCATCGGCATCTGTAAGGATCTGCCCGACATTTTCAACTGAAATTTTTTCCGAGTCCACAAACATTAGATTCGCCTTGCAATTACTGGCAAATCCGCCGTGATAAAGGGCTTCGTTGAGACTTTTGTATGATTCTGTTAAATCGGTATACTTTCCAACGATGGCAATAGTGACCGAATATTCCGGCTTCTTCAGTTTTTTGACAAGCGCTTCCCAAGCCTCAAGCCGGGGCGCCCGGGTCCATATGTGAAGCATTTCTACAATTTTGTTATCGAGTCCCTCTTTGTTGAAAACCAACGGAACTTCATATATGCAATCCACATCCTTTGCTGTTATCACAGCATCTTCACTCACATTGCAAAAAAGTGAAATTTTGGACTTGATATCTTTTGACAGGTATCGGTCTGTCCGGCACAGGAGTATGTCCGGCTGAATCCCTATGCTTCGAAGCTCTTTCACGCTGTGCTGGGTCGGTTTGGTTTTCACCTCTCCTGCGGTTGCGATAAACGGCACAAGCGTCAGATGAATATAAAGAACATTTTCCTTTCCTACATCCGCTTGAAATTGACGGATTGCTTCCAGAAATGGGAGGCTTTCAATATCACCAATGGTACCGCCGATCTCCACAATTACGATATCTATACCATTGGCCGCAACTTTGATGCACCTTTTTATCTCATCGGTGATATGCGGAATAACCTGAACGGTCCCCCCAAGATACTCCCCTCTCCGCTCCTTGGTGATGACCGAGTGATAGATCTTTCCGGTGGTAAAGTTGTTGTCCTGACCCAATTTGGCATGGGTAAACCGTTCATAATGTCCGAGATCCAGATCGGTCTCGGCGCCGTCATCTGTTACAAAGACCTCACCGTGCTGAAAAGGGTTCATGGTTCCGGGATCAACGTTGATATAAGGGTCAAGCTTCTGGAGGGTTACTGAAAGTCCACGGCTTTCCAGGAGAGCTCCAATCGCCGCAGACGCAAGTCCCTTGCCAAGCGAGGAAAGCACCCCGCCGGTTACAAAGATAAATTTTGTGTTATATGCCATTGGTTGCTCCGGTGTGGTTTGATGATTTTACAAAAAAATATTCTAATCATATATTTTTTTAAATTCCTCAATAGTTTTTTTTATCTCGTTATCTTCCACTTCATCTCCCTTTCCCGGTCCAAATACGGCTTCCTCTGAATATATTGACCTGAGGTGCTTAATATCAAAAAGTTTCTCAGAAAAACGCGGGTTCACCTGAATCTGATTTACATCAATTTCGCGCAACAAAAGATCATTTTGATAAAACCTGATGTATCCCGGGTACCAAAGATTACCTTTTTTAGACCATTTACCATACCGAATCTCCAGGTCATCCTTTTCGTTTTCGGTCTTTCCTGTCACGATCCATCGAAGCGGCATAAACGTCTCTTTTTCCACCCACACCTGGGGAACCGATTCATCCGGATACTCGGCACCGAGCACATATGCAATTTTATCTTGAAAACGCCCCAGGCTTGAAACCGATACATCTACTCCCAGGAAAGAGAGCCTTTTTTGAAGCATCAAGGGAGAATGATAGAGAAGAATGTCCTTATAATGATCAAATCGACTGCTCCGGCCCATGCCAGCTTTTCCGTCAATAATGGTCAAAAGGCCATCTGATGAAACAACATGAATCCTGTGGGTATTTTTGGAAAGAATATCGGAACGAAATTTGTCTGGAAAAATGTACCTCAAGGTTTCATTGAGTTCAGCAGGATCATTTTGCAGGCGCTGACGATAAATTTTTAGGGTCTGATGAACCAAAAGTCGTTTGGCCTTTCCAAAATGATTGATCATGAGTTCCAGGACAAAGGGGCCGGGAAGAACATAGGCGATTGCGCTCCCGGAAAAAGATATCAAAATAACCAGGCACAAAAAGCTGACGGCTGTTTTTTTTTGAAAAGGAACCATCTACATCACAAAACTTCTTTTAGAAATTGAGCCCCCTCACCGAGTTCTTCTTCAATTCTGATGAGTTGGTTATATTTGGCAACCCGATCACTCCGAGACATCGATCCGGTTTTAATCTGGCCGCCGTTTACACCCACAGCAAAGTCTGCTATAAAGGTGTCTTCTGTTTCTCCGGATCTGTGGGATATGATAGTTGTATAGCCGGCCTGTTTTGCCATTTCAACAGTGTCGAGGGTTTCAGTAACCGTCCCGATCTGATTGAGTTTGATCAGAATTGAATTTGCAATTCCTTTTTCAATCCCCTTCTTGAATATCTTGGGATTTGTCACAAAGATATCGTCACCGACAATCTGCACAAATCCGCCCAACCGTTCGGTCATCAATTCCCATCCCTTCCAATCCTGTTCTGCAAGGCCATCTTCTATGGAAAGGATCGGATATTTATCTATTAATTCTTCATAATAATCGATCATTTTCTCCGAGTTGAGGATTTTCTTTTCCGACCGAAGGGTATATTTTCCTTTTTGATAAAACTCACTCGCCGCAGCATCTAAACCGAGTCCTATTTCTTTGCCCGGTTTGTAACCCGCTGATTCAATGGCCCGGATAATATACTGAATCGCCTCTTCATTTGATTGGAGATCTGGAGCAACCCCTCCTTCATCGCCCACCGCTGTACTGAGATGTTCCGATTTGAGGATCTTTTTCAGGCTGTGGAAGGTCTCTGCCCCCATCCGTACAGCACGGGCGATGGTTCCTGCGCCAACCGGAATAATCATAAACTCTTGTATATCAAGGCTGTTGGTAGCATGGGCTCCGCCGTTGATGATATTCATCATCGGAACAGGCAAATATCTTGCGTTTAATCCACCCAAATACTTATAGAGCGGTATGCCACTGGAAGATGCGGCCGCTTTCGCCGTTGCCATTGATACACCAAGTATGGCATTTGCACCGAGTTTCGATTTGTTGGGTGTGCCGTCCAGTTTAATCAAAAACCGATCAAGTTTCACCTGATCTGACACGTCCATACCCCGGACCAACGGGGCGATTTTACTATTTATGTTTTTAACCGCGGTCATGACCCCCTTTCCACCAAATCGTTTCGATCGTTTATCCCTCAGCTCTAACGCTTCCCTTTTGCCTGTGGAAGCGCCGGAAGGGACTGCAGCGCGACCCATCGCACCACACGCAGCAAAAACATCGACTTCAACCGTAGGATTCCCCCTTGAATCCAGAATCTCCCTTGCTTTCACATCCGTGATTTCAACCATGATTCCCCCATTTTGATTTCAGCCGGTTTACAGTTTGAAATTTTTTTCATTTGACGAGTTCATCTTGACAAATTTTAATGAAATGGTATTCTTTTATTGTTTTTCTGTCAAGATACAGGCGTATCGCGAAAAGCGATTTTTTGAGTATTAGACCATGATGAACGCTGCAAACTTATATTCCAGCGCCCACCTGATCGTCGCGGCGATAAGAATCCTTGAACACCGGAACAGCTCTCCTCCCTCTGTCGAAAATGTCTGTGATGCCCTCTCGGTTTCTTTGGAACAGGGAAACCTGCTTTTCAGAAAACTGGAAGAGCTTAAGATCATAGAAGTTGTTGAAGGCCCTTACGGAACCCGGCTTTTCGTCAGAAACCATTTAATGGTAGAAGAAATCCCCAAAGACAGCAAAGAGAGCGGAATTGAAGAAGAAATCAAACAGTTTCAAAACACTAAAAAAGACTACACCAAGAAAATAGAGTCCTTTCAAGCCAAACAAGCGGAAAAACAAAAGAATCTTTTTGCTGAACTGGAAAAAAAATTGAAAAAGGATTTGAATAATAAATAGAAAATGCCGGTCAAACACGAAACAGCTGATAGGGCGTCGAGATACGGTCGATTCAAATTGACAAACGAATATGGTAACATTATAATTTTAAGATGAGATATTGTATATTTTTAGCCAAATGGACAACACTCGTCGATAAATCTCAACAAGCAGTTTGCAAAAGCAATTGCAAAAGGGGGGAATTATGTTAAATAGATCGGTTTCCTTGTTTATTGTTTCTATGGGAGTATTGATTTTACTGAGCTGTGCGACCTCTCCCATGGTATCCAAAGACGTAAAGTATGATTCGGCCATATTGGCCCGTGCCTATCGGGTCGCACGAACCATAGAAGATCCTTACAACAAAGACGCCGCAATTGAAAAAATCGCAGGTGTTTATTCCGCCGCCGGACAATTCGATGATGCGCTTAAAACCACAAATGCCATCGTAGATCCCAAGATTAAAGCTTTTGCGCTATCCACCCTGAGCAGGGACGCATGGGAAAGGGGAAAGAAGGAAAGGGCGCTAAATATGTTATTACAGTCTTGCGAGGTCATCAGAACCATTGACGATCCCCATATGAAATCCTATTTGCTTACGTTAAATGCAGTAAAATTTGACAAAATGGGGCAAAAGGACCAGTCCGGGGATGTCCTCACAGAAGCAGCAGAAATCGCAGACACCATCTCAGATGGTCGAGTGAGAGCTTATAATTTTACCATTATTGGAGATAAATATTCAAAGGTCGGGAATAAGGATAAAGCCGGAGAAATACTTTCCAAAGCCTATGAGATCACCCAAAATATTGATGATGTTTCCTCCCAAATTACCATCATGGACATGATCGCAGGTATACTTGCCGAAGATGAGCAATTCGAACAGGCGTTTGAAATCGCCAAGGCTATTGAAGAGATCATTACCAAGGGTGCTGCACCGGATAGAATTGCCGACATTTACGTTACGGAAGGAAAATATCAGGAAGCGGTGGATACGGCTCAAGCCATTGAAAACCCTTATACGAAAACCTTCACATTGGTAAGGATCAGCAACCAAGCCTGGGAAGAAAGGCAGAAAGATATAGCCATCGAAATACTTTCGTATTCGTATGAGGTTGCCAAAACCATTGAACATGAGTTCATCAAAACCGCTGCTATCGATAGGGTGGCGGAAGGATATATCGAAACCGACCAAAATGAGAAGGCATTTCATATCTCCAAAACCATAGAACATCCTTACAATAAAGACGACGCACTGGAGAGAACCGCAGCCGGATATGCAGTGGACGGTCAATATGATCAGGCCCTACTGGTGGTGGAGACCATTGAGGATGATTATTATAAAGCCTCTGCTTTAAATCGAATTGCAAGTGCTCTCATTGAAGCTGAATTAAAGGAAAACGCCATCGAGATCCTATCCCTTTCCTTCGGGATCGCCAAAAAAATACCGGCCGGGTACACCCGGTCCGCTGTTTTGGCCGATATTGCAGGCAGGTTTGCAGAGGCCGGGCAGTACGACCAGGCGGTTCAGGTCGCCGATACCCTTGAAGATGTGCATCAAAAAAGTACGGCTCTGTTCAGAATTGCTTACTGGCATGTGCAAGCCGGCCAGCACGAGCAGGCGATTAAAATAACTGAAATCATTGAGGATGCCTACTATCAGGCCTCTGCTTTAACCTTGATTGCAGCCAATTAGTCTTCTATTTTGGTGCCAATTGGTACCAGAACACCTATCTCAAGTTTCGCACCCCCTATAGGGCGCGGTCCCGCATCTGGTGTGGGGTAAATAAAATTTTTTGGAAAAACAATGCGGCAATCAGTTTGAACCGGTATCCATAAAGTAACCACCGTGCACAGGCACGCGATGGTCTGGTTTCTTTTTACCCTATGCCTGATGCAACTTTCCTTAAAATATCAGATGCGAAACTTGTGCACCTGTTTTATTTTAAACGGTTAAGGCAGTTAAGACAGAACGTCAAAAGACAAGGTGTTTATCCACATACCGGGCTAAAATTTCAGCGGTTGCCCGGGGTGGTCGAACACTTAGGTAATGGTCGATAATGTGGTGGGCCATCTCATGTGCCAGAATCCCCTCGTGAACATCATCAATATTGATGTAAATGATTTTCGATTCAAAGATATACCAGGACCGTACCCGGCGTTTAATCCCGGCCAAACGATAATAGACCTCGTCAAATCGCTTTTTCCGATAAAGAGTGATATTGACCTTCTCTATCTTTCCTCGCATATCGAGTATTTCCTGAACCCTTCTGAACAACGCCTCAACCTTTTTCTTGATTGAATCAATCACATTCTTGGACCCCGATGGAGAAAAAAGACTTTTAAGGCTCGATTCACCGGGCGAATAATCGATTTTTCGGTCAAATTTCTTCAGATCTTTTAATGTTTCGTACCGGATTACCGCATATCGTGTCTCAATGTTCTGGGAAGAAACGCTTGGATCGGTTTTTTTTTGGGATGGTTTGCCTCTGGAACCCG
>Ga0255058_10001412_pt1 | contig 13516 bp, 12 predicted proteins | sample Cases_109_9_MG_FD_188637 | JGI IMG/M metagenome (GOLD analysis project Ga0255058, IMG submission 188637) | Seawater microbial communities from Amundsen Gulf, Northwest Territories, Canada - Cases_109_9 | ecosystem: Environmental > Aquatic > Marine > Gulf | place: Canada: Northwest Territories... | reverse complement strand
AAGCGCTCCTGTACAAAGTCCTTGGAATTAAGTGAAATGAGAGCTCAGCCATTTTACATTTCAAGCCTCTCATAGCTTTTAAATCGTATAGAACAATTATTTGTTGGCTTTTCCTTTAATGATTTTAGACCAGGTGTCCCTCAAAGTAACCGCTCGATTGAATATCAGATTTTCCGGGGAGCTGGAAGGATCGACCGCGAAATAACCCTGTCTAAGAAATTGAAAACCCTCGCCTGGTTTAGCATTCTTCAAGCTCGGCTCCACTCTGCAGGATTTTAAAGTTACATTAGAATTTGGGTTCAATTGGTTCTTTTCCTCAGAACTATCACCAGGGTTTGGGTTAAGAAAAAGATGATCATAAAGCCGGACCTCTGCCGTCAATGAATGGGCTGCGGATACCCAGTGAGATGTCCCCTTGACCTTGCGCCCGTCCTTGGACCAACCCCCGCGCGTTTCCGGATCATAGGTACAACGCAATTCTGACACTTCCCCGCTTTTTTGGTCCTTTATAACTTCCACACACTTAATGTAGTAAGCGTGTTTCAGCCGAATTTCCCGACCGGGGGACAGACGAAAATATTTTTTGGGCGGGTCTTCCCGGAAATCCTCCTGCTCAATATAAATTGTCCGGGAAAAAGGGATTTCTCTAGTTCCCATGCCAGGGTCCTCGGGATTATTCTCCGCCACCAGCTTTTCCTCTTGGTCAGTGGGATAATTTTCAATTACCACCTTTAAAGGGCGCAACACTGCCATCACCCTTGGGGCGCGTTTGTTCAAATTTTCCCGAAGGCAGTGCTCTAGGAGGGCAATATCCACTGTGCTGTCAGCTTTGGCCACCCCAATGCGGTTACAGAAATCCTTGATAGATTCCGGTGTAAACCCTCTCCTTCGCAAACCCGCCAGCGTAGGCATTCTGGGGTCGTCCCACCCTTCCACAGAGCCGCTTTCCACCAACTCCAGCAATTTTCTCTTGCTCATTATAGTGTGGCTGAGATTAAGGCGGGCAAATTCGATTTGTTGGGGATGGAAGGGCGCGTTCAACTGGTCTAAAATCCAGTCGTAGAGAGGGCGATGGTCTTCAAACTCCAATGTGCAAATGGAATGTGTGATCCTTTCAATGGAATCGGAGAGGCAATGCGCAAAATCGTAGGTGGGATAAATGCGCCACTGGTTTCCTGTCCGGTAATGTTCTATTTTTTGTATGCGGTAAATAATCGGGTCGCGCATATTAAGATTGGGAGAAGCCATATCAATTTTGGCCCGAAGCGCCAGGGCGCCATCATCGAATTCTCCTGCCCGCATGCGCTCAAAGAGGCTCAGGTTTTCCTTCACCGGCCGATTGCGGTAGGGACTCTCCTTGCCGGGTTTGGTCAAGGTGCCCCGGTATAGCCTGGTCTTTTCCGGGTCCAGAGCGCAAACATATGCCTTTCCCATCTTTATTAATTGGAGAGCGTATTGATATAATTTTTCAAAATAATCGGAAGCAAAATAAAGACGGTTGCCCCAATCAAATCCAAGCCATCGGAGGTCTTCTTTTATGTTCTTGACATATTCCATGTTTTCTTTTAAAGGATTGGTGTCATCCATGCGCAAATTACATAGGCCTCCCGTGTTTTCAGAGGCAATGCCAAAATTGAGGCAAATGGATTTGGCGTGGCCGATATGAAGATAACCGTTAGGCTCCGGCGGAAATCGCGTTTGGACCCGTCCATCGTTTTTATTATTCTTTAGGTCTTCCGCCACAATGGTTCGTATAAAATCAGCGCTGGTTTTCGTTTTATTAGTGGCCATATTAAATTTCAAACAAGTTTTTTATGGATGAGTTTACCTTAATGTTGCAAAAAAAACCGGCTAAAACCGTTGATGCTGGCTTTATTTCAAGGCATAATCGTCTTTGAGTCCCTTTATTAGATCTTACCATAGGGTTAGCTATGCCTTCACCCCAAAAAAGAAACCTCAAAGCTGCTTCTAACCTAAACTAAAAGCCTTTTAGCTCGATTTTTTTTGCAACATTAAAGTTTATGGTATTGAAACCGAAAGATTTTGTCAATAAATGGAGGTGAAATTTTAAATGTGCTGGCTAAAGATGTTAACCTAATAATGTAATGTCCGCTGCTTACTAAAAAAATTTCTAACTATCCAACCACTGACTTTCACTGACTAAAACATGAACAATGGGTGTTTTAGTCAGTGAAAGTCAGTGGTTGGCAAATTAAAAAATAATAAGTGAAAAATAAACTTGATCCTTTTTCATTTTAAGGTGAAAATATTTCCCGCTATTCTAAATTAAAGAGATGGCACAGAAGAAGCCTTAAATACTATTACACTGTAAAAACTTCTTTTTTGAAAAAGTTTTTTTATTGTTCTCCAGAGCGGCAGCCCTATTTGGTTGCGGCCCCCTGGCCGCTATATGCGAAACCAGTTCAATTGGTCCTTATTTGAAGATTTGCCGATCATAGGAATACTCCGTGGCTACTCCGCCGATCAGGTAGAAAAGATCGTAAAATATTCAGGGAAAGGTGGTTTACGAAACATAGAAATAACTATGAACAGTGAAAATGCCACAGACCTTATTCTTCTGGCCCGGAAAACGGCCCAGGAAACAATGAACGTAGGGGCCGGAACGGTATGCACATTGAGAGATCTTGACTCGGCTCTTTCTGCAGGGGCCACATTTATAGTAATGCCTATCGTCAATCCCGATGTCATCCGGACCTGCAAAAAAGAGGGTGTGCCTGTCATTCCGGGCGGTTTTACTCCCACGGAAATTTATAATGCCTGGCATCTTGGCGCGGATATGGTCAAAGTCTTTCCGGCAAACCAATTCGGACCGGGGTACATAAAAGATATCAAGGGACCGCTCAACAAAATTAAACTTGTCCCCACAGGAGGCGTCAATATGGATAATCTTCAGGATTACATCCAATGCGGAGCCTATGGATTTGGCGTCGGAAGTCCTTTGTTTCATAAGGATCGTGTTGCGGCAGGAGACTGGTCCTGGGTTCAAAGACAGGCAGAAGGATTTGTTGATACTTACAGGAGATGTATGAAAATATAGGGTATAAGGCATAAATAGGATTTTACTTATGGTTGATTTTAGAATTTACAACTTTATGAGGGAATTTACTAAATGACTTGGTTTTTTTCACTTTTTGCGTTTTAATATATTGGAATTATTATTTATTTGAAAATTAGTATCTTAAGGGGGAGTTTCCTAGATGTATCGAGAAAAAATTAAGGTTTTGGATTGCACTATTCGAGATGGCGGTCTGATCAATAATTATCAATTTAATCAGGATTTTGTGAATGCGATTTATCGAGCAGCTTGTGACGCTCATGTTGACATTCTCGAGATTGGCAAAAAACTCTGTGAAAGCGATGAATTTACACGGGAAAAGTACGGCAAATGGAATTTTTGTGATGAGGATGATATCAAGCAAGTTGTTCAATCCTATGAGTGCGAAAATCCTCCGCTTATTGCTGTCATGTTTGATGTGGGCAGGGTGGATGTGTCCACATTGCTCCCTGCCGACCAGAGCGTTATTGGGATGGTTCGCACTGCCTGTTATGTTGTGGACATTGATAAGGGCCTGGATTTGGCAAAACGTTCTAAGGATTTGGGTTATGAAACGACCATCAACATTATGGCATCCTCCGCAGCTATTGAATCCGACCTGATTGAGGCCCTGCAACAGGTTAATAAAACTCCCGAAGTGGATTACCTCTATCTGGTGGATAGTTTTGGCGCTTTCTATTCTGAGCAGGTAACCAGCTATCTGAAGCTGTATAGGGAGCATGCCCCGGATAAAGAACTTGGTTTCCATGCCCATAACAACCAGCAACTGGCTTTTGCAAATACTCAACAGGCTATTATCAATGGTGTGAATCTTCTTGATGCCACCGTGAACGGTATTGGTCGCGGAGCCGGCAACTGCAATTTAGAACTTTTGATAAGCTTTCTAAAGAATCCTAAATTTGATGTCAGGCCAATTTATAAGGTAATCCAGGAGCATATGATACCCTTGCGAAGGGAAATCGAGTGGGGCTATAATGATATTTACGGAATCAGTGGCCATCTAAATCAGCACCCCCGGGACGCGATGAAGCATCGAGCAAACCATAAAATTAAGGACAATTGTTACGATTTTTACAAAGAAGCCACATCCGATCCCATATAACGGTTAGTTTCCTGTTGAGAAGGCAAGCGGATTCCTTTCCATTCAAACAAACAGGCCCGTCAAGTTCCAGGATTTTTGCAAACATTTTGATCATTTCGCTTCATGGCCTTACTCCTTGCCAGGAGGCGGAGGGAAGAAAAAGTTCAATAAAAACCGAAATTTGCAATTTTATTTCCTATATGATTGCTTATAGTTACAGGGATTGGTAGAATAATATACTAGTTAGACGCTGGTCAGAAAAAACATAATGAGTGTGTTCTCAGGGGGTTACATAGTTTAAGGAGTAAAAATAAAGCAACATGCCGCTACTTTGAAGGTCCCCGATCAAATTGTGGATCTTCAATCTTATAATATAGCAATTGCTAGGAATAAGTATGGGATCAAAACTCTTCAAAGCTGGAGCAGAGATAAGTCTGACCATTGATGATGTTAGTTTTAAAGCGGAGGTCGGGAGGCAAACAAAGGAAAAAGTCTTTGAAAAAATAAAGATTCCCTTAGAGTGGAAAAATGCCCTTAAAGATTTTGATATTGGATGTGAGTGTATTGTGTCCTGCAAAATGGATGATCAAACATACAAGCAGTACAAAATGATTTTGATGGAAAAAGAGTTGGATGGTATTCACCCCATTATTCATCTTAAAATGTTTAAGGAGTTTGAAAAGTATTCCGAATTAAGAAAAGATGCGCGGATCAAAACCTTTATTTTTACCGTCATTTCCGAAAATGAGAGTTTAGAAGAGAAAATAAACCAGGGAAATGGTATTGATGGCACAATTTCTGACGTCAGCAAGAAAGGGTGTTTACTGATGTCGGAACATTCCTTTAATCTCAATCATTGTCTGCAAATTGTTTTCAGTTTATTAGATGAGGGACCGCAATTAAAGATTAAGTGCCTGGTTAAAAATAAGCGCAAATCCCATATGGAAAGATGCTTTTATTATGGCCTCGAATTTTTAAATTTGGGAACAAAAGAAGAAGAGGCAATTCAAACGTTAATAAAGGACTTCAATAGGCAAGGTTAAATAACTTTTTTTGAGCGACAAGCCAATTTTGTTGGTTTTTCGCTTTACTTCCATAGACAATGAGCTCAGATCAATTCGATTTTGAAGAAAGCATATTAACTGAGAAGAAGGAAAAATTTAAAAAACCTTCTCTTTATAAGGTTATTTTACATAACGACGATTATACCACTATGGATTTTGTTGTTGAGATATTAAAAATATTCTTCAACAAAAATGAAACTGAGGCCATGCATATTATGTTGAATGTGCACAAAAAAGGCGCGGGAATTGCCGGTATTTATACGTATGAAATCGGTGAAACCAAAGTTATGCAGGTTCATTCTTTTGCTAAGAGCAATCAACATCCATTGAAATGTAGTCTGGAGCCAGAGTAAATGAGTTTAATAGGTCCTGAAGTGGAAATTGCGTTTAATGTGGCGGCGACGGATGCCCGATCGAGGCGTCATGAGTTTTTAACATTGGAGCACCTTCTCTATGCCCTCCTTCATGATGCTAATACTTCTCGGGTTATTCAAGATTGCGGCGGAGTTCCCGAGGCCCTCAAAAAGGAATTAGATGAGTTTTTGAGTAAACAAACTCCCTTGCCAAAGGAAAGAGACGTTAATCCAGAGCCTACAATAGCCTTTCAAAGAGCTATCCAGAGGGCGGCGATTCACCTGCAGACCTCCGAGGCGGGCGGCCAGATAACAGGGGCAAATTTGATTGTAACTTTTTACGACGAACCGGATTCTTATGCTGCTTATTTTCTTAAAAAAGCGGGAATTGACCGATATAATATTGTTAATTATCTATCCCACGGTGTATCAAAAATTGATGAGGAGGGGTTAAATCCCCTGGAAAAGGAAAAGGTTAAGGAAGGCATAGAGGGTCCAAAGGAGGCAAAGGCTCCCGGTAGAAACCCTCTTGAGTTATATACGGTCAACTTGGTGGAAAAAGCCGCCAGAAAAGAAATCGACCCGATTATTGGGCGAGAAGTTGAATTGACCCGAACCATCCAAACACTTTGCCGCAGACGAAAGAATAACCCATTATTTGTAGGAGACTCTGGGGTAGGCAAAACAGCCCTTGCGGAAGGCATGGCCTTGAAAATATTTGAGGGGAAGGTCCCCGATATTTTAAAAAACGCTATCATCTATTCTCTGGATATGGGCGCATTACTGGCAGGCACAAAATACCGAGGCGATTTTGAACAGCGTTTAAAAGGCGTTATTAACGCTCTCGGAAAAATGGATAATACCATCCTTTTTATAGATGAAATACATACCATTGTGGGAGGAGGCGCCACTTCGGGAGGTTCTTTAGATGCCTCAAACCTACTAAAGCCATTTTTGGCTTCGGGGAAACTTAAATGCATTGGCTCAACCACATACCACGAGTACCGAAATTATTTTGAGAAGGACAGAGCTCTTGCGCGTCGCTTTCAAAAAATTGAGATCAATGAACCATCAGTAGAAGAAACAATAAAAATACTCAATGGGTTGAAAGTGCATTATGAAAAATATCACAAAATTAAATATACAAAATCCGCCCTGCAAGCAGCGGCACATCTTTCCGCTAAATATATTACCGATCGCAAGCTACCAGACAAAGCCATAGACGTAATAGATGAAGTTGGCGCCTCCATAAGGATTTTGCCGGCGCAAAAACAGAAATCTACCATTGGATCAAAAGAAATCGAAGCTGTTGTGGCCAGCATTTCAAGGATTCCATCGAAGAGGGTTTCTTCCAACGATAAAAAAAGCCTAAAAAGTTTGGATCGGGACCTTAAACTGCAAGTTTTTGGACAGGATAAGGCTATTGAGGCTCTGGCCAGCGCGATCAAACTATCAAGATCAGGGCTTTCCCATCCGGACAAACCCATTGGATCGTTTTTGTTTACAGGGCCGACGGGAGTTGGGAAAACTGAAGTGGCAAAACAATTGGCCCTGATAATGGGCGTTAAATTTTTGAGATATGATATGAGCGAATATTCTGAACGGCACACCGTCTCCAGGCTCATAGGCGCTCCTCCAGGTTACGTGGGGTTTGACCAGGGCGGCCTTTTAACCGAGGATGTAAATCAATCTCCTTTTAGCGTTCTTCTTCTCGATGAGATAGAAAAAGCACACCCGGACCTGTTCAATATTTTATTGCAGATAATGGATCATGCTACTTTAACGGATAACAATGGGAAAAAAGCGGATTTCCGGAATGTGATTTTAATTATGACCAGCAATGTGGGAGCTCGAGAACTTGCTAGAGGCTCCATTGGGTTTAGTAGTGAAAAACCCGACAAAAGAGATGGATCTAACAAACCTTTAAAAGATACATTCAATCCTGAATTTCGGAATCGGTTGGACGCAATTATTTCTTTTGGCCAGTTAGACTTTCAAACCATCGAACGGGTAGTGGATAAGTTTATAATGCAACTCCAGGAGCAACTTTCTGCCAAAAAGGTGTCCCTTCGGCTGGGGCTTGAAGCCAGAACATGGTTGGCAAAAAATGGATATGATCCAATTAATGGAGCTCGAGCAATGGGACGTTTAATTGATCAGAAAATAAAAAAGGCCCTTGCCGAGGAGGTATTGTTTGGAAAGCTGGAAAAAGGAGGAAGTGTGGATATCTCACTCAAAGATGATAAGCTTGCCTTTTCCTACACCTCCAATAATAAGGCCTAGCTTTTAATAGAAGGGAACCAATATTATTTTCTTGATTAAATTTTTCTTCCCAGCTTTTAAATTATATACAAACCCTAAGCGCTTCTTTTCCTATTCTCATGTTGACCTATCTTAACGGTGATATTCGATTTCCTGATGTTGAGGAGGCGACGGTGGAAGGACTTGTCGCTGTTGGAGGAGACCTGTCTCCACAAAGGCTGATTTTGTCATATCGTCAGGGAATTTTTCCCTGGTACAGCAAGGACCAACCCGTACTCTGGTGGTCTCCAGATCCTCGAGGAATAATTCCATTAAATAAACTCCATATAGGGGCAACTTTACAAAAAATTTTGAAGCGAAAGACTTATGAAATTAAGTTTAACACAGCCTTTGAAAACGTTATGAGGTCTTGCGCAGTCACCCATAGTGATGGCGAATCCGGTTGGATAACTGAGGAAATGATTTTAGCCTATAAAAAACTACATGACCTTGGTTTTGCTCATAGCGTTGAGTATTGGAAAAACGGAAAGCTAGCCGGAGGGTTGTACGGTATTGCCATTGGCGGTTTGTTTGCGGGGGAATCTATGTTCTACAAAGAGCCTAACGCCTCCAAATTAGCCCTGATAGCTCTTGTTGAGCGTATGAAGGTCCGAGGTTTTACTCTCCTGGACTGCCAAATGGTAACGGAAGCGACCAAAAGATTTGGGGCCATTGAAATTAGCCGTAAAGAATATTTAAGACATTTGGGAAAAGCCCTATCTGAACCCTGTAAATTTGTATAACCTGAACCTTTCCCGCGGCATCCGGTTGCCATTGAATACGACATTATAATTGGCAGATCATTTAATTCCGGTAATCATTTCGTATAAAACAATTTTAAGATTTTTGAACAATTTATGAGGGAGTAATAAGGCTATGCCCTTTCCAATTAACCGCCTGAGACGATTAAGAAAAAATGAAAATTTTAGGAGAATGGTACGAGAAACCAGGCTCTCAGTGGATAATCTGATCTATCCTCTATTTGTGACATTCGGGCAAGGGAAAAAGAATGAGATATCATCCATGCCGGGTAATTATCGCTTTTCCGTTGATTTGATTCCAAAGGAAGTTAATGAAGTTCAAAATTTAGGAATTCCGGCAGTGATTCTTTTCGGTATTCCTGAGCATAAGGACGAGGTTGGCTCTGAAGCGTATAATAAATGCGGGGTTGTCCAGGAGGCGGTTAGGGCTATAAAGGCCTCCACCCCTGAAATGATCGTCATCACCGATGTTTGTATTGATGAATACACTTCTCATGGCCATTGTGGTCTTGTTAAGGGAGATGAAATACTGAATGATCCCACCCTTGAACTTCTTTCAAAAATGGCTCTTACCCATACGGAAGCGGGGGCGGATATGGTGGCCCCATCGGATATGATGGATGGGCGGGTGGGCGCAATCAGAAAAACCCTGGATGATAATCGGTTTCCAAATATTCCCATTATGGCCTATTCCGCAAAATATGCCTCCGCATTTTACGGACCCTTCAGAGAGGCCGCAGATTCCACACCAAAATTTGGCGATCGCAAATCCTACCAGATGGATCCACCCAATAGCGGGGAAGCGATAAGGGAGGCAAGTCTTGATATTGAAGAAGGGGCGGACATCATTATGGTTAAACCCGCCCTGCCATACCTGGATATAATTTATAAAGTAAAAAATGCATTCAATATTCCTGTGGCGGCATACAACGTTAGTGGAGAATTCTCTCTTATAAAGGCGGCCGGATTAAAGGGATGGGTTGATGAAGAAAAGGTTATGATGGAAACGCTTGTTAGCATTAAACGAGCAGGCGCCGATATGATCCTGACCTATTTTGCCAAGGACGCAGCGAGGATTTTATCAGCATAAAAGTTACCCTATTTTAATTTCATTAAGGAGTAATAAGGATGAGTTTGTTGGTTGTTGGATCAGTGGCGTTGGATTCAGTAAAAACCCCCTTTGGCGAAGAAAATGATGTCCTGGGCGGTTCCGCCACCTATTTTTCTGTTTCGGCCGGCTACTTTATCGGAGTAAATCTGGTGGCTGTGGTGGGCGAGGATTTTCCAGAAGAACATATTAACCTTCTTAAATCTAATCCTATTAATATTGATGGTTTAGAAAAAAAACCCGGCAAAACATTTCGTTGGAAAGGATCCTATAATTATGACCTTAATGAGGCCCATACCCTGGACACTCAACTTAATGTTTTTGCTGACTTCGACCCTAAAATTCCGGAAAATTACAAGAACAGCAAGTATGTTTTTTTGGCCAATATTGACCCAGACTTGCAAATCAAAGTCCTGGACCAGATAACAAACCCAAAATTGATTGTTTGCGATACCATGAATTACTGGATTGAAGGGAAATTGGATAGTCTAAAAAGATTATTATCAAAGATTAATATTCTAATTATCAATGACAGTGAGACACGAGAACTGGGAAAAGATCCGAATGTCGTCAAGGCCGCTCAAAAGATATTATCCTGGGGGCCGGACAGCATTATTGTTAAAAGAGGAGAATATGGCTCTTTGATGTTTTCGGATTCTTCCATCTTTTCCGCGCCCGCCTACCCTCTGGAATTTGTTTTTGATCCCACGGGCGCCGGGGATTCTTTTGCGGGCGGTTTTATGGGATATATTTCTAAGATGGATGACTTCTCGGAAGAGACAAAAAGGAAGGCCATTATTTTTGGAAGCACAATGGCTTCTTTTAATGTTGAGAAGTTTAGTTTGAAACGTTTGCAATCATTGACCTGGAAAGAAATAGAAAAACGATTTAGATTTTTTAAGAGGATCACTCACTTTGAAGATCTATAGGGAGCCTCTAAAAACTAGTTATTTTCGTTCCTGGCGAGGCGTAAAAAGACGAAAAACCGCAGTTTACATGATAGTAATGAGGATTTTGAGGCTTTTTACAACAAAGCTAGAGGGTAAAAAGAGCAGTTTTTAGAGGCGCTCTATAATGAGGATAATCAGCGGGATTGCAAAAGGTCGTAAACTCTCATCTTTTAAGGGATCGGAAATTCGGCCTACTTCTGATCGTGCCAGGGAATCTCTATTCAACATTATAGGACAAAGATCCGTCCATTCTTCCTTTTTAGACCTCTTTGCGGGCTCTGGCGCGGTGGGAATTGAAGCTTTAAGCCGCCATGCGGACCATGTGGTTTTTGTGGAAAACCAGGCGCCCTCAATTTCTCTAATAAAAAATAATCTCAAAAAATGCGGCTTTTCGGAAGGAATAAATCAGAATATAAAAATAATAAAAAAAGATGTTTTTGACTATTTTAAAAAAGCCAGAAAACAATTTGACATAATTTTTATCGACCCTCCTTATAGCGCAGGTCTTGCTGAAAAATCTTTGATTTCCCTGAGTGAAAAAAGTTTATTGAAACCGGAAGGAATTGTAGTTCTTGAACATTATTTTAAGAATACCATTGAGGAAGAAATCAGCGGTTTGAAATGCTTTAGAAGAAATAAGATTGGTGATTCTGTTTTTTCATTTTTCACATCCTCTAGGAAATGAAAAAGGATCGTGCCTATCCTTAGCGTCATAAAAAAATCTAAATGAAGGCAAGGATAGATTTGATAATCATTTAGAAGGCCTAAAGAACTGCATCCTTTATTTGATTTTGTCTATAAACCCTTGTTGGGAGCCTTCTAACTGGGTGAGCCACAAAGGGTTGGCCTTGAACCATAAGATTTGATATTTAACGATTGAACGCAGTCATGGGGCCGATGATTTTCTAGGGCAGTTATTTTGCCTGGGGTTTTAGATTGATCTTCAAAGAGATTTCTATATGCCTGGATCCGGATGGGTGACTGGAGCGGATCGTAGAATCCGTTGACCTAAACATAAGAAATTCCGGATGCGGAATAGGATTTAAAAAAATCGGCAAGTGTGGTTTATGCTTTCCACAACGTAAAAAAGATAATTTTTACGATCGGGAGAGGTTTGTCCTTGACAGCCTTCTAATGGGTGACTCCTTTATCAAATTCATACTCCTTTTAATTTCCTCCTGATTTGTTCCACCCGTTTACGGTTTTTCCCCATATCAGAATAGCCTAATCGCGAAGCGGAACGAACATGGAACACTCGTTCTTCAGAGCTCAGGTAAAATTCCAGATCGTCCACAAAACCCATAATGGGTGTGCTGCATTCAGCATAAAGATAGGTATCTGATGCTTCAATGAGTTTTACTTCTTCAGAGGACAGCAAAATTTTTCTTAACTTTGCCCATGCGATTTTGGGATCTGAATTAAATGCTAGGGGCTTGATATAATGCTTGCCCTCCGCCTGACTTGAAACACAATTTGGGCTTGATGGACAGGGCGCCAACTTCCTGGATGCCACTCCCAAATTATTTGGCCGCTTTCCAGCTAAAATTCCCATTTCAATAAGCGCTCCATACAACTTTTGGGGCCAATTTTATTCATTTCATTTTCATTGAAATCTGTTACCGGGCCAATGAGTTTCACATAAATACCGGGCGCGTAACGGCCGAACTCAGCCGACGCGTTAGCGGTCGGCTGGAGTGATGTGTTATGTTTCGCTGTCCAATCGTAATTGTACAAAATAATATCTGCCTAAAACTACCATTAAAACACCACCAAGTATCATTGTGGATGAAACCGTTAGACGGAGAGTGATCGCCTCAGACACAAATATAACTCCTCCCAAAGCAGCGATTACAGGAACTAACAGTTGAATCACGGCCGCTTGAGTGGCTGAAAGGCCACCAAGAGCTATATACCATATCGTATAACCAATCCCAGATGCGATGCCCCCTGATAATACAGCTAACAATATGCCCTCAGATGAATAATTAGCATTTTTAATCGTGACGATTACCAAAATAATAACGAGTGGAATGGTCCTTAAAAAATTAAAGGCAGTATCCATAAGCGGGCTCTTCGAGTCTCGCCCCTTAAGGGTATAGATGCCCCATGCAATTCCGGCGATCGCCATAAGTAAGAAGCCAACAGCTGAAGGTGTCGTCACCTCGGGAAGAATTAGATAAACAAATCCCGTAAAAGCGATCGTTATACCTGCCCATTCGGTAATATGTAATCGGTTTCCTGAAATAACAGACAGTAGTAGTATTGTTATTTGGACTGAGCCAAACAAGATGAGCGCTCCCGTTCCAGTGTCCAACGTAATATATGCCAATGAAAATGTAATGGCATAAAGAAACAGCATTAAACTGGCAGACCAGCTACCTTTTTCGGAAGAGCCATTTTTATTTCTATTGATTCTTATAATGACCAGGAGAACAGTAGCGCCAGACAGCAGCCGTATAATAGTAAAACTATATGCATCAATAGACCCCTCTCCCAATGCCAATCGACACAGCACTGAATTTGCGGCAAATGCAATTAATGCTAGCCCAGTAAAGATTATAGTTTTTACTAAATAATTATTGGATTTGTTGATCAATCTCGACACCGTAGAAAACATAACATCCAGCTTAAAAGGGGCGCGTTTTTTGCGCGTCCTCTTTGAAGCTGTTGTTAGGCGTTTTTCCGACCTGTAAAGTATTTCCATACATCGACAATATCGAGCGCCAATGAGATGGCAATAGAAATTGACAAAATGACTAGATAACTTTTAAAAGTGTCTCTCACGGTTGGAATCTCCATCAGCACATATATAAGTAATGGAA
>Ga0255058_10001411_pt1 | contig 13521 bp, 12 predicted proteins | sample Cases_109_9_MG_FD_188637 | JGI IMG/M metagenome (GOLD analysis project Ga0255058, IMG submission 188637) | Seawater microbial communities from Amundsen Gulf, Northwest Territories, Canada - Cases_109_9 | ecosystem: Environmental > Aquatic > Marine > Gulf | place: Canada: Northwest Territories... | reverse complement strand
GGTGCTGACTGTTCTTTGCAACGCCGCCGCTCTGACTGCGCAACATCTCGTTAGTTTTCGGCGAGCGGTATGCCGAGATTACTTCATAGGTACCTTTGCTGCCCAGTGATTCGCGGATGTCATAAATGAGATCGAGCAGCTCCGGATCGATGGTCGTCGCGTCACCGGTCCGAAAATCCGACAGGAACGCATTGATTTCGGTTAACGCCGAATCAATGTGCCGGTCACCCCGGGCAAAGGTCACGTCGAGCCTCTTGTGCGTATGCGTGTGATAGAACGAGAGGCGCTTTTCGTCGATACCCAGGGCCTGCTTGACGGGAAGCATCAGGCTGGCAAGCGACGTGCCGAGCAGTGTCTTGAGGACACTGCGCCGGTGTTTATCCTTCAGAGTTTTCATAGAGCCGCTATTATACGCTGATTGACGGGAAAGCAATTGCGAATGAATCAGGAGCTTAGTGACATGGCGAGAGCGTTAAGGTGGTTGCCGGCAGCCCTTTGTATCGGCATTTTCTCGACGGCCGCAGCGCAAGAGGCAGAGAATCGAGAGGCGTTGCGGGTCGAGATTGAACAACTCCGGGAAAGCGGGATACTCAGTATCGGCGGCGTCGATATTGCCGCAGGCGACCTCCTGGCCGAAGTCTACGAGCGGCGTAACTTTTCGCCGACATGGTCAGACATAGACCAGATCGGCGAGTTGATTACCGCCATCAAAGGCACGTTTGAAGACGGCCTGGACCCCGCCGATTACCACCTCGAAAAAGTCGAGTACGTTTACCAGGAACTCGCTTCCGGGCGCGTCGCAAATCCGCAGGAACGGGCGGCGCTCGACCTGATGCTGTCCGACAGTCTGATTCGTCTGGGCTATCATCAGCGCTATGGCAAGGTAAATCCCGAGAGTCTCGACTCGGTATGGAACTTTCGGCGCGAGCTCAACGGCCGGGACCCGGCTACAGTCGTACAGCAGCTGATCGACGCGCCGTCGCTGACGCAATTCCTTGCCGCTTTATTGCCGCGCGGCTGGGTTTACAAAAAGCTACAGGCCGGGCTCGCTGAGTACCGACAGATCGAGGCTGCGGGAGGTTGGCCGCAGGTACCCGACGGTCCGACGCTGAAGCCGGGGGCGACTGACGAGCGTCTCGCCACCCTGATGCGGCGGCTCGCGATCACGGGTGACATCGAAAACATTCAAACGTTTGCGCCGATTACCGTCTATGACGAGATGTTGCAGGATGGCGTCCGCAGATTTCAGTCACGACACGGACTTGATGCCGACGGCGTCGTCGGACCGGCAACGCTTGGGGCGATGAATGTGACGGTTGGACAAAGGGTCGAACAGCTGCGCTTGAATCTGGAGCGCACGCGCTGGGTGTTTGAGGACATCGAGGACAATTTTGTGCTGGTCAACGTCGCCGGCTTCAGAGCTTACGTGCTGCGTGACCGTGAGGTCATCTGGGAAACGAAAGTGCAGGTCGGCAAGACCTATCATCAGACGCCCGTATTTCGTGATGAGATCAAGTACCTCGTATTCAACCCGACCTGGACCGTACCGTACAGCATCGCAACCAAGGAGATGCTGCCACGGATCCAGAGTGACCCACGGTATTTCGAGAACCGGGACTTCGATGTGAAGGATCGGACCGGAAAGATCATCGATCCGGCGACGGTTGACTGGTCACAGGTGACGCGGCGAAATTTCCGCTACACATTGGTGCAGCGGCCTGGACCTGATAATGCGCTTGGCCGCGTCAAGTTCATATTCCCGAACGAGTATGCCGTCTATCTGCATGATACGCCGAGCAAGTTCCTGTTCGGCAGGGCCGAGCGTGCATTCAGCCACGGCTGCATCCGGGTGGAGGATCCGTTCAAGTTTGCCGAGGTATTGCTCGGTGCGGACGGCTGGGACCGTGAGCGGATCGACGCGACTGTCGAGAGCAGGGAAACGAAGACCGTGTTTCTGTCGAAACCGTTACCGGTCCTGCTGCTTTATTGGACGGCCATGGTCGACCGGGACGGTATCGTGCATTTTTACAATGATGTTTACGAGCGTGACCAGCGAATCGCCAGGGCGCTCGACGCACCATTCAGGATCGAAATACCGCAGAGCTGAAGGGTCGGACCAGCGCAAGCCTCTGAGAATTAACGTAATTCGATCGTAATTAGCCCATATTCAGACAGCTAATGGGGCAATTTTGGCCCCAAAAACGGCGATTTCACGGTCGAACCGCATCTTATCGGGCGACTGAAGGCAAAATGTACTGCGTCATCATTTCGTCGACCTGGCTGTGCATGTACGGTTGACCGTAGGCGCTGGCTGTTACGACGACGACAAGTTCCTGCTTGTCAAATACGAATATCTTGTTACCGCCATTTCCAGCGCAGTAAGATACCGGCCATTTCTCGCCAGCAACCTCATAGGTCTTTTGCCACCAGAGGTACCCGTATCGATTGCCTGCAACCGTTGTTTCAATACCCGGGCGCAATGTTGCTTCAACCCAGTGAGAGGGGAGAACGCTTTCGTTTTCCCAGCGCCCACGATTACGATGCACTTCGCCGAACTTGGCGAAATCCAACGGCGTCAACTGAATACCGCCGGCTGTGTTGACGACATGTTGTGGCGTGTGCGGCCACTCGTAGTTCGTTATGCCGAGCTTCCCAAAGAACCTGTCATGCGCATAGACTTCCAGTCCACCGGGGACAACCTGGTTCAATATGTCCCCGACAACAACAATCCCTGCCGTGAAGTAACGCCACTCGTCTCCGGCATTTCGGTCCCCGGCCATCGGCAGATTCAGGGTCCACTCTACCCAATCGGCCTGCGGATACATGTTTTCCTCGTTTCCTAAAGAGTCACGATCAAAATCGTATCCGTCGAAACCCGACGTCATTGTGATCAGTTGCCGCAGCGTTACATTCGCTTTTTCGCGGGAGAAATTGTCATAAGCATCCAGTTCATAAAAATCACTCAACGGCTGATCGAGACTCTTGATATGGCCCTCTTCAATGGCGATGCCGAGAATCGCGGCCGTAAAAGTTTTTCCTACTGATCGCGGGTTGTGTGTGCTGTCGCGATCCGCGCCGTTGTAATAGCGCTCGACAAGAAGTGCCCCATCCCGAATAACAATCACACTGTTGATGCGCTTGTACACATCGTCCTCGATTGCCTGATCGAGGCTCGCTATTTTTTCCTGATCAAAATCCGCGCTAGCGACCGGCCAGCTGGATACCAGTTTTGCAGCGTTCGCCGTGAAACAGGGGGCCATTAGCAACAGGAATATCGCGACGAGCAAGGACTGGTTGTGTGCTTCGTTAATACTGTTCATTGTGTCTCCATCCGGGAGCGAAGCCAGGCGAGCAAGGGCTCTCTGGCGCTGGTCATGTTTTGTCCAAGTAACTTGCAGGCAGTCGGCAGATCAGACTTTTCCAGCGCGACAAGGATTGCCTCGTGCTCGTTGGTTGCCATTTCGACATTGTTTTTCTGACTCAAATAGGCAAATTCATATCGTCGGGATTGCCAAATCAGCTGCTCGATAAAACCGAGCAATATTTGATTGGGGCAGTCGGTAAGCAAAGTACGGTGCCACTTGTCATCCAGGTCAATCGCTCGCCCCGGGCGACCCTTGACTTTTGCGATCCGCTCGTTGATTCGTCGAAGTTCCGAAATCCGTTTTTGATTGGGGATTCCTGCCAGGCGCAGCGCTTGCGGGTCCAGGAGTGTGCGTAGGGGATAAAGTTGCTTGACTTCAGCAACCGTGAGGCTCTTGGCGAAAAAACCGCGTCGCGGTTTGCATTCAAGAAGCCCTTCCGCTGTCAATTGCGACAACGCTTCTCGCAATGGCGTCCTGCTTACATCGAGTTTCTCAGCAAGGCGGACCTCATTGACGTGCTCACCGGGCGGCAATTCGCCGTCCGCAATCATGTAACGGATCACATGGGACAAGTCATTGCTGATGTTAGATCGATTTGATGCGCTGACCATAGTGCCGGGAGCCTAACATAAAGTGTATACTGTATACAATTATGCATGACACCGAAAAATAGTCGCTGTCACTCCCGGCGTGAGTATTGCTGTCTGTTCTTTGAAGACGAGGACGGGAAGCAACGGATGACTCCGGGAAGGGAACCGAACCGTCCAGTCGCAACGACGCGGCCCGAAAAATTTCGATCATCAAGAATGGAAGCAACAGTTCTAATTGCCAGCGGCGGTAGCGCCCAGGCTGAAGTGACGGCCGGACAGCTTGCGAAGGCAGGGTACTTCTGCTTCAACGATGGGCCGAGCAACTGGACACATTGCGTGCTGGAGCGGCACTTTGGTAATCCGGTCATTCCGGTAAAGGTGTTGTCGGAAGACGAGAGTCATTTGCTGGGAACGGAACAACTGCTTCGTGAGGACATTTATTCCGGTCAACCCTGTCCCCAGGACGGCCTTGATTTCTGGGATTTTCTAGGGGAAGAGTTTCCGTACTTTGCGTGTCACCACTTCCACGCCGGACACCACTGACCGATCGGTTATTGACCTACAAGCACCCACCGTCGCAGGTGGGTGCTTTCAACCTGGCACAAAAGTGGCCTGCCGGGTTTCGCTTCACGAGAATTTTGGTCGATCGTCCGCTTGAGATGGCAACCTTAGAGCTGCCGCTGAGCTTTTACGATGGTGACTGACAGGAGGCGGCGCTAATCAGGCATTAAGTTAAATGTCAGGTAGTCGGACGAAATTTCTACTATGCTTTGGTGACAACAACAACAAATCCGAGCTGGCCGATAGACGGTAACACAGCGCCTCGCGTCTTAAAAACAAGGTGTCAGTATTGTTTCGCTGATACGTTTTCTCGACACGTTCCCTTGTTTGGCCTTGTGTTACAAGCTCGACGAAAACAAATCTGACAAGATGGAGAGACTACGATGATCAATGAAAATCGATGGTTGCCGCTGATTTCTGCGCTGTTAACCTGCCATGTGGCGCTCGCTGACGGGATTGTAAGTGAAATCAACAAGGCGCCGGTAACGCCTGATGGAAACGTCGCGGGTGCGGCGACCGACATTGTGATCGATCTCGATCGTTCTCTTGACCCGGCGGTCGAGGGGCGATCGCTGCTGGCCGGTTGCGCGATCAGGCTTACTTTGCCGAACGCGTTTGTGAACACCGGGCTGCCGGTGCAGGATATTTTCAGTTCACCGACGTGCGCTCCGGGTAACTTCGGATGTAGCTCTGCGATACTGCTCCAGGGCTGGCCGCAACATCCGTTACTGCCTGTCATTCCACCACCGGGTCCGGCAACCCAGTACGCGCTGACCCTGGAAGGGACACACACGCTGGTTTTCACTGCGCTGGTCGATGTTGTGCCTGGCAATGCTGCGCCGGGTCCTGGCTTAAAGCAGGCTCATCTCCTCTTATTTGGCTTCCGCAATCCTGAAAAACCGGGTTTTTATCCCATTAACGTGGATGCCCAGACGGGACCGGAATGCGCATCGGAAACAGGCGTCGGCACGATACATATACTTCCCGAAATACGCCCGAGTGTTCAAGTCACAAGTGTGTTTAATCCAGGGGCGCCGAACACGATATATCAGCATGCCGCACCGGGTGGGGACGCTCCATTGGCCTTGGACCTCCTGCTCTGGGCGCGCGATGGAGGTCCGTTGGACGGAGTCACGATAAATATGGTTAATAACGATCACGCGTTGCTCATGCAGGGAGAAAGAGCGGTTGGTCATATGCGAATCGATGCACCGGCGGGTGCAAGTGGTCATGGAATTATTGACCTTGGGCCATCGACGGTTATTAATACTCCGGTAACCGGAGTACCAACTGCCCGTCTCACCGCGCAGTTCACGGCTGGTTCTGCATCAGGCCGGTATACGGCTACGATCTCATTAAATGGCGGCAATTCGATCAACATGTTCGTTGACGTGGAATAAGGTACTGACGGCCTCCGGCGCGTCTGCTTGGCTTCGGCCTAGGTTTCGCATCTGGTTCGGTTCGTGCCTGTTATTACAAGAAGCCTCTCATCTGGCTGAGGACGTTCGCCAGGTGAGAGGAGGCATTCCTCGGTTGTGGCCCGATGGCCCCGCGCCGCAATCTCGAATGTCGCCATCAGGTCGAAAGCACAGTTATTAGTCCGAATCTAATGAGCAGCGTTCGACCCGTTCCTGTCTGTCGCGGCATTGTTTTTCTGGCTGAGCCAGGCTTACTACATGAGCGGTGGGCGTGATGTGGCTGATCAGCTAATTGCGGAAGTGATGTTTGAATAACCAAACTATCTGCTGGTGCTGGGTTGCGGCTGGTAGAGTTGATAGCGACGGGCGGCGATTCTCGATCCGTTGAGGGACTCGCGCTGGGTTACCAGGCGCTGGGCCGCATGGCTGAATGATGTCCAATCCTGAGTGATCCTGCCGGGGGGCAGTCCCCATTCCGGGACGGTCCCCAATATCCAGTCTTCCTGGTTTTGTAGTCGTACGGTTATCTTTGCTTTACATTCCGGGTTCGCAATTCGACCGCGTTGAATGACTGCCATGAAGAAAGTCGCTGCTTGCCTCCTGTGTACCTTTTTCGCTCCTGTTTCAGCACCTGCGGATGAGCCGCTCACGTTGCTCAAAGCGGCACGCGTGTTTGATGGCGAGCGAATGCATTCTGACTGGGCGGTTTTAGTCGAGGGTCAGTCGATCATCTATGCCGGTCCGGTCGACAGGGAGCCGAACCTCGCGGTCGAAAAGACAATCGATCTTCCGGGACAGACGCTGTTGCCGGGATTGATCGAAGGTCATTCGCACGTGCTGTTGCACCCGTATAACGAGACCAACTGGAATGACCAGGTATTGAAGGAGTCTGAGGCGGAGCGCGTCATACGTGCCGTGAACCATGTGCGGGCATCGCTGCTGGCGGGCATCACCACCATGCGTGATCTGGGCTCGGAAGGTGCTGGCTATGCAGACGTTGGTCTGCGCGATGCCATCGTCAAAGGACTTATCCCCGGTCCCAGGCTGCTGGTTGCCGGCCGGGCGCTGGTCGTGACCGGCAGTTACGGTCCGAAAGGTTTTCACGAACGGGTCGAAGTGCCGCTGGGGGCGGAAGCGGCCGATGGCGTCGATGATCTCTCCCGCGCAGTTCGCGACCAGATCGGGCACAACGTCGATTTTATAAAAGTGTACGCCGATTACCGCTGGGGGCCGGCCGGTACCGCTGCACCCACTTTTACGCAAAGTGAACTGGAGACGATTGTAGAAATCACCCGTAGCAGTGGCAGGCCGGTGGTTGCACACGCGTCTACCGCTGAAGGGATGAAACGCGCGGTGCTGGCCGGAGTCGAGACCATCGAGCACGGTGATGGTGGTACCGACGAGGTCTACCGGCTGATGGTCGATCGGCATGTTGCGCTGTGCCCGACGCTGGCAGCAGGGCACGCTATCTCGCAATACAGCGGCTGGGAAAAGGGCGTCGACCCCGAGCCGGAACGCGTTGAAAATAAGCGGAAGTCGTTTCGTGCCGCGGTGGCTGCAGGTGTCACGATCTGTTTCGGTGGCGATGTCGGTGTGTATCCACACGGTGACAATGTTCGCGAATTGGAGCTGATGGTGGAATATGGCATGGGTAACATCGCTGCTTTGCGGGCTGCGACGTCCGTCAATGCCGATCTCTTTCATCTTGAAGACAAAGTAGGGCGGCTCGAAGCGGGGCTGCTCGCTGACATCATCGCGGTCGATGGCGATCCGCGCGAAGATATATCGAGCTTGCGGAACATTCGCCTGGTGATGAAAAACGGCGTTACTTATCTAACCAGCAAATAGGAGCGTCTGGATGAAGAGCAATTTCAATAGCGCTGTCATGGTAACTATCCTCAGCGTGTTACTCACTGCTTGTCATGCCGATATCGAAATAGACTTCGCCAGTGAACTCGCTTTCTCCGTTATGTACGATGCCGGCTTGTCCGATGCTACCCAGGACGGCCGCCTGTTGCTGCTCCTGGCAACACATGATGAAAAGGAGCCGCGCTTCCTGGTGGATAATTCGGTCGAAACGCAGTTGATCTTCGGCCGCAACATAAAGGACTGGGAGGCAGGGGCATTGCTTGTCATCGATGAGTCGGCCATCGGCTTTCCTTTGCCTGATTTATCACAGGTGCCGCCGGGGACCTATTACGCGCAGGCGTTGTTGAACCGTTACAAGGATTTTCACCTGTCCAACGGCAAGGTGGTGAGCTTGCCGCCGGATCGCGGGGAAGGGCAGCGATGGAACCGGAAACCGGGGAATTTCTATTCGGAACCGGTACAGATCGAGATCGGTGATGGGGGCAGCCAGTCATTTTCTATCGTGCTGGATCAGGTGATCCCGGATATCGAGCCGCTGGAGGACACGGAGTACGTCAAGCACATTCGGATGCAAAGCGAGAAGTTGTCCGGGTTCTGGGGTGAGGATGTGTATCTGGGCGCGCACGTGTTGCTGCCGCATGGCTTTGCGGAGCACCCGGAAGCGCGTTATCCCCTGATGATCTTTCACGGGCATTTTCCCGATGATTTTGGCGGTTTCCGGACCGAGCTGCCGGACCCTGACCTGGAGCCCGATTACAGTGCTCGCTTTGACGTGCATGGTTACAACATCATCCAGCAGCAAGAGGCGTATGACTTTTATCAGACCTGGATCAGTGAGGATTTCCCGCGCTTCATCGTGATCGAGATTCAGCACCCGACGCCGTATTACGACGATTCCTATGCCGTCAATTCAGAGAGCCAGGGCCCGTATGGCGATGCGCTGACTTACGAGCTTATTCCTTATATTGAAGAGCAGTTCCGGGGCATCGGCGAGGGCTGGGCGCGATTTACCTATGGCGGTTCCACCGGCGGTTGGGAAGCGATGGCCGTGCAGGTGTTTTACCCGGACGAATACAACGGCGCGTTCGTCGCCTGTCCGGATCCGGTCGACTTCCGCGCTTATCTCACCGTCAACATCTACGATGACGAGAATGGCTACTGGTATGAGAGCCAGTTCCAGAAATTGCCGCGGCCCGGACACCGGGATTACCTGGGTGATATCGTTGCGAGCCAGTATGACTACAACCGCCTGGAGGCGGTCCTGGGTGACAGAGGTCGTTCCGGACAGCAGTACGACATCTGGGAGGCGACCTACTCGCCGATGGGCGAGGACGGCTATCCCGTCCGCCTGTGGGACAAGGAAACCGGCGAGATCGATCATAAGGTGGCCGGGTATTGGAAGGAGAATTATGACCTGCGCTACATCCTGGAACGTGACTGGGCCACCTTGGGGCCAAAGCTTGCGGGCAAGCTGCATATCTATGTCGGCGACATGGATAACTATTACCTTAACAATTCCGTGTATCTTGTTGAAAAATTTCTGGAATCTACGACTGATCCCTACTATGGCGGGGAAGTGGATTACGGCGATCGCGCCGAGCACTGCTGGAACGGCGATCATGCGAATGGCAACCACATCTCCAGGTTGCGCTACAACACGATGTATGTGCCGAGGATCTTGAAACGCATCGAGGAATCGGCTCCCGACGGGGCGGATTTGACCAGTTGGCGGTATTGAGGTCGGTAGGCGATTCGCCAGAAACATGTCGGCAGAATCCATAGTTGTTGTTGGCGCCGGCGTCGTGGGTGCGTCGGCTGCGCTGGCGTTGCAGCAGGATGGCCACCAGGTAACGCTGGTCGACCGGGAAGGTCCATGCGCCGGCGCATCTTTTGGCAATGCCGGGGTTGTTGTTAACGCTTCCTGTGCGCCGACCGCCATGCCCGGCATCGTCTTTGACGTGCTCCGAATGATCGGCCGGCCGCTGTCACCGTTGACGATCAGGCTTTCCTATCTGCCAAGAGTACTGCCATGGATGGCAAGATTCGTTAACGAGAGTCGGGTCACGCGAGTGCATGCCAACGCAATCAATCTGCATGCGCTAACGCAGGGTGCGGGGCAGGGTTGGCGAACGTTGACCGAAAACACCGGGCTGAATACGTTGCTGAGGCAGGATGGCTGGCTGAAGGTCTACGAATCGGACCATTCCTTCGCGCGATCTGCGCGCGCCCGATCGTTGATGGATGAGTTGTCCGTTCCATATGAGATATTGAATCCTGCCGATATTCAGGCGCTCGAGCCGCATCTGGCGCCAATCTTTGCCCGCGCTATTTATCAACAAGACACTCTGCAGATCAGCAATCCAGGGCAAATGATTTCCGCCATGGTGGAGTTATTCGCAAACCGGGGGGGGCGGTTCCGAAAATTCGATGTGCAGCGGATTGAAATCGGTGACGGCGGGGTCGCGATTCGGAACCAGTCAGAATCAATCGCTGCGGACAAGATTGTGATTGCTACCGGAGCCTGGTCCGGTGTGCTCGCGACGCAGATTGGTGACCGCGTGATGCTGGACACGGAACGCGGGTACCACCTTATGCTGCCGGCCGACAATAACGCGATGCTCGGGCGACCGGTGATGAGCGCGGACCATTCTTTCGTATTGTCACCGATGGAAACCGGGTTGCGTCTCACCAGTCAGGTTGAATTTGCTGGGCTTGATGCAGCGCCGGACTATCGTCGTGTGCGCAGGCTTGTACCGATCGTAGCGCGGATGCTGCCGGGTCTGGACACAGAGGAACAATCAGTCTGGATGGGATGTCGTCCCTCTTTGCCGGATTCGTTACCAGTGCTCGGTTTTTCACCACGATGCAATAAAGTCCTGTATGCGTTCGGGCACCAGCACTTAGGCATGACGCTCGGCCCGCTATCTGCGCTTATCATTGCGGACCTAGTTGCCGGTCGCGATCCGGGGATCGATATGCATCCCTATCGCATCGACCGCTTCTGACAGTGAGCGAAACAGTGATATCGTCACAACAGCTCGGTTTTGGACTCGAAAATGGCCACTTAAGGTCCTGGATTAGGTGTTTTTTTGGTTAATAGCTTTATAAAACAAACGCTTGTACAGGTCCGACCCCGTTGATCAGGGACGCGCTGGCCAGCCTGCGTGATCTTCTGCCGATCGTCGTCGTTATTGGCGTGTTTCAGGTCTTTGTATTCGGGGAGTCTGCCTCCGACCTGATGTCACTGGCTGTCGGCGGTCTTTTTGTCGTTGCAGGTCTCGCGTTCTTCATATTCGGACTACGGCTTGCCTTGTTTCCGATTGGGGAAGAGATCGCCCATTCGCTGGCAAGAAAAGGCAGCGTATTCTGGCTGGTCGTTTTTGCTTTCGTGCTTGGATTTGGCACCACCATCGCAGAACCGGCTCTGATTGCGGTTGCCGCAGAAGCAGCGGAGGCCGCGGCGGGAGCAAATGCGATCGGGTCCTCTGTCGAGTCAATGGATAATTACGCGCTGGGCTTGCGGTTGACGGTGGCGCTGGCCGTCGGCGTTGCCCTGGTCGTTGGCGTTGTCCGAATACTGGCCGGTTGGCCATTGCCGATCATGATTATCGGCGGATATCTTCTCGTGGTCCTGATCACAACGATTGCGCCGGACGATATTGTCGGCGTCGCATATGACTCCGGTGGCGTAACGACTTCCACGGTAACAGTGCCGCTGGTTGCGGCCCTCGGTGTCGGCCTTGCGAGTTCACTGAGAGGGCGTAATCCGATGACCGATGGATTCGGCCTGATTGCCTTCGCCTCATTGACACCGATTCTGTTTGTACTTGTCTACGGAATTATCGTGCAATGGAGCTGATTTTTTCCGCCGTTGAGTTTGTTACCAAAAGTGCAGTTGATGTGCTGCCGATCGTAGTATTCCTGTTTGTCTTTCAGCGGCTGGTCATCGGCGGGCCGATGCCCAACCGCAAACGGATCGCAGTTGGGTTTCTTTTCGTCGTTGTCGGGCTCGGGTTGTTTCTTGACGGATTGGAGCAAACGCTGTTTCCGTTGGGTCGCCTGATGGCTCAGCAACTGACGGACCCGGAGTTCCTGCAGGCGGTCGTGGGGCACGGCGCGGCGGCCCTGGTCTGGCAGGACTATTACTGGGTCTATCTGTTCGCGCTCGCCATCGGCTTCAGTACAACACTTGCGGAACCGGCGTTGATTGCCGTTTCCATGAAAGCGAACACCGTGTCAGGTGGCGCGATTGGCGTGTGGGGCCTGCGTGTGGCCGTTGCCATCGGCGTCGGCGTCGGCGTGAGCCTCGGCTGTTTTCGAATCATTACCGGCGTGCCCCTGCAATATTTTATCGCAGCAGGCTATCTGGTCGTGATTGCGCAGACGGCGGTGGCGCCGAAAATGATTGTTCCACTGGCGTATGATTCCGGCGGTGTGACAACGTCCACTGTAACGGTTCCCCTCATCACTGCGCTCGGGCTCGGACTCGCCGAGGCGGTGCCCGGGCGCAGCCCGTTGTTGGACGGATTCGGCCTGGTGGCTTTTGCGAGCCTGTTTCCGATAATCTCGGTCCTCGCCTACGGCCAGCTTGCAGTTTTGAAAAACCGCGTCTCAAAGTCCGATCCGGATAAACGGGACAGAGAACAGGAAGAGAGTCATGCACTTTAAACTTATCATTGCCTTCGTTGAAGACAAAAAAACGGATGCCATTATGGAAGCGGCGCGTGAAGCGGGTGCAACAGGATGCACGGTCATCAATAACGCCCGCGGAGAAGGTATCAAGGAGAGCAAAACGTTTTTCGGCCTGACCCTGGCAACTCAACGCGACGTCGTGCTACTGCTGGTCGAGCAGCATCTGAGCCGGCATATTCTGGAACACATTGGAGAAGTCGGCGAGTTCGATGCGAAACCGGGCACCGGCATCGCTGTTCTGATAGATGTCGAAGATGCGGTCGGTGTACTGCATCAGTCAGAAGAACTCGGTGAAATTGTGGAGGAAAACCTATGACCATTCCGAACTGGGGTTCCGTACGAAACTGCATGCGTAAGGAAGTGACGGAGATTGACGGTCGGCTCGACGTTCTTTCGGCAATGAAAATAATGAAAGAAGTCGGCGCGACGAGCCTGATCGTCAAGCGGCGGGACGAGAACGATGAGTATGGGATGCTGCTGTTTTCGGACGTTGCAAAGAAGGTCATCGCCCAGAATCGTGCACCGGAACGGGTGAACGTCTATGAAATAATGGCGAAACCGGTGCTGACTGTCCGGCCGGACATGGATATTCGCTACTGCGCGCGATTATTTGATAATTTCGGAATCAGCCACGCACCGGTTGTTGAAAACGACAAGATCGTCGGCATCGTCAGCTATTATCTTCTGGTGCTTCAGGGCTTGCCGGACTTTGACTGACGGATGAAATGAGTGCCGCATGTGCTGACTCCTGGCGCAACGGATCGGCTACTACTCCACCAGGCCCAATGCCGCGCGGAGGCCGTTCAACAGTGATTGCACCTGCTCGCGGTCGAATGCGTTATTGGTGATGGTCAGCAAAATCCCCCGATCCCGAAACCAGCGCGCGTCGGCGAAGAAAAAGCCGTTCCCGCCGGTATGGTCGATGACCTCGCCCCAGGGTTTATCGAGGATTGACCAGCCGTAGCCGTACCAGACGCCCTCGCTGCGTTGTGCATGCCGCTCGAACTGCCTGGACTGCCAATCCGC
>Ga0255058_10001410_pt1 | contig 13527 bp, 9 predicted proteins | sample Cases_109_9_MG_FD_188637 | JGI IMG/M metagenome (GOLD analysis project Ga0255058, IMG submission 188637) | Seawater microbial communities from Amundsen Gulf, Northwest Territories, Canada - Cases_109_9 | ecosystem: Environmental > Aquatic > Marine > Gulf | place: Canada: Northwest Territories... | reverse complement strand
TCATCTCCGCTGATACCCGCATTCGCTTCATAAGCTCACCGAACCTCGGGAATCAGGATAGGGTCTGGTTCGACAACGTGGATATATGCGCAAAGAACTAGAAGGGGGGGGAGGTGCATGCATCTCCCACCAGACGTGGAATCCACTTCCTTAGTGTCTTCTGTTGTAATAAACTGTTGTGTAGGCAGTATTTACCCATAGACAATATTGACAAAAGTCTAGTTTTGTCATCATTCCTCTTGAAGGCCCCATTTTGAATACCATTCACATATCAAGCGTATAATTAGGTGGTAAAATAACACCCCTTTTTCAAATCAATAATTTTCACTTGACGACATAAGGAATATATGGCAATATTCCGGCATTGTACCCATTACCTTCCTGCGGCTTGATGTATTACCCACACATAATGTCGTAGGCGTAATAATAATGCTATATTTAGCTTTTGTTATTACTGCTTAAGAATTATGCCACTGTATCTCTGAGTTGAGCGCATAAAGTAATATATCACTTACATTGTACGTTTCAATATCCACAAACCGATTCAAATAAACCCATTAAATAGAGTATAGAGAATCATGAAGTTTTTAGACTAGAATAAATCCGAAAAATTACACAATATAAAACGGAGGAATAATAATGAATAAGTTTTTTGTGTTTTTATGTATTATGCTATTGTCTTTTGGAATAGCGAGAATTGCGAATGCAAATGCAGAATGCGGTGGTGAAGTATGCAATATAACTTTAGGTTCCGTGTCAGATGCCCCCAGATCAACGTTTGGGGAGAAAGGTGCTGGTGCTGTTGAAACCTTTGGTCAAACTTTCAAACTTCCAGAGGGCTGCACAGTGCTTGACAGCTTTACATTTTTTGTGGATAACTTGGACAGGGCACCATGGGACCCAACGACTTTCAAAGCTTATGTTATGGAGTGGGATGATAGAATTGGCGAAAAACATGCGATTGAACCAGTTTTATACCAAAGTGCACCAGTTAGCACGACTACAGATGGGACCCCTACATTCGAAGAATTCATGTTTCCCACTGGAGGATTGACATTGGATCCAACTCTGGTTTATGTAGCCTTCATTAGTGTAGCAGAACTTAGTGTTGGCAGTTTCGAGGATGCTCGTGTTGATGCATGGGATCTTGATTTGTACGAGGACGGCAGTTTCTTTTTCCATGACCAGATAACTACTCACGACTTTTCAGAGTTGACTACTAAAGTCTGGGACACCCATGACACTGACACGCCCGAGATAGTAAGAATCGATTTGGCATTTAATATGACATTTTCATCTCCGGGTCCACCAGCACCAGAAGTGCAATTGGAGGGACTCGCTCAGCAAGTTTTTGAACTTAACCTTCAAAAAGGCATAGATAATAGTCTGGATGCGAAACTGGACAGTGCATTGAATGCCCTTGCCGATTTCAACGAAAACAATGATGTTGCTGCCATCAATTCGCTGCAGGCCTTCATTAATGCTGTTGCAGCACAGAGTGGTAACAAAATTCCCGAAGGAGATGCTACTGAGCTAATCGAGGCAGCACGGGCTATAATTGAATGTCTTAGTCTTAGTAGCTAGGTAATTATTTAACAATTTTTTATTATTATACTGACACCTACATTCTTCATATACTGAGGGATGTAGGTGTTTTTTTATATCTATCTCACCTCAAAACAACCGGCAATATTGACAAAAGTCTAGTTTTTATCATTCCTCTAGAACGCCATTCACTTACCAGGCATAAACAGATGGTAAATTCTTAGTTTTACAATTGATTGTAAATCCTGCCTAATTTCCTTAATCAGTTCTCTTGACTATTACCTCAATAGGTGACCCCATGCCTCACTTATTGTCAGTAGGACAGAATTGAAGAGTGTCTATTTATTAGACATATTGATCTCTTTTTTCGAAAAAATATACAATATAACCCAACTATTAAATACCATCAGAACATAAATATAATTATGGCAGCAGGATTCTGCAGATTTTAATGTATCCTAAAACTTAACTTATTGTGAAATAAGAACTTAATAAACTTAAACCTCTAAGCTCGATTCAAAGGCGTTGAAGACGGGCCTGGCTTTGCCTGTGGTTCAACACACGGCATGAAGTTTGCGAAAACATCTTGACATTGTATAGAAATTTTCCTGTGGAGACTGCCCTTAAACCGCTTACGTGCGCAGTAGAAAGAGCAGATGATCCTGTATATTAAGCCTTGTACGTCAGTCAATTGACCATCTTTGTTAAATGTTTGACAATCTGTAAAGGATAGATATCAGAAAGAACTCATGTTTAACCTTAAACCTACATATCCAATAGGTATTGACATCGGCGATCAGAATATATCCGCCATCCAGCTAAAAGAAACCGAGCAGGGTTTGGCAGTCAGGGAATGGGGGTACAAACAACTTGAAAAAGAGCTTGAGGGTAATCCGGCCGAAAGGGAAGACCTGGTGTCTGCATTAAAAGACATGATAAAAAATAAAAAATTTGCCGGCAAAAGAGCTGTTGTGAATATTCCCCCAAAAAATATTTCCAGCTTTCCCATCCAGTTCCAAGTGCGTGAAACAGAAAACATTGAATCGGTCATCGTGCGCGAATCGAAAGAGTACATACCCTTCCCTGTGACCGAAGCTATCATAGATTATCCATCGACGGCCTCGACAGCAGTTGGGGATGGCAATCAGTATAAGGCAACGGTGATTGCTGTTCACAAGGACCAGATAAAACAATATCTCTTAATGCTGAAGCAGGCGGGTCTTAGCGTGGAGATAATCGATTTTGGCTTATCCTCCCTGATTCGCCTACACCAGTATCTCAACAATGCCATTCATGATCCCGTTATTTTATGCCATATCGGTCATACACAAAGCCTGCTTTCAATTGTAAGCGAAGACGGTATTCTTGCTCAGCATCATGTTCCATGGGGGATGCATCCCCTTTTTAAAAAATTACAGGACAACCTCGAACTTTCAGGGGATAGTAAAGCGGCTAAAATCCTTCTCAAAAAATATGGCCTCCTCTATGAAAATCGTGAAAGCTCCAATAGCAATATAGATATTGCCCAGGATACTACAATGGATGGCAGAAGCCGGGCAACATATCAGATCATAGAGCCTTACATTCATGAACTGATTTATGAGTTTCAGAAAATGATCGCTTTTGTGAGGTCTGAGGAGCAGAATACGGCCCTTAAAAGCATTTACATATACGGGCAAGGGGCCTTAATCCACCATATGGATCGATTCTTTGAAAAGCGTCTCAACATCCCGACGAAACTTATCAATCCCTTGGAAAAAATAACCTTTTCTGATAACGGCTTTCTGCCCGATGTGTCTGAAGATGTACCATTCGCTCTGGCGCTGGGCCTGGCAATGAGGAAGATAAAATGGCTTTAAGAGAGATCAATTTGATTCCAGCAGATATCCTGTCTTCTAGGTATCTAAGACGTCATATTTCCTTTTGGGCTTTATGGCTGATATTATTGGTTCCAGTACTTGGTAGTTTCTTTTTTTACCAGACGCATTTTGTCTTGAACAAAAAGCGTCCTATGGCAAACCTGAAAGATGTTCATGCCTTAATCGGTACAAAAATTGAGGATATAAACCGGATTCAAGCAGAATTGGAAAGATTAGATCAACAACAGAGCGTGCTTAAAACCATAAAAAGGACTCGACCATATTCCAGCATGCTTTTTAAACTATCCAATATTATGAATGATGAAACGTGGCTTACAAGTATAGCCATTGATAGTAAATCAGACAAAAATGAAGGTGAGAACGATAAATTGGAACTAACAGGGTTTTCCTTTTCCAATAATAAACTGGGCAATTTTTTAAGCCTGCTTTCCAATGACGATCTATTTAAGGATGTCGTATTGAAATACTCAAAAGAATCTCACAACGTACAGGCTTCTCCTGATAGTGAAGCAAATACTAGTTTGATCCAGTTTCAAATTGCGTGCAAAATGTATGAGGACATTCAATGATAACGCTTAGGATGAAAAAACTTGATCGATTTTGCCTGTTCATTGTGATCGTTATTTCAGTTACATGCGGATATTTAATCGTGAGCTATGTTAACAAACAAAAAAGACTGATATCGCAGGAAAAAAATTTGATTTCAGAAAAACTAAAAAAATTAGATCTGGCTGAGACAAATCTGGAAAATCTCAAAAAGTTATTAGATGATACAAAAAAAGAGCTAAAGGTTATAAATGATCAAATACCGGAAACAGCGAAGATTGGAACGTTTCTGGGAGAAATTGATTCTTTAATGAAGAAAAGAAAAGAGTTACTGATAAATATAGAGCCACTTGCTCCAGTTATAGAGGATCATTATAAAAGAATTCCCATTCGAATGGAATTTAAGGGTTCTTTCGAGAATACTTATAAAATCCTGCACGACCTTGAAACAATGAACCGTTTACTTGTAATGGAAAAGATTAAGATCTTAAAGTCCAATGTGGATAAGCATTGCAAAGTTGATTTAACAACCAGTGTTTTCGAAATCAATTGACCATAATAGAAACAAATAGAAAAACACGTAATGACAGAAAAGAAAAACGAACGAATAAAAATATATATAAGTATAGGATTGGCCCTAATCATGGCTGTACTATGTTATTTCCAGTTCATACACAAAAAGGGCACTCGAGATGAGAAAGAAATTCCATATAATCCGCCTGTCGTAGAATTGGATGTTCCTGAAGTCAAGACAAAAATGATGGAAACTAACTATTGGCGTAAACAGCCCCAAGATGAATCTCTTCCCAAACTTAAAAGAGATATTTTTGTCAATGTGAAATATCTGAACAATGGTAAAAATGAGTTTTTCAAAAGTGATATTGTAGCAATTAGGTCTCCACAGCTTGATGCAGGACTGAAACTCACGGGGACGATTGTCGGTGGAGAAAATCCGATAGCGATCATAAATGATCAGTTTGTTAGAGTAGGTGATTTGATAGATGAATATAAATTAGTCAGTATCGAAAAAAAAGAAGTTATACTCGATATGGACGGTAGAACTGTGAAAGTTGAAATGTTAAAATATGAATAGGAAAAAAATAATAGTCTGCGGCTTTTTCATCATTTTTATGGCGTTTAACCTTCCTTCATTTGCAGGACCTCAGGATGATATCGATTATCTGCAGGAAGGAACAGCTAAGATCAAACCGAAGGAACCACAAGAAGCCACCACACTCTCTGATAGAGAAGAACATGGCATTGTTATCCAATCGGAAAATGATGATTTAATAACCGTTAATTTCATTGATGTTGACATTCGTAAAGCACTTTCAGCTATCTCCATGAAACAGGAGATAAATATTTCAACAGCAAAAGAGGTATCAGGTGATATATCCGTTCATCTTTACAAGGTAAAGCTGGATGAAGCTTTGGATGCGATTACGACATCTGGAGGTTACAGTTATCAAAAACGCGGAAATTTATATTACATCTATAAGCCCAAGGAGGCGATTGATCCACTTGCTGGAAGACTTGAGATGCGAATTTTTAAACTCAGATACGCCGATATTGAAAACGTAGAGCAAATACTGAGTTCAATTCCTGGGATGCGATTGATTAAGAGTCATAAGCCGTCACAGACAATTATAGTGGAGGATACACCAGAAAATATAAAGAAGGTTGAAACTATAATCTTGCAATGGGACGTAATGCCCAAACAGGTGGTGATTGAGGCCAAGATTCTGGAAATCTCGCTGAACGATGATATGGCAATGGGTGTTAACTGGGAAAAGATATCAGGTAGTGTACGTATTGCGGCAGGGGGGCTAAGTAGAGCAGCCATTCCTACTGAAGCTGGCGAAAGTGTTTCTCCCGTCCCTGACGAAGGGGCAGGCATTTTCGCTAACATGATTACGGGTGTCGGTAATAATTTTGATATTTCAGCCGCTCTTGATGCCCTGCAGACCAAGACCAACGTCGACACGATTTCCACACCCAAGATTCTCGCCATACACGGCAAAACGGCCAAGGTTCAGGTTGGCGGAGAGCAAGGGTATTCAGTAACCACGGTTAGTGATGGCATATCACAGCAGTCGATCGAATTCATACAAACGGGTACCATTCTTGAAATTACCCCATATATTATTGATGATGGCAAGGTATTGCTCAATGTTAGACCAAGTATTCAGTCAGCAAGTATTGAAGGGGAAGATGGAATTCCCGTTGTTACCACTACAGAGGTAACTACATGGTTGGTAGCTGATAGCGGAGAGACTGTTTTTATTGGCGGGCTGATTCAGAATTCTAAAATCTTGAATAGTAGCAAGATCCCCTTACTAGGTGATATTCCTCTTTTGGGTGGATTATTTTCAAGGGTTGGTAGAGACACTAGAAGGAGCGAGCTTGTTATCTTGATTACACCTCGGATCATCGACGAAGATCCAAGCACCTGGGCAGAGGACGCCATCGAAAAAACCATAAAAATGGAACAGATCTTAAATAAGGAACCATTGCCCGATCATAAGCAGTTCTTTGAAATATTATCCCCAAAAAGCTTTGACAAAGATGAAGAAATCCTGAAACATGGAAGATGAAGATATTGAAAAGTGTCCCTCGCAAAAACTCATCCGATACTATTTTCCACCAAAATTATCAATAGGAATGAACCTTCTTTTCTTATCTCCTTTTATTCAGGAGGAGATTTTGCTTTCTAGTAAGTCCTTCCTTCATCAACGTACCATAAACAATGCCCACAAAATCTCTCAGGAACTTTTATGGGATAAGCAAAAAGAATTGTGGTTTCAGAATAGAGATAAAGAGAGATAATCCTGCCGAAAATATCTGCTAATCTTATTTAATCGCTAGTCCTTGCCAGAAAATATTTCTTAATTCTTGAGGTATCCCGGCGAATATACCGATTAAATACAATCGATTAAATAAGGCTTGATTTAGAGATAGAGAGACGAATGTTTGAGATTGCCACGGCTTACATTGTAGACATAGCAATGACTTCTTTTCTTCATGGCCGGGGGGCACTCCTACAGTTGGACTAACTCTTTGAAACGTTGGCACATACAAAAAGCCCTGACCAGGGTATCCAGGTCAGGGCTTTTGTTATCTCTCTAACTCAAGTTCGAGCTTATTTACTGGCTCGGTGGGAATGGGTAGGGGACCTATCCATCTCTCTGGTCCGAGTCAACAAAAAGCGTTTTTATTCTGCCTAATACATACTAATACATAATTAAGAACCAAAATGAGAGATAGATTTTGTAGCTAACTACACAGAATCGATAAGGACTTAAAAAATATCTGATTGAAATTGTAAAAAATGATGTCTTTTTTGTCCGGACAATTTTTTGCAAAATCAAACTATCTCTTTATAAGGCAAAGAGATAGTTTATGTCCTCTGAAAACACATGGACAACCACATTTTTAGAATATTAGACAGTCCATATGCTCACCTATATTATATCGCCAACCAATTATGAATTTTTGTGAGGGACAGGTTTAAACGGTGTGTAATTTTTTATTGTATTTTAGTTCAATCCTTTATAGGATTCCCTCACATAAACCAAAGATATTTAAAAGTTATAACTCATCTAAACCTAATGTGCTTAGAGAACCCGGTATTCTATAGATGCGTGCATTGTTGATATATCCGCTTTTTCCGAAGAGTTTCTGGTCTTTTGAAAAGGTCCTGAAGATGGTCGGTCAAAAGGCTGTTTTGCCGCCACTCGGATTGGTGACGGTAGCAGCCATACTACCTCAGGATTGGGAGTTCAGGCTGGTCGACCGAAACATAGATCAGGTTTCGGATGTTGACTGGGACTGGGCTGAGGTAATTCTTGTTTCAGGAATGATTGTCCAGAGGCAGGACATCCTGGTTCTCATTCGCGAAGCAAGGCGGAGACAAAAACCAGTGGCGGTGGGCGGTCCTTACGCCACCTCATTTTCGTATGAAGTAGAGGCGGCTGGCACCAACTATTTGGTGCTGGATGAGGGGGAGATTACTTTGCCTATGTTCGTGGAGGCCGTGGAAAACGGAGTCTCTACGGGGACCTTCCGGTCAACTGAGAAGCCCGACATCACGCAGACACCGGTCCCACGCTTCGATCTGCTGGATATGGACGCTTATTCGGAAATGTCCGTACAATTCTCCCGGGGTTGTCCTTACCGCTGTGAGTTCTGTGATATCATCGTTCTCTATGGGCGCAAGCCACGCACAAAAACCCCGCAACCAATGATCGTCGAATTGGAACGCCTCTATGAGCTGGGATGGCGCCGCAGCGTCTTCGTGGTTGATGACAATTTCATTGGAAACAAGCGCAACGCGAAGAAGCTGCTACAGGAACTTGAGCCATGGATGGAAGCACATGGATTTCCTTTCACTTTCGGTACGGAGGCGTCGCTGGATCTGGCAGAGGATATGGAACTGATGAACTTGATGACGGCCTGCAATTTCGGGGCGGTTTTTCTCGGTATAGAAACCCCGGACGAGGCCTGTCTGGCAGGATCTAACAAACAGCAGAACCTTCGCTCCTCTATGACCGAGTCCGTTCGCAAGATCACTGCCAACGGGTTGCGGGTGATGGCTGGCTTCATTATCGGCTTCGATGCTGAGAAGTCGGGGGCGGGGGAACGTATTGTCCGGTTCGTGGATGAAGCCGCTATACCCACGGCCTTTTTTAGCATGCTGCAGGCTCTTCCTGGCACGGCGTTGTGGCACAGGCTGAAAGACGAAGGGCGGTTGAGGGATAGTCCTGTGACCGCGAATCAAACCACTCTGATGAACTTCCTTCCCACGCGTCCTATGGAAGAGATTGCCCGGGAATACATCGACGGCTTCTGGAAGGTATACGAACCCCAGAGTTTTATGGACCGGGCATATCGGCATTACCGGATTCTCGGTGAAGCGCCATGCCACAAGAAACACAGGAAGAAGCAGCTCTCAAAGAAAAAGATGGGATGGCATGAGTTCAGGGCTTTTGTCCTCATCTTAATCCTGCAGGGAGTAGTGAGGAAAACCCGTGTTGCATTCTGGCGTTACCTCTGGCAAATGTACCGACACAACCCGGGCGGGGTGGCAAGCTACCTGAACGTTTGCGCTCAGATAGAACACTTTCTGGAGTATCGACGCATTGTCAAGGAACAGATTAATCTTCAGTTGGACTCCTTTCTGGCTGAAGAAGCCGGATAAGAAGGAGTAGAAAAGAGGTGCAGAACCTGCCATGAAGTTTTCTGATTTACTGCTGTCCCTCGCAAAAATTCATCCGATACTATTTTTCACCAAAATTATCAATAGGGGGGGGACAATGTTAAATAGGACAATTTAAATCTTCCAATTCTCCGCTATACTGCTCCCCGTTAAGAAGTAAGGTGTAAATTATGAGAGAATAATTTATAAGGGCCTTGTATAGGATATATCTTATTGATTTCCTAGACAAGACAAGGAGCTCCGCTTGTTGAACGAGGTTAGAACATGTTTACTGCAAGCTGCATAGATTAAGGCTCGAAAAACATCTTACACTACTTATCAAGAACAAGATATTATTCTGGTTCATACTTCCTCGTGCTTACTCACGCTCTCACCTGTCTTCATTTCATGGGTTTCGGGTTTTCTGGTTAAAATTCTTTAAGTAATTTCTTCTTTTTGTATTCATAATCCTCGTCCGTTATGAAACCTTCATCTTTCAATTCTAGATACTCAGCCAGAACCTCTTTAATATTTTTTCCCCTTTCCTCTTCATCATTTTCTTCTAGAAGGTCTCTTTTCTTGTGTTCGTAATCTATATCATTAATAAAACCATCCTCTTTTAGTTTGCGAAGCTCATTAAATTTGCCTTTTATGCTCTTTTCTTGTTTACTACTACCTAAAATCTCTGCTTTTCTGATTTCATAATCTTCATTGTCAATAAGTCCAATAGTTTCTAATTCCTTCAGTTCCAGGAGCTGATCTTTAATACTCATTCTTGACTGTACACCTTTCAAAGGGCTACCTGAAGTAATTTCTCCGGTACCGGTGGTTTTAGATCCTTCTTGCTTATCACTGGGTGTTACTTTCTTTTCGTGGTCTTCTTTTTTGGCAAAAGCATCTTTTTCTAAATCAATTATTAACCAATTATCATGTCCTTTCTTAAGCCGTTGACCGGAGCGAATGTTTAGTTTCCAGAATGGGTTTTTTGTTATACTAAATGGATCAACAAATGCTGAACTTCCAGAATCTACTTTAAATGTCTTGTCCCTACCCTTATTAATTATACCTTCATATTGAATTCTTGAGAAAACAACATTTAATTTATCGCTGGAAACAAATAATCCAAATATGGTATACACTTCTGACTTAAAAAGTCCTTTTCCCTTTGTATAATTCGAATTTACCAATATGTACTGTGATGGAGATGCTCTTGAGAAAGCATCTGCTATATGGGATGTTAATTTTAATAATTCACTTTCATGAAATACATACTGTTCTTTACTCGAATCTTTTATGCCCTTTTCTTTAATATAAATGGAAGAGAGCACACTTGCCAATATATCCTTTCTTAAATATTGTGGATGATCAAGAAATGTCTTTGAGGCTCCTTTTGTACTCTTTAATTCTTCAAGCCTTATATATGTCTTGCCTTCATTAAATATATTGTCATTTTGGTCTTGAACTTGACCCTTCAGGACAAAAGGATTAGAGTTTATACAGCTAATTGTTCCAGATAAAACAACAAATAACGAAATAAGCCTTATTTTCTTATACCACATTTTTATTATTACCTAGATTGAGTAATTATATATTACTGTAGCCGCAGGTTGACCTGCCCCCGTTCTTTGTACCACCTTTACCATATCAAAATCCCTTAATCTGCCGCAACTGCTCCCGCGATTGTAATGGTATCCAGGCATTATGCTCATTAATCTTTCCATAACGCTTCTTCCATTCGTTGTATTTTTGCGCCGATATAGCAATCCAAATGACTATTTACCTGGCTGTTATATCTGACTTTTCTGACCAGTAGTTAACAAAATCAACCACTTTATCACGTATGTCATGGGCAACCCCAATCCCATTAGTTTACAACTCGAAGGACATTTTAACAACAAAACACAATAAAACTATAGAGTATTATATCTATTTAAGGGTTTTTTCACTAACTATTTAAAGGTTTCTTACTTACTATGCGAATTTTTTATGTAATAAGAGTGTCCTTAATATGGGGGAAAATAGGCGATAAAAATCTAACAGTTAAAAATTAGTTAGGGAACCAATACAAGGTTGTGATGTTATAATCGGCTTGCTAGTAAGGTTTAAGCTGTTTTCATGATGAAATGGATAAATACTTTGGAAGTATTTACCAGTCTTCCCAACTACATTTTTATGATAGGCCTGCTGTTGGTTTAGGATAATGCTTATGAGTAGTGAAACATTTGAAATTGGATAAGGAGTCACAAAAGAAACTCAAGCAGATACAATAGCAAGCTGAGTCAAAGAAAACTAACTGCATCAGACAGCCAAACCGCCAAACCGCAAATATACCTTATCTTACACATCCACAAGCTATAAGTCCTTTGTTTTCAATAAAACATCTCCATGATTTTGATATTCGGTCGATCTGCAAAAATGTAGTCCTATTTTGTGCTGCATTAATTTTTAGATTAACTCAATCGGATTAAAGAAAAATGCATAGTCATACATATTTTTTAAAATGGTATCCATAAACTATTCCTTAAAAATGATTCTATTATACAATGTTTATTAAAATCCAGAATAAATTGTTCTTTGAAACGTTTAAGCCTTAATAATAAATTTCCTGTCTCATTTACTTTTTTTAGCTACTCCGTGAAATTTTGATGGAGTTTTGATTCTCGAAAGGAGGCTATGCTATATGAAATAATTACACATATAACTTTATTTAAGTAATCATTGAATATTATGGGGAGATCAGTATGAGAAAACTAATGATAATGTTGGTTGTGATTATGAGCTGTGTAATAATGAGCAACTTAAGGAGTGGAAATGCGGATGTAGGATTTGGTACGTTAGAAGAAAGAATGAATTATCTTGAAACAAAGGTTAGCGAGTTATCTACAACTTCAGATGATTTTAAAGGTACGTTAAAAGAACATGGAAGTCTTTTAGGCTCAATTAAGGGAATTCAGGATAGAGTTTCGGTTGGCTTCGGTCTGCGTACACAATTCTCAACGACAGAGGATGGGGCCGGCACCAAAAATGATGGGGTAAGTGGCGGAAGAAGTTGGGATAAAGATTTTGATGTTACAAACATGCGACTCTACTTTGGGGCCAAAATTACCGACAATATAAGAGTGGAATTCAATACAGAAATTTCTAACACTGATGGTGTTGCAGGTGCAGGCGTATCCGACGACGTGCGCTTGCTGGATGCTTTTGTGGAATATACGTGGAACGACTATTTTCACATTCGATTTGGAAGGCATTTGCCGGCTAGCGACCGTTATAATCTTGACGGGCCGTACTATCAAAACTCTTATGACTTTCCAGGCCCAGGAATATCCGCATATCCTTTCAAGAGTACCGGCCGTGCTGAAGGAGTTAGTTATTGGGGGCAGTACAAGGGTGGAAAATTCAAGTGGCAGTTTTCAGCGGTAGAAGGTGCTGAAGGTACAGCTACTGGAAATAATGAAGATACAGACCATTTGATGTATACAGGTCGTTTGACGTATAATTTCTGGGAACCTGAACCTGGTTATTACAATAGCAGCACTTTCTACGGTGAGAAAGATGTACTGGCTATAGGTCTGGTGGGGGTTCACCAGTCAGATGGTGCAGGCACCGCTGCGGCGCCGACCGATTATACTGCTTGGAATATCGATTTCCTGCTTGAAAAAAACTTTGGTTGGGGCACCATAGACATAGAGGCTGCCTATTTTGATTATAACAACCATGGAACCTCAGGTGGCACAGGGACTACTGGTGGCGCTGGTCAAGCCTGGGAGGTTGGGTTTAGTTACCTGTATCCTGAAAAAATCGGTTGGGGACAACCGCAAATTGTTACTCGTTATATCGAAAATAATCCTACCGAGGCAGATACAACTTCTCAATGGACTAAGAACAAACTGGAATTGGGTTTGCATTACATCATACAGGGACATAACGCAAAGATTGCCCTGGTATATAGCAATTCACATCTTGGTAGTGACAGCACTGACGCTGATTGGAATCAAGATCAAAGTGCAGTGAAGCTCGGGATGCAATTTCAGCACTAAGCTGTATATGAACTCTTCAACATGAGGTAGTGTGTAACGGGTAGCATCATTAATCACAGTTAAACTTTGTTATCATCTATATTTTATAACTTTGCATAGAAAGGAGAACCAAATGCATAACAAAAGCAAGCACAGTGCAGTCATAACTATTGTAGTTGCCATGATTATGTTTGTCGGGTTTCAGGCTGCCAAGGCAGGGGAAATTGATCCCTCAAAACCGCCTATTAAGGTTGGGGTAATGCATTCTTTGAGTGGTACTATGGCAATAAGTGAAGTTGCTATTAAAGATGTGGTATTAATGGCAATTGACGAGATTAATGCC
>Ga0255058_10001409_pt1 | contig 13535 bp, 14 predicted proteins | sample Cases_109_9_MG_FD_188637 | JGI IMG/M metagenome (GOLD analysis project Ga0255058, IMG submission 188637) | Seawater microbial communities from Amundsen Gulf, Northwest Territories, Canada - Cases_109_9 | ecosystem: Environmental > Aquatic > Marine > Gulf | place: Canada: Northwest Territories... | reverse complement strand
ACTTGATACTTGGTACTTGGTACTTGGTACTTGATACCAAGCGAGCGCAGCGAGCGCCTTACCCAAACAGCTTCGCCCACATTCGGGAGAACCAGTTGCGCTGGCCGGGGCGTGGCAGATCGACGAGCACGTCTTCGAGATGGTCGGGAGGAAGGTCTCCCACCAGGGCATAGGTGGAGCCTTGCGCATTCCACAGCACCCACACCTCGGCTGGTGCCAACACGCGGGTGTACTCGAAACCGTCGAGGTTCCAGGCGCTGCCGTTTGCAGCAACGTCTTCGATATTTGTGGTGCCCTCGATCGCAAACAGCGAGAAGGTGAACAGCCCGTCGCTATAGAAGGCCTGCTGCGCGTCTGCCGGACCGCCGTAGACGTCGATCAAGCCATACCTGCCGGCCTCGTCGGGGACCAGCGCCTCGTCGAGTGGCACCATCATCCGGTACTCACCCTCGTCCTCGTAGTCGTCCAGCGCAGGGGCCGACGCGGAAAACTCCATCATCGTCGAATAGCGAAACACGTTCCCCTCGTCGTCGAAGACCTCGGTGTGCAAGGGCGCGGAGGTTTCCACATCTACCACCAGTCGCATCCGCAACATGCCGTTCTCTGTGATCTCCATGACGGCGGCCGAACGGCCGAGATGGGTGCCAATCTCTCCCATCGCTACCCCATATCCATGATTCACCGGCGCGGCAGACTCGTGGACATACGAGAGCGCGGCTTCCGGAGAACCGATGGCGTGGACCTTGCCGTCGCCAACCATGATGTACGTGTGCCCGGAGCTCACCATCGCCATCCCGCCGAGCTGCTCGACGTCGACGACTCCCATCCGCTCCAGCCCGTCCCAGGTGGTCGCCACGAGCCGTCGACCCGAATACGTCGCCTGGTCTGCCTCTTCGAGGTATTCGTTGAGCTCATCGGCAACCGCCGGGGTACCGGCAAGCGCCGAGGCAGCGACAAGCGAGCCCAGAATCGCCATACGCCTCCTCATCATGGTCCGGAGACCTCGATTGCCGGTGGGAAGACGGCAAAGCCGGGCTCTGCTGAGGCACGCGCGATGTGATGGTTGCCAAGGTCGTCGAGCGAAAAGGCAGGTTCGGGCTGACTGCCAAGGCTCAACGCAAAGAAGAGGGCAACCGCGGCGGCGATCCCTATCGATCCGGCCACGGCGATCCGGCTCCTCCGGTGAGGAGAGGGGGGAGGCGTTATCCGATCGAGCTGGCCGGTATCGACACCGGGAAGCGATCTGATGGCGATGCGGGCGCCATCGAGGTCGTGGAGCTCACCGCGGCACTGCGCACAGTCCACAACGTGGTCGGACACCTGGCGTTGCTCGGCGGCGGACAGCTCCCCGTCCAAGTAGGCCGACAGAAGTTCTCCGAGGTGGCCACTGGGCAGCAGCCATCCCGGGACTTCCAACTCGGGCAGGGTGCGCAGCGCCCGTTGCACCTGTTGTATGCGCCGGAACTCATCGATCGCCTCATCGTCACCGTCGAGGAGCTCATCGACGAGCTCCGCTTCTCCGGCGCTGAGCTCTCCATCCAGAAAAGCCGAAAACAGCTCCTCGCGCGGAAACGAGAGAGGGCTTACACCGGCCATGTCAACAGGTCCCTGAGCATCTTGCGGCCGCGGTGGATGCGGCTGCGCACCGTGCCAACCGGAATATCGGTGGCGTCTGCGATCTCGTCGTAGGTGAGTCCCACCACGTCGCAAAGCACGACAGCCTCGCGGAAGGCATAGGGAAGCTTGAGCAGTGCAGCCTGGACATCATCGGAGAGACGGACCGAGGCCAGTACCTCGTCGGGTGAGGGGCTCGAGCCGAGAGCATGGTGGTCACCATCGGGAAGCGCCGACTCAGGCCGTCGATTCTGGCGCCGGACGCCGTCGAGAAAGGCGTTGCGAGTGATCCTCCACAACCAGCCTTCGAACGATCCGGGGCTGTAGCCGGAGAGCCCTTTGCGGACGCGAAGCAGCACCTCTTGGACCAGATCTGCTGCGTCATCGGGATTCCCCGTGAGGCGGTATGCGAAGTTGTAGATCTTGCGCCCATATCGCTGCGCGACGTCTTCCCAGCTCGGCGTGATTTCGTCAACCATCTACTTCCCGTCCCCGGGGAATGAACGCCGAACCCACCATTTCGGTTCCCGAACGCTCAGCCAACCGTCTGGGACGGTGCCGAGCAATCCTCCAGCGGGCCGTGGCGTCGGGAGAAACCGAGTCACCGCAATCCCTCGAGCACGCAGCGGCCCGTCGCACACGTCATTGTTCAGCACCGGTCTAGGAGGTTGTTGAACAATCCACAAGCGGGCAGTTGCACCCGGGAGACCGGTTCAGCCCACCACCAGGCCCTGCGGCTGCCCGTGGCACTCGTCATTGTTCAACGCCTCCCTAGGAGACGTCGGACTCCTCAGCAGGCTCGTCGTCGTCGTCGTCGCCCTCTTCGAGCCCGTCCTTGAACTCCTTGGCAGAAGCGCCAAGAGATCGCGCCAAACTCGGAAGCCGCGAGGCCCCGAAGAAGAGCAATACGACGAGCAGAATGATGACTAACTCTGCACCGGAAGGCACAGTGATGGCAAAGAGCATGGATCTCCTTGTTTCGTGCGACCCAGTGTAGAGCAGACTCGCGCAACGACCTACAGGCTATTGCAGCGCAAACCCGTCGACGAAGGGCTGCAGCCGCTCCCTGGTGATGAATCGACACTTCGGATTGCGCCGCTCACGCTCGTAGATCCCATACGGGCCGAACTTGTCGGTTACGAGCATCGCCCTGGTCGGGTTCGTCTGGGCGAACGCGACCCCGAACTCGTTCAGTGCCTGGTCCGACAACTCAGGATGCTCCCCCGGCGCATGTGGCAGCACCTCGACGAGATTCTCCTCGCTCCCTTTGCGGGCGAGGTACTGCACGACACTGCCGGTGCCGCCGCGGATCGGGGCAACGGTGTACCCACCAAGCGCCAGCAACCCGAGGGTCAACTCCTCCAGGCTGACGGTGGCGGGGTCGATTCCCGCAGCGCGTAGGGACGACTCAATGCCGCTGGACAGCTGGAGGCTCGCCGCGAACGGCTCCAGGCCCTCCTCGGGTCGCGGGACAGCGATCCCCGGATGGACATCGAACTCCTGCTCGCCGATATGGGCAAGAGGGTCGTACCCGGCGACTGACGCATGGGGAACCAGCTCGGGAGCTGCTACCTCTGGGATGACACCCGGTTCGCGCAAGTCGAGCACACCCGCCTCGACATAAGCGCCGTCGCGCACCCCGTTGGCCCTGACACGCTCAACCTGGTCGATCGGAAGTCCGGCCGCGCTCTTCTCCCGCACTACCTGGGCGGCGTCGTGCAGCAGCAACTCGCGCAGATGCTCATCGACGGCTCCCGCCGGCAGCGGGACGTCATACGAAACGGTCGCGGTATCGCCTTCGACGTGGAACTGCGCCACCGAAGGCCGCAGCCGGGTGCCCACCGGCGCCTCCGGCGCGAGAGCATCCTGCGACGTTGCCTGGCGACGGGCGACAATCACCGCAGCAACAATGGCAATTGCTACCCCGGCACCGATAGCGATCGCGACAGCGGTCATGGAGGACTCCTCGGTCTGGGATACGAATTCTACGAGGCTCCGGCACGGGAAAGTCAGCTATGAGCTATGAGCTATGAGCTATGAGCTGGATGCCATCCCCGGGCTCAAGGCTCACGGCTCATGGCTCAACGCTCTCTACCCTGCCTCGCGGCGGCGGGCGGCGATCTGGCGCTCCTTGCGGATCTTGCGCCGCTCCCGCTCTGACATCATCCCCCAGATGCCAAACTTCTCGCTGGAGACGATGGCGAACTCCAGACACTCGTCGCGTACCGAGCATTCTCGACAGATGGCCTTTGCCGTGCGCGTCGAGGCGCCGCGTTCGGGGAAGAAAAGATCGGGGTCGGCTCCACGGCAGTTTGCAAGGTCCTGCCATGCCATGTCGAGGCCGCCCGTTGAAAGGGTTTCGATCAGTTCGGCGAGCATCATCTCTCCTTCGCCGATGTAATTACATCTCCGTAATTCTTGCACACCGTGCGCGGTCATGTCAATTCGGAGAGTGGCTGATCGCCGGACGCCGGTCCTCGGTCCTCGGTTCGCGGATCAACTCGTCGCAAGACCACCGGTCGACCGGCTACGGCATGCGGAGGACCAGATAAGATCGCGCCGTGCTAGGGCCCTGCCGAATGAGGATTCGCACTTGACCACAACCAACAAGAGAGCCGAGGTCACCCACCGCTCCGGCTGGAGGGACTGGCTTGGCCCATTCTTCACTTCAGACCTCGGCATCAAATGGATGATGGCGCTGACCGGGATCGGCCTGCTCGCCTACGTGCTGGTCCACATGATCGGCAACCTCAAGGTGTTCTTCGGAGCCGAGGAAATCAACCTCTACGCCGAATCACTGCGCACGCTGCTGTACCCCCTCGTCCCAAAGCAGTCCATCCTGTGGCTGTTCCGCCTCGGGCTCATCGCCGCCTTCGGAATCCACATCTGGGCCGCCTGGGTCACGACACGACGCAGCCATAAGGCAAACGCAGACGTCGCGTATCAAGCAAAGCGCAACTACGCCGCGGTCAACTATGCCAGTCGCACCATGCGCTGGGGCGGGGTGATCATCCTGCTGTTTGTGATCTTCCACCTGGCCGATCTGACCTTCGGCCAAGCCAACCCCGACTTCATATCCGGAGACGTGTATCACAACCTCGTCAGCAGCTTCGAGCAAACCCCGGTCGCCATCTTCTACATCGTGGCCCAGGTGGTGCTGGCGTTTCACATCTACCACGGCGCCTGGAGCCTGTTCCAAAGCCTCGGCATGGCCAATTCCCGCTACAACGACTGGCGGAGAGCCTTCGCCGCCGGCTTCGCGGTGCTGATCCTGATCGGGAACACCTCGATGGTCCTGGCGGTCCAGTTCGGAGTTCTGACACTGTGAGAGTTTCTGACGTTGTGACCAAGGCCGGTGCGACGGCGACGGACGCATCGGTTCTGGACCCAAGGATCCCGGAGGGGCCGATCCAGGCCAAGTGGGACCAACACCGCTTCGACGTCAAGCTGGTCAATCCGTCCAACCGCCGCAAGTACGACATCATCGTCATCGGCACCGGGCTGGCCGGTGCCGGAGCCGCCGCCGCTCTTGGCGAGCTTGGGTACAACGTCAAGGCATTCACCTACAACGACTCCCCGCGCCGGGCTCACAGCATCGCCGCCCAGGGTGGCATCAACGCCGCCAAGAACTATCCAAACGACAACGACAGCATCTTCCGGCTCTTCTACGACACGGTGAAGGGTGGCGATTACCGGTCGCGGGAAGCCAACGTCTACCGCCTGGCCCAGGTGTCGAACGAGATCATCGACCAGACCGTCGCCCAGGGCGCCCCGTACGCCAGGGAATACGGCGGGCTTCTCGACAACCGCTCTTTTGGCGGCGCCCAGGTGGCCAGAACCTTCTACGCCAGGGGCCAGACCGGCCAGCAGCTGCTGCTGACCGCCTATCAGGCATTGGAACGCCAGGTCGGTGCCGGCCGGGTCCAGGTCTTCAGCCGCAGCGAGATGCTCGAGATCGTGACCAAGGAAGGCAGGGCCGTCGGCGTCGTGGTCCGCGACCTCGTCACCGGAGAGATCACCAGCCACTCGGCACACGCCGTGGTGCTCGCCACCGGGGGCTATTCCAATGTCTACTTCCTGTCGACCAACGCCATGAACTGCAACGCCACCGCAATCTGGCGGGCGCACCGGAAGGGCGCCTACTTCGCCAACCCGTGCTTCACCCAGATCCACCCCACCTGCATCCCGGCCAGCGACGAGCACCAGTCCAAGCTCACTTTGATGTCTGAATCGCTGCGCAACGACGGCCGGATCTGGGTACCCGTCAACCCCGGGGACCAGCGACCGCCAAACGAGATCCCCGAAGCCGACCGCGACTACTACCTGGAGCGCCAGTATCCGGCCTTCGGGAACCTGGTGCCCCGCGACGTCGCCTCCAGAGCGGCGATGCGGATGATCGATGAGGAGCGCGGTGTCGGCCCCCTGAAGAATGGCGTCTACCTCGACTTCGCCGACGCCATCGAGCGGCTCGGCAGAGACACGATCGAGGAGCGATACGGCAACCTCTTCGAGATGTACGAGCGCATCACCGACGAGGACCCGTACACGAATCCGATGCGGATCTACGCCGCACCGCACTACACGATGGGCGGCCTGTGGGTGGATTACGACCTGCAGACCACGATCCCCGGCTTGTTCTCCTCCGGTGAGGCCAATTTCTCCGACCACGGTGCCAACCGGCTAGGCGCATCGGCACTGATGCAGGGCGTCGCCGACGGCTACTTCGTACTCCCGGCAACCATCTCCAACTACCTGGTGGACTGGCTCAACGTCGACCCGGTGCCGACCGACGACCCGGTGTTTGTGGAAGCGGAGACGGCGGTGACCGAACGCATGGAGCGCCTGCTGTCGATCGGCGGAACCCGATCGGTCGACCACTTCCACAGAAGGCTCGGCCACATCATGATCGAATACTGCGGCATGTCGCGCAGCCGGGAGGGCCTGGAGAAGGCCATCGCCGAGATCGCCGCGCTCCGCGGGGAGTTCTGGCGCGATCTGAGGGTGCTTGGCGAAAACGAGTCGTTGAACCAGTCGCTGGAGCGGGCCGGGAGAGTGGCCGATTTCCTCGAGCTCGCCGATCTGATGTGCCGCGATGCGCTCGACCGCGAGGAGTCGTGCGGCGGGCACTTCAGAGTGGAACATCAGACCGACGACGGTGAGGCGCTGCGCGATGACACCAACTACGCCCACGTCTCTGCCTGGGCCTGGGAAGGCGAGGACACAGAGCCCACCCGTCACAAGGAGCCGCTCGAGTTCGAGTACGTCGAGCCGACGCAGAGGAGCTACAAGTAATGGATGTGCGGCTCCGGGTGTGGCGGCAGGAGAACGCTGAGACCAGTGGTGAGTTCGAAACCTACGAGGCCAACGACATCAGCCCCGAGGCATCGTTCCTGGAGATGCTGGATCAGGTCAACGAGCAGCTCAACGCAACCGGCGAGGACCCGATTGCTTTCGACAGCGACTGTCGAGAGGGCATCTGCGGTGCATGCGGCCTGATGATCAACGGCACCCCGCACGGACCGCAACGGGGCACGGCGACCTGCCAGCTTCACATGCGCAAGTTCGACGATGGTGAGCAGATCACCATCGAGCCGTGGCGAGCCACCGCCTTTCCCGTGCTCAAGGACCTCATCGTCGACAGGAGCGCTTTCGACGAGATCATCGAGGCCGGCGGTTTCATCACGGCAAACATCGGCAGTGCTCCGGATGCGAACGCAACTCTGGTTCCGCGAACGGCCGCCGAGGCGGCAATGGACGCCGCCGCCTGCATCGGATGTGCTGCCTGCGTGGCCGCCTGCCCGAACAGCGCAGCCAACCTGTTCACCGCGGCAAAGATCGTTCACCTCGGCCTCCTTCCCCAAGGACAGCCGGAGCGATACCTGCGAACGGTCGCCATGGTCGAGACCATGGAGGAGTACTTCGGACCGTGCACCAATCACGGCGAGTGCGAGACCGCCTGCCCAAAGAGCATCTCGATCGATGTCATCGCCTGGATGAATCGCGACTACGTGGCCGCCCAATGGAAGAACTTCCGGAAACAGGGCCAGCAGGTCTAAGCGGGCTTCGCCCGCAGTATTCCGTATTACGTATCACGTACACCGACGCGCACAGTCTTTCGTAATACGGAATACGTAATACGGAGTACGGCTCGGACTGCCAGAGCACCTGAGCGCTACCATTCCGAGCCGAACCCCATACGAAAGGGCTTTCTCATGACCAAGTTCCTCAGCGAGGAACACATGGAGAGCGCCACAGCGGCGCTCAACGCCGATACCTCTTTCCAGGAGGCCATGGCGAACATCGAACTGGGACTGCAGTTCAACGTAGCCGATGGCCCTGATGGTGATACCGACTACTTCCTCCGGATCGCTGATGGCTCGGCCGCTCTCGAACTCGGAGAACTCGACGACTTCGACGCTTCTGTGGCCAGCGACTACGAGTCGGCGTCTGCAATCTCACAAGGCGATCTCAACATCCAGATGGCGTTCATGACCGGCAAGATCAAGGTCGGGGGCAACATGGCAAAGGTCATGATGCACCAGGGCCTGATCAACGAGTTCGCCAGGGTTTCCAGCGGCCTCGACCTGGAGTATTGAGCCGCTCGGCTCTGCCGAGCCGTGGTATCACCTGGTCCGTATCACGTATTGCGACTTCGTAGTAGGTGATACGGAATACGTCCTAAACGAAGAAGGCGCCCGTAGGGGCGCCTTCTTCGTTTAGTCGGTTGGCTACTAGCCCGGTTTCACGCGAGATTTGAAGGCCTGGCCCGCTTTGAATGCCGGAACCCTGGTTGCCGGGACATGTACTGGAGCCCCCGTTTGTGGATTCCTGGCCGTACGCGCCTTGCGGTCGCGTGCTTCGAACGTGCCGAAGCCGGTGATCTGGACTTTCCCTTGCGTAACAACGCCACCCATGATGACGTCGAGCGTTTCGTCCACCACCTTGCCCGTCAGGGCCTTCGATTCACCCGTATTGCGGGCCACCGCCTCGATCAACTCACCCTTGTTCACAGTGACCTCCTTGGTCGCGCTGAGGTGAATAACACCGGTGTAACCCTAAACGGGACCCGGTCGGTTTAGCAAGAACCCTTGCAGAGTACGGAATCTTCCCTTTCGCGATCTATGAGGGGAGGCGAAGCCGAGCCGGGGCCCGACGAGGGGTTCTTGATCGCTCCAACGGGCGCAGCTCACCACTCGTCCGATCAATGAAGCCCTCGTCTCGGCCCGCCGCAAAGCGGCAAGAGCGGGAAACAATGCACCACCTCAAACGAAACACCCACCACACGCCAACGAGATCCGTTTAGACCTCGATCTGCTCCAGATCGGCGACCTTCTCCTTTACCGCTGCGCCGGCCTCGACCAAACCGGCTAGCTCTTCTTCGGTCAGATCTGCCTCGAGCACCTCGGTCACCCCACCGGCGCCGACTCTGCCAAGCACCCCCAAATAGACATCGTCGATCCCGTACTCGCCGGTCAGCCAGGCACAGATCGGCAGCTCGGCGCCGGAGTCGTTGATGACCGCCTCGACCATCGCCGCAGCCGCCGCCGATGGGGCAAAATACGCACTCCCCGTCTTGAGGAGGCCGACAATCTCTGCGCCACCTTTCCTGGTCCGTTCGATCAAGGCATCGATCGTTTCTGCGTCGAGCACCTCGGAGAGCGGTCTGGCGTCCACCTCGCACAACGAAGGCACCGGAACCATGGTGTCACCATGGCTGCCGAGGGTTATCGCTTTCACCGTGGTGATATCGGCACCGGTCTCCTCGGCAATGAAGTGAGCGAGTCGCGCCGAGTCCAGCATCCCCGCCTGCCCGATCACCCGTTTCTTTGGGAATCCGGAGACCTCGGCGGCGAGCGTCGTCATCTGATCGAGCGGATTGGTCACCACGATGAGAACCGAATGCGGTGAGTGCTCGACGATGCGCTCGACGACGTCCTTGACGATCTTGGCGTTCACCTCGAGGAGATCCATGCGGCTCATCCCCGGCTTTCTGGGTAGTCCCGCGGTGATGACAACGACATCGCTGCCGGCGGTGTCGGCGTAGTCGTTGGTACCGGTGACCTTGGTTCGATAGCCCAGGATCGGTCGAGACTGGTTCATGTCGAGGGCAAGGCCCTGGGGGAGGCCCTCAACGATGTCGATCATCACGACATCGTCGACGATGTCGGCCTCGGCGAGACGCTGAACCGTGGTCGAGCCGTACTTTCCTGCACCAACAACGGTGACCCTGGACATGAAGAAACTCCTTGCGATTGCTGCTGCTCAGAGAGTACAGCGACGGGGACGGTGCCAACTAGGGCCGAAAGGGCTACCAGTTGCCAGTTGCCAGTTGTCAGTTCGTCGCGTCTTGCTGGGAACTGACAAACGACATCTCGTAAGACCGGCCCTTCGGGCCGGTCTTACATCCTCTCAATCACCGCGTCGGCGAATTCGCTGGTCTTGACCTCGGTCGGGTTCTCCATGAGCCTGGCGAAGTCATAGGTGACGATCCGGTCCGCGATGGCGCCTTCCATGCCCTTGACGATGAGATCCGCCGCCTCGTCCCATCCCATGTAGCGGAACATCAGCTCACCGGACAGGATGATCGACCCGGGGTTGACCTTGTCCATTCCCGCATACTTGGGTGCGGTGCCGTGTGTCGCCTCGAAGACGGCGTGGCCCGTGTCGTAGTTGATGTTTCCGCCGGGTGCGATGCCGATGCCGCCGACCTGGGCGGCCAGGGCGTCCGAGACGTAGTCGCCGTTCAGGTTCATGGTGGCGATGACGTCGTACTCGTTTGGCCGCGTGATGATCTGCTGGAGGAAGGCGTCGGCGATGACATCCTTGACCAGGATCTTGTCTCCCGGCTCGCCCCCTGAGTCCTCCCAGGACACGGCAACGTCGGAGAACTCGTCGCGGACCACCTCGTAACCCCACTCCCGGAAGGCACCCTCGGTGAACTTCATGATGTTGCCCTTGTGCACGAGGGTCACCGTGTCCCGGTCGTGTTCGACGGCGTACTGGATGGCTGCGCGGACCAGGCGCTTGGTTCCGGTTTCGGAGATTGGCTTGATGCCGATGCCGCTATCGGAGCGGATATCCCACCCGTACTCCTCCTCGAGGAAGGCGAGGAGGTGCTTTGCGCCCTCGGTGTTGGCCTCGAGCTCCTTGCCGGCGTACACGTCCTCGGTGTTCTCCCGGTAGATGACCATGTCGATGAGCTCGGGGTGCTTCATCGGCGAAGGAACCCCCTCGTACCAGCGGACCGGGCGAAGACAGACGTAGAGATCCATCATCTGACGAAGCGCGACGTTGAGGCTGCGGATGCCGCCACCCACCGGGGTGGTCAGCGGTCCCTTGATCCCGACGATGTGGTCTCGAAACGCTTGAACGGTCTCCTCGGGGAGCCACTCACCGGAGTCGTCAAAGGCCTTCTCCCCGGCAAGGACCTCCATCCACTCGATGGACCGGTCCCCGTCGTACGCCTTCTCGACCGCAGCGTCGAAGACGCGCACCGAGGCTGCCCAGATGTCGGGGCCGATGCCGTCACCCTCGATGAAGGGAATGATGGGGTGATCGGGAACCCCGAGCCCGTCGGGGCCCATCGTGATCTTCTCGGCCATGCGTGGATCTCCTCGCGATCGGGGTAGCGGAAGGTTATCTCGAATCGGTACCCACTCAGTCCAGCCGGGCCTCGGCGAGGGCAACGGTGTTGGCCAGCAGCGACGCGATCGTCATCGGACCGACGCCCCCCGGTACCGGGCTGACGGCTCCCGCTACCTCGGAGACGGCGTCAAAGTCGACGTCGCCGACGAGACCCTCCTCGCCGCGGTTGATGCCGACGTCGATGACCGCGGCGCCGGGCTTCACAAAGTCGGCGGTGATCATCTCGGCCCGTCCCACCGCGGCCACCAGGATGTCGCCCTGCCGGCACACCGCTGCCAGGTCGGGCGTCCGGGAATGCGCCTGGATCACGGTGGCATCGGTGCCCTTTTGCCCGAGCAACAACGCCATCGGACGTCCGACGAGAAACGATCGCCCAACCACGACCGCCATCTGTCCTGCGGTGGCGATGTCGTAGTGGTCGAGGATCCGCATGATGCCGCCGGGGGTTGCCGGCAGCGGCCCGGGACGTCCCTGGACGAGCAGCCCGAGGTTGAACGGGTGCAGCCCGTCGGCATCCTTGGCAGGGTCGATGAGCTCCACCGCACCTTCCCCGTCGAGTCCCTCCGGCAGCGGGAGCTGCAAAATCATGCCGTCCACCGCATCGTCGGCATTGAGATCCATGATCAGCGCCTCGACGTCGGCCTGGGAAGCGGTCGCCGGCAGGGTGCGATCGATCGACACCATCCCAGCCTCCTCTGCCGCCCGGTGCTTGTTGCGCACGTAGATGTGGGAGCCCGGGTCGTCGCCGACGAGGATCGTGGCGAGACCGACCGGCTTGCCCCGCCCGGCAAGGGCAGTCACCCGGTCTGAGACCTCGGCTCTGACGACCCTGGCGGTATCGGTCCCTGAGAGGATGGTGGCGCTCAATGGAGGAAATGCCTCCTTCCCGTGAGCACGAGGGCGACATCGTGCTCGTCGGCAGCTGCAATCACCTCATCGTCGCGAACCGAGCCGCCGGGCTCGACCACCGCGGTGATCCCGGCAGCGGCCAGCAGGTCGATGCCGTCGCGGAAGGGGAAGAAGCCGTCGCTTGCCGCGACGGAACCGGTGGACCGATCACCGGCCCGAGCCAGGGCGCGCTCGGCGGCTCCGATCCGGCTCTGATCGCCGGCGCCAACCCCGATGGCGGCGCGATCCTTGGCGACCACGATCGCGTTCGATTTGGTGTGAGCGGCGACGGTCCAGGCGAAGCGCAGGTCGGACACCTCTTCTGCGGTCGGCTGACGGGCGCTCACCACCTTCCATTCCTCGGGAAGGGCTTCGCCTGCGGGGGCGACGCGGTCCCGTTCCTGCACCAGATACCCCCCGTCGACACGGCGGACATCGAGGTCGTGCGTGCTGGCGTACGGTGCTTGCAGGACCCGCAGATTCTTGCGCTCGGCGAGGATCTCAGCAGCTGCCGGGTTGACCGAGGGAGCGATGACGATCTCGGTGAAGTAGTCGGCGATCTCGCCTGCGGTCTCGGCGTCGAGCTCGGCGTTGAGGGCAATGACACCGCCAAAGGCCGATACCGGATCACAGGCCCACGCCGCCCGGAATGCGCCGGCCGGAGTGTCCGACTCGGCAGACCCGCACGGGTTGGTGTGCTTGACCACGACAGCAGCAGGTCGGGCCAGGTCGGCGACCAGACGCCACGCCGCCTCGGTATCTGCGTAGTTGTTGAAGGACATGGCCTTGCCCTGGAGTTGCGTGGCGTGCTGCCACCAGCCGTCGGCGTCGCGCTCCGCATACAGGGCGGCGAATTGGTGCGGGTTCTCTCCGTAACGCAGCGTTTCGGCGTGATCGAGGTCTCGCATCCCCTCGAAGCCTTGACCCATCCAGGCCACGATGGCGGCGTCGTATCCAGCCGTCTTGGTAAAGGCCTCGTTGGCAAGGACTCGACGGAGGTCGGCTGGGAGACCTCCCGTCTCCACCGCCTCGGCCACCTCGTCGTAGCGGTCGGGCGAAACAACGACGCCAACCCAGCGGTGATTCTTCGCCGCCGCCCGGATCATGGTTGGACCACCGATGTCGATCTGCTCGACGGCCTCCTCGTCGGTCGGATCACCGGCGATGGTCTCCTCGAATGGATACAGGTTGACCACCACAAGCTGGAATGGGTCGATCCCACGCGCCTCGAGATCGCCAAGATGTTCCTCGTCGCCGAGGTCGGCGAGGATCCCTCCGTGGATGTTGGGGTGCAGCGTCTTGACCCGGCCGCCCAGCATCTCGGGGGCGGCGGTGACCTCGGAGACTGGCATCACCAGGATACCGGCCTCGGTGAGGTGACGCGCCGT
>Ga0255058_10001408_pt1 | contig 13541 bp, 11 predicted proteins | sample Cases_109_9_MG_FD_188637 | JGI IMG/M metagenome (GOLD analysis project Ga0255058, IMG submission 188637) | Seawater microbial communities from Amundsen Gulf, Northwest Territories, Canada - Cases_109_9 | ecosystem: Environmental > Aquatic > Marine > Gulf | place: Canada: Northwest Territories... | reverse complement strand
CCGCGAGGAAAAAAATTTCACGATCGATCCTGCCTTTATCGCCTCGCTGCCGGATGACGATCCTCTGTTTGTCGCTGAACGCAACCCGAAGCTGAAAGAAAATTTCGAGAATCCAGCGCTCATGCGTCAGTTCGGGCTCATTCTTGAGAACCAAGATGAGTTTGGCGACTTGGAGAACAACTTCAATATGCGCGGCGTGCCCCATACATTGGCCCTTCCAACCTCCGTCGATAGCCCGCAAGGGCCCCGCACGGGTTGGTCCGGCGATGGTGCTCCCGGCGATGGGTCGCTTCGCTCATTCGCCACTGGCGCGGTAATTCAGCACTTTACTAAGAGCCTGGATCGGGTCGCCGGTGTCGATTTCCGGTTACCCACCGACGAAGAGCTGGACGCGCTGGACGCATTTCAGCTCTCGCTCGGGCGTCAACAAGAATTGGCATTGCCCCTACCATTAAAAGGAACAGTGGAAAATCGAGGCCAGGAGATCTTTGTCGATAACACACTCGGAAAATGCAACATCTGCCACTTCAATGCCGGCGCCAATGCCGTACTTGGCGGCCAGAACGTAGGTAATGCCAACTTCAATACCGGCGTGGAGGACCTTCCCGACCAGCCACAGGATCTGACGGGTGAGCTCGTGCCGCCCGACGACGGCTTTGGTACACCGGGCGACGGCACATTCAACACGCCACCACTGGTGGAGGCCGCCGATACGGGGCCGTTTTTCCATAACAACTCGATCGAGACAATCGAAGACGCTGTCGCCTTCTACAGCGGCGATGCCTTTAACAACTCGCCGGCCGGCCAGCGTTTGGCCAGTTTCGATCCCAACGGTATTGGCATAAAACTTGACGCAACGCAGATCGTTGAGGTCGCCGCCTTTTTTACGGGTCATCAATGCGCTTGAAAATATTCGCGTCAGTATCGAACTGTTAGAGCAGAGCAACCAGGCCAAAGGGGCACAGGCCAAACAGTTGCTCAGGCGCGCCGTCGCCGAAACCAACGATAGTATCGGCGTCCTGGCTGGGGGCGGTCTACAGCCGCAGGCGGTTGCGTTCCTCAGGAAAGCGAAGCATCTGACCAGGCAGGCCGTGCGTTATTCTTACAATCGGCGCCACCTTGCCCGCAAGGCCATCAGTCAACAAGAAAAGGCACGCGCAGAGCTTGTCGATTCATCGTAGATGCATCAAGGAAGCACGGCACGGTATAGGAGGACAATGTACATGCGTAAGGGTTTCCTGCAAGTCGGTGCGATCGTCGCCTTAGTGTGCGGCATATCGTTTGCATATGCTCAAAAGGCTACCGAGCGATTCATCCCGATCGGGCAATCGCCTGGGCTGTCGGGCAAGTATACCTACGTGGGGAAAATCCAGGCCGTGGACAGTGCACGACGCACCATCAAGGTAGCGCAGCCGGGCAGCCGCACGGTCAGAATCACGAACGAGACCAGAATCTGGTTGGACCGTTCCAAGCTCAAGCAGCCTAACGAGACCGGGGCCTTTGCCGATCTCCGGCAGGGCCGTACCGTTGAGATCAAGTACAAATACCCAACGCGCAAGCACGCCGCCGAGTGGGTCAAAGTAGAAATCACGACACCCTAGCACACGATCTCGCCCACCAGGCCACATGCTTGCTCGACGCCCGGCGCAAGCGGCCTGCGGGGTGGCCGCGCGAGCGTTGCGCCGATCGACCCGCCCCGCCCCCTTGAATCCGGCCACGGCAGGCCTTAGTAATACTCAGTTGGACAGTAACCACTGACTAAGGAGCCCGTTAGCCCGATGAGCGTTAAAGCACACAAAGAAACCCTCGGCTTTCAGACAGAAGTCAAGCAACTGCTTGATATCGTTATCCACTCGCTCTACAGCAACAAGGAAATCTTTCTGCGCGAGCTGATCTCAAATGCCTCGGACGCGGCCGATAAGTTGCGCTTCGAGGCACTGTCCGATGACGCGCTCTACGAAGGCGACACCGACCTCAAGATCCGCGTGGCGTACGACAAAAAGGACCGCACGGTCACCGTGTCGGACAATGGCATCGGCATGTCGCGCAGCGAAGTCGTCGAACATATCGGTACCATTGCTAAGTCCGGGACGCAGGAGTTTCTCAAGGCGTTGACGGGCGATCAGGCGAAAGATGCGAAGCTGATCGGGCAGTTCGGGGTAGGTTTCTACTCGGCGTTCGTCGTCGCCGACAAGGTGACGCTCATCTCCCACCGCGCCGGTCTCGGCCCGGAGCACGGGGTGCGCTGGGAATCGGACGGCCAGGGCACGTATACGCTAGAAACGCTCGAGAAATCCGGGCGCGGTACGGAAATCATCCTCCATCTGCGCAAGGGCGAGGACGAGTATCTGGACGGCTACCGCCTGCGCTCGATCATCCACAAGTTCTCCGACCACATCAGCCTCCCAATCCTCATGAAGGCGGAAGACAAGGACGAGGAGGAAACTGTCAATCGCGCCTCGGCACTGTGGGCACGTCCGAAAAAAGAGATCAAAAAGGAAGAGTACGAGGAGTTCTACAAGCACGTCGCTCACGATTTCGAGCCGCCGCTCGCCTACGTGCACAACCGGGTAGAGGGTAAGCTGGAGTATATCTCGCTGCTCTATCTCCCCGGGCGCGCCCCGTTTGATATCTGGGATCGCGACCGGCTCCGCGGCATCAAGTTGTATGTGCGGCGCGTCTTCATCATGGACGATGCTGAGCAACTGATGCCGAATTACCTCCGATTTGTGCGCGGCGTCATCGATTCGAGCGATCTGCCGTTGAATATTTCACGCGAAATCCTCCAGCAGAGCAAAACCATCGATACTATTCGCGCCGCCTCGGTCAAGAAAGTACTCCGTCTGCTTGAAGACCTGAGCAAGAAAGAGCCCGACAAGTACGCCACTTTCTGGCAGCAGTTCGGCAAGATTCTGAAGGAAGGTGTAATCGAGGATACGGCCAATCGCGAGCAAATCGCGCGACTTTTGCGTTTTGCCTCGACGCATGCAAACGAGGAGAAACAAGACGTTTCGCTGGCAGATTATATCGGGCGCATGAAAGACGGTCAGGAGAAAATCTATTACCTCACTGCCGAGAGTTTCAAAGCTGCCAAAAACAGTGCCCATCTCGAGATCTTCCGCCAGAAGGGCATTGAGGCGCTGCTGCTGTCCGATCGCATCGACGAGTGGCTCGTCATGCATCTACCCGAGTTTGAAAAGAAACCCTTGCAATCGGTTACCCAGGGGGCGCTCGATCTGGGCAAGCTTGAGACCCAAGAAGATAAGGCGCGGCGCAAAGAAGCTGCTGTCAAGCACAAGGACTTCATCGAGAGATTGAAAAAGGCATTCGGCGACAAAGTCAAGGACGTACGCATTTCCCACCGGCTCACCACGTCCGCGGCCTGCCTGGTATCAGACAGCCAGGCCATGAGCACCAATTTGGAACGAATCCTCAAGTCAGTGGGTCAGGAGGTTCCGACCAGTCAGCCGATCCTGGAGGTCAATCTCGCGCATGCGATTATGGAACATATTATGGTGGATACCGATGACAAGCGATTCAGCGAATGGGCGCACCTGCTCTTCGATCAGGCGTTGCTGGCCGAGGGCGGACAGCTCGATGATCCCGCCGGGTTCGTCCACAGGATGAATGAGCTATTGCTGCAAATGACAAAAAAATAACATGCTCACCATACGTCACGGATCGGTAAGCGGACTATTATCGCCACGCACACAGCCATCCTGAGGTGTTATGTTCGCGTGAAGCGATTCACGCAAGGCATGATACTTTCGAAATGCGGTTCCGTCAGAACGTTACTGCGTAGCGGCGCTTGTACTTGAGAACCTTTTTGATATAGCGTCGCGTTTCCTGGTAGGGCGGCACTCCCTTGTACTGCGCAACTGCGGTTTCACCGGCGTTATACGCAGCGAGCACCAGAAGGGTTTTGTTGTTGTAGCGTTCGATAAGATCTTTCAGGTATTTGACAGCCGCTCGTACGTTCTGGACCGGATCGTAGATGTCCCGCGCGCCGTAACGTGCAGCCGTCGTCGGCATCAGCTGCATGAGCCCCGATGCGCCCTTGCGTGACGTGGCATACGGATTGAACGCCGATTCCGCGTGCATCACCGCCTTGATCAGAGCCGCATCCACCCCGTAGGCACGTGCCATCATTCGGATTAAACCGTCGTACGAAGACGGATCGCCGCGGTATGCCGCGTTGCCCGCCCGCGCCGCGATCGCCACACTTCGCAGACTCGTCGTCTTGCGCACCAGCTTATACTCATTACCGCGCACGGCATGATCGCTGAACATCCACGATCCGTTCGGCGCCTGATACACGTAAAGCGCGGCGCTGGCCGCAACGCTGAGCGCTGATGTAAAAAGTAAAGCGAGAACTAAAAAAATGTACCTGACTGTTTGCTGCACCGCTCGTCCCACCCCGGGGCCCCGCTATTTTTCCGTCACAGGCGCTCGGGTGCACAAGCCATGCCAGCGTCGCCTCATCACGGACCTAAGGCGTAATATATTGATTTATATAGTGTTTATTGCTCATGGAGCGAGCTTGAGCCGCATACAGACACGCTGCGAACGGATTGCGTCAGTGCAGCTGACCCGTCGGGGCGATCGTCTCGACGGAAAGTTGACGCGCGCACAGCGCGATCAGGCGGGTAACGCGGCCGGGCTCGCCGCAAATAGCCGACCTCGCCGCCAGGCTTTGTTGGAATTCTTAGTGGCTGAGGGTCTTGGAAAATACATTGATCACAACCACACCGGATACAATTAATGTCATACCCAGGACGGCAGGGATATCCGGAACCTGCCTGAAAAGGACTGCCCCCACGATCGCTATCAAGACGATGCCCAGGCCTGCCCATATGGCGTAGGTGATCCCGACCGGGATATTTCTGAGCACCAGCGTCAAGCAATAAAAGGCAACTCCGTAGCCGATGATGACGATCGCGCTCGGTACAAGCTTTGTGAATTCCTCAGACGCCTTCAAGGCGCTGGTGGCGATGATTTCCGCAATGATGGCGACAGCTAGATACAGATAAGCCATATTTCTTCTCCACAAGCTCTGAACCTTTCTGGAAGTGCAACGTCTCACATACACCGCGGTAGTATATTTTGTTCATTGCTTATGCTCCTCGCGCTCTAACGACGGGGCGCCGTCGATAGATTACAACCGCAAGAACGAGTAGTTTTTGGTTTACTGGTGGATCCCGTTGTCCAGGGTTAATGTCTGGGTTTACGCTGTGAGCGCTCGCGCCGTGGTTTTGCCTGATTAACTTTTATATTACGTCCCTTTAATGCACTGTCATTTAAAGCTTTAATCGCTTCGTCTGCTTCAGAATCGTTCGGCATTTCTACAAATCCGAAACCTTTCGGCTGCCCTGAAAACTTGTCCATTATGATGTTGACCTTGGATACTTCTCCGAACTGGGAAAAAATATCTCTTAACTCATCTTCGCCAATATCGTAGGGCAGATTTCCAACATAGATATTCATTAATCACTCTCTCGAGAAATGTGCTCTGATCACAATTACACTATCGACCAGCCATACGCTCAAATCACTCGATAGCGGCTAGTCAACTACTCGCTAACAGAACCGTAAGAACAGGCCGTGCAAACCGCGCGGCAGTTTATCGTCTAGTCAGACCCCCGTTCTCCAAGTCGCCTATCGATGTAATTGTTAAGGATGCCGGCTATAAACGTCGGATAAAAGAATACCCTCTGACAGCACGGGTTTCTGAATCGCATCGAGAACCCTTGCCCCGATCTTTAACTACGGCATTCACGCAAAAAAGCGCCGTGCAGGCATCGCCTGCCGCATGCCGTTGCGGCGGGCGATGCTATGGCCTTGCTTCTGGCATTGACGTCGTAAGCTTATGCCAGACATCAATCGCAGGTGATTGTCCAAGTGTTTGATAAACAAAGCAATATCTCTCGGTCAGGCTAATAAGCCTGGTCAGTTGTTCCTCCGAGGCATCTGTCTCCCGGTCAAAGTGACGCCGGATACGCTGAAATCCAACGGGCACTTCCTTGGATACACCCAACGTGCCCCGAAAATCAAGGTCGCCTTCTACCCCAACTACCCCTTCACGAACCTCAACACCAATCGCAGTCGCCACCGCCGGGAGTTGGCCGCACGAGGCTTGCTTTAAAGTCACCGGACAGCGCGGGGCACTTATCTACTCTTTTTTTCTTTTTTCAATTTTCGTCTTTCCTTTGGATTAAGCTGAGCCTTTTTCTGCTGTTCCCTTTTGCCTTTATCTCTTCTTCCCTTGTCACCCATGTCAGTTTCTCCTCGCCTGAAAATCACTCGCGCCAACTTTTGCGCCTAGCATTCGAGTATACGGCTGACGCGCTAATTTAGTAACCGCTTGAGCGCTTATATTGCAATATAGCCCGAGATCCAATGGATTTCATAACCTTAGTCTGAACGCCACCCCGGGGGCATACGGCGCTCGCGGTTTAACTCCGAAATTCCCGAGATATACGACTGCAGCAGTTTATCTGAATATTGTCAATGGGGACATAACGAAAGACTCGCAACCCCTTTCTCCGGTTTCATCCGGATCCCATTGTTGATTATATCTGCTTGATTAGTTCAAAGGTCTCCCGAGACGGCGGTTTCGCAAAGAATTTCTCAAATTGCCTCAGCGCTTCTTGGTACTTGCTAATGGCCTCAATCTCCCATGCGGGAAATTGGCCCTCATCTAAAGCCTCAAGATACGTTTCGCTACTTTCCAAATTCATCATATCCGCTTGGGTGTCATAAACGGAAATCGTCAGCGCTTTGCCTGTCTTGCGATCGATTAGCCATAGAGCATTTTTGAATCCCTTTATGCCCTTGAGTAGCGGTTCCAAATAGTCGTCGATCACATTCTGTGCTTCGCCTAACTTATCGAGCTTAATCTGAGTTGTCGTTACCCGAGCGTACATCGTCGCTCTCCTTTCGAGTTAATGGATTTCCAGGCCCTCATTGCAGATCTCTACAGGTTCGGAATCTTTGCCCGCACTAATCGAGATCAAGTAGTTACGGTTGAAATTCCCAAAAAAAGTGTTATTTCGCCCCGAGAAAGTTCAAGTTGAGGAACACTGAACCAGGCCACGAACGGGGCGCCTGTCGTTCGACGACAGATCGAGCAGTGACAGCTCGTCTGGTGAAAGGGCGCGCCTGCCGTCTCGTAGCGGATCGCACCACAGAAGCAACCACCCTTCAGCATTTCAACTGCCTCCTTTGCCAAGGCACCACGATGATACTTAACATTTGCGTGTACGGCTCGAGCGGATTCTAATTGCCGCTCGCGCGATCTTATTGAAATCTACCCCAAAGTGGGTGCATTTTCATGTGGTTACGTGGCCCACCTGACCGGCGACAGTCGGCTCCTGCGGTTTAGCTCTGGATTATGTGGCGTTAATCGTGCGGCGTAAGTTCCGCGCCCTTTGGCGTGGTTTCTGACACCCGATGGGGGAACTTCTGGATCATTTTCATGTGTTCCCGCAGAGTGATTTGAATCGGCGTCACCGCGAATAGCCCCGGGTAAAGTTGTCCAAATTTCTCACCAGGGTCGCGCATAACGTTATAGAAATCCATGCCCGGCAGCCCGCCATGGCCCTCGGTAATATGAACCTTGAAGTCCCGATAGCGAATGGCCCCGAGGACCCCGCCGCTGTAGTGGAACATCATGTGCCGCCGGCCATAGCCCTCACCGAGCAGGAGCAGCGCCGTCTGATCGATGCCGTCTGTAACGCGATCATCGGGGATCTTGTCGAGCGCCCCACCTAAGCGGGCGGCCGTCGTGAAAAGGTCGGTGAGGTGCAGGATGTCCACCGGGTCCTGCGCGGGCGCGATCATGCCGGGCCACCAGGCCATCGCCGGTACGCGCACGCCGCCCTCCAGGACATCGCCCTTGGCGCCCCGCAGCCACGAATACCCAGAATTCGGGTAGAAGGCGTACATCGGGCCGTTGTCGCTGATCCAGACGACGAGTGTGTTCTCGGCGATGTTCTCAGCTTTCAAGGTGTCGAGCAGCTGCCGCACGTGTGCGTTATGCGCCGCCATCTCGGACGCTTGGGCGTTGACCTTGTCCACGTGCTTGTCGTTGTGGTGGGCCTTCGATCCCTGCAGCTGCTGGGTGTAGGTCGCCCAATAGATGAAGAAAGGCTTATCGTCCTTCGCCTTGTCCTTGACGTAGGCCGTGATCTGCTTGATCGACTCGGCCTCAAAAGCGTCCTGTCGCTCAGGACCAAGTTTGCCGGCAACGCCCTCAATGGGCTTGCGTCTCTTGCCTTTGCGCCCGATGAACGCAGCCACCGACAGATCAATCCCGGTCCGCTTTTTGTATTCCTCTTCACCAGGGAAGTCGTAGAACATTGCCTTGTTGGGGTTCGGCGCATCCTTGTACATGTCGAAAGAGCCTGGCCAGTTGTCGGGCGCGCCGTTCCACAGGCCGTAGTACGCGTAGTCGTAGCCCTGGTTTTCCGGCGCTTGTTCGGGCGATTCGCCCAGGTGCCACTTGCCCCACATGGCGGTGTTGTAGCCCGCTTTGGAGAGCACCTCAGCCACCGTCACTTCCTTAGGCGAAAGCCCTTCGATCTGGCCGGGCCACAGCACGCTCAGCAGACCCGTTCGGACCGGGTGGCGGCCGGTGTTGATCGCGATTCGGGACGGCGTGCAAGACGGTTCCGCGTATGCGGTCCAGAAGCGCATACCCTCGAAGGCCATCTTGTCCAGCTCGGGGGTCGGGGTTCCGCGATGCTTACCGCCGCCTTGCCAACCCATCTCGCCCCAGCCCACGTCGTCGGCGAGGATATAGATAATGTTAGGTTTCTTGCCGAACTTCCTCTCGAGCGCCACAAGCTTCTTGTTGATCTGTCTGTCTTCGGCGGCCCATTTGTCCTTGTTCCTCTTTTCCAACGCCAGATACGGCGCGTCGAACTGCTGGGCGAATGAGGTGCCAACGAATCCCACCGCAATGATCAGCGATAAGACACATTTGCCAATCCAAGGCTGTCTGAATTTCGGTCTTGTTTTCTTCATGTTATTCCTCCTGATTATGGTTTGGATTTGTTTTCTGAGTGCCATCTAACGGGGCGGGGGCTGAGCGGCACGCTTTGACAAAGGGAGAAGACGAGAGTCTTCGAGCTTTGTCAAAGGGTGAAGCCGCGGAGCGGGGCGCGCAGCGGTGTGCGCTCCAGCGACGCTTAGGCCGCGCTCGCGCCGCGGCGTTTCACTGTACATCCACACTGCGCGCCTTTTACGCTTTGCTCGGATTTGTTCTCTACCGTGATGAAAGCAATGCGCGATTCTGAATATATTAGCAGAAACTGTGGTCTGACTTCGTTTTCAACGCCTTCGTGAGGATATGCAGCATGGCGTCGAGACCGAGGGTATAGCTGTGAATGCCGAAGCCAAATATCACGCCGTCTGCAACGCTGGCCAGAACGCTGTGGATACCACGCCTTTCGATATTGGTCATGTGCACCTCCACATAAGGGAGCCCCACACCTTTCACACAATCTCTTAGAGCGTAACCGGCGTAGTTGAAACCCGCCGGGTTCATGACCAAGCCGTCTACACCACTGTCTGCTGCCTGATAAATGCGATTGATTGCGTCGCCTTCGATATTTGTATAGAAGATATCCACCGCGTAGCTATTCGTCTTTGCATGGTTCTGGATCATTGTGTCGAGCTCGCTCGCCGTAGTGGTGCCGTAGATCTCCGGCTCCCGCTTTCCTAGGTGGATCATATTTGCGCCCTGAAGCAACAGAATGCGCCACATAATCTATCGTCCGCTTGCTGTAGCGATACGGACCACTGCCTAATATCTGAGTATACGGCTTGAGCGGTTTTTAATTGCCGCTCGCGCAGTCATATTGGAATCTACTCCGAAGTGGGTGCATTTGTCTTGCTTTTAAACCCCCTCACTCAAGCCGAGGGAAGGGCGCAGCTGAAGAGCGCTGTTTTGTCTTAGTATTTTTTTGGGCGCCTTTCGCCGAGCCAAGCGCCGAAGGAGACGAAGTTGGGCCGGAACGGGCACGAGAGGGATCTCGTGCGTCCGGGCCAGGGACAGGGAATGTCCCTTGCCCGGATCCCCTGAGACGAGAAGGCGTACAGGGGACCCGCTGGGGTTTGCGGGCGATGGCGCAGGCGCAGATGGCTTTGGGAACTTTGGCCGAAACCAAAGTTCCTCGTCTGCCGGGACGAGACCCGGCTAATATATTGTCGCCGGTAGGCGACACGAATAACCCGCGGTTGTCGTACGGGGGTGGGTGAGCCGGAGGTGTGCCAAGAGTCCGGTGGACTCTTGGCCCGGCGAACGGGCTTGCCACGGACGGCAAGCACAGGACTTGCAAGCGAGAGCAGGGAGAGCGGAGCGCAGCAAGCCCGTTCGAGAATAGATTGTCGCCGTTAGGCGACCCCCTACCCCACCCACACCCGCGCATTGCGAAACATCCGCAACCACGGCCCGTCCTCGCCCCAGTCGTCCGGGTGCCAGGAGTTGGCCACGGTACGAAACACCCGCTCGGGATGCGGCATCAGGATGGTAAAGCGCCCATCCGGCGTGGTGAGCCCGGTGATCCCATGCGGAGACCCGTTGGGGTTGTACGGATAGGTCTGCGTCAGCTCGCCGCGGTTGTCGACAAAACACAACGCCACCAATCGATCGACGACCACCTGCTCTATGTCAGTGGCCTCGCGGAACTCAGCGCGCCCCTCGCCGTGGGCGACCACGACGGGGAGCATCGATCCCGCCATCCCCCTCAGAAAAATCGCGGGGTTGTCGGGGACCTGCACCATGACCACACGCGCCTCGAACTGCTCGGAGTGATTGCGCACAAAGTGCGGCCACAGTGCCGCGCCCGGGATGAGCTCGTGCAGATTCGACATCATCTGGCAACCGTTGCATACACCGAGCGCGAAGGAATCGGCGCTGGCAAAAAACGCGGCAAACTCATCGCGCGCACGCGCATTGAACAGGATCGACTTGGCCCAGCCCTCGCCCGCCCCGAGCACGTCACCGAAGGAAAACCCCCCGCACGCAGCGATGCCCTTGAAATCTTTCAAGGTTATCAGTCCGCTGATGATGTCGCTCATGGTCACGTCGATCGCGGCGAAACCGGCGCGATCGAACGCCGCCGCCATCTCGATCTGACCGTTGACCCCTTGCTCGCGCAGTATCGCGATGCGCGGGCGCGCACCTTTGGCGATGAACGGTGCCGCCACGTCCTCGGACGGCGCAAATGAGAGCTTCACCGTCAGGCCCGGGTCGGCCACATCGAGAATACGGTCATACTCCTGTTGCGCGCATTGCGGATTATCGCGCAGCGACTGCAGGTGAAACGTGGTCTCCGACCACGCGCGCTGAAGCGCCACCCGCGATTCGCTCAACACGGTGCGGCCCTTGTAGCTAAAGGAGATGGCATCATCGTCGCTCAGGGTGCCGATGGGCCGGACGTAACGCCCGAGTCCCGCTTGCTTCAGTGCGCCGAAGATGCCGGCCTTGCGCTCACGCGGCACCTGCAGCACCGCACCCAGCTCTTCGTTAAACAACGCCGCCACCGGATCGCGCCCGAGCGCGCTCAGGTCCACGCGCACACCCGTGCGCCCCGCAAAAGCCATCTCGCAGACGGTCGCGAACAGCCCGCCATCGGAGCGATCGTGATAGGCCAGGATAAACCCGAGCTCGTTGAGCGCCTGGATCACGTGAAAGTAAAGCCGCAGCACGCGCGGGTCGTCGACGTCCGGCGCCTGGTTCCCGACCTCGCGGTACACCTGCGCAAGCGCCGAGCCCCCCAGGCGGTTTTTCTTCTTCCCCAGGTCGATCAGTATGAGCTCGGTTTGATCGCTGTCGCGGCGCAGCTGCGGCGTCAAGGTCTTGCGTACATCCGTCACCGGCGCAAACGCGGACACGATCAGCGACAACGGCGCCGTCACCGCGCGCTCCTCACCGCTGGCATCGCGCCACACGGTCTTCATGGAGAGCGAATCCTTTCCCACCGGGATCGAGATCCCGAGCGCCGGGCACAGCTCGGTCGCCACCGCCTGCACCGTGTCGTACAGTGCGGCGTCTTCGCCCGGATGGCCGGCCGCGGCCATCCAGTTGGCGGACAGCTTCACGTCCGGCAGCTTCTCGATGCGGGCGGCGGCAAGATTGGTCAATGCCTCGCCTACGGCCATGCGCCCGCTGGCGGCCGGATCGACCAGTGCCAGCGGCGTGCGCTCGCCGATCGCCATCGCCTCGCCGGTAACCCCGTGGTAACCGCTCGCCGTGACAGCGACATCGGCGACCGGCGTTTGCCACGGCCCGACCATCTGGTCGCGACACACGAGCCCGGAGACGCTGCGATCGCCGATCGTAATCAAGAAGGTCTTATCCGCCACCGCCGGCAATCGCAGCACCCGGTAGGCGGCCTCTTTGACATCGATGGCACGGCTCTTGAAGCGCGCCCGCTTGCGCTTACGACGGCGCACGTCGCGCACCATCTTCGGCGGCTTGCCCAGCAGCACGGAAAGCTCGAGATCAATCGGCTTGCTGCGCGGTTCATGCCTCGCGCCGCGGGCTGTGTCGTTAGCACCGCCTGGCAGCGCGAAGTAGGCATCCTCGAGTACCAGCCGCTCATCTTGCGTCGCCTCCCCGATCACCGCGAAGGGACAACGTTCACGCTCGCACAGCTCGCGAAACACGGGAACAGTCGCCCCCTCGATCGCCAACACGTAACGCTCCTGCGCCTCGTTACACCAGATCTCCATCGGCGACATGCCGGGCTGGGCGTTCGGCACCGCGCGCAACTCGAAGCGCCCGCCACGGCCCGCCGTGTGGACCAGCTCCGGCAGTGCATTTGACAGCCCGCCGGCCCCGACATCGTGGATCGAGAGTATGGGATTACCCGCCCCCAGCGCCCAGCAGCGGTCAATGAGCTCCTGGCAGCGGCGCTGCATCTCGGCGTTGTCGCGTTGCACCGAGGCGAAATCGAGATCCTCGACACTGCGGCCGCTCGCCATGCTCGAGGCCGCGCCACCGCCCAGGCCAATCAGCATCGCCGGCCCGCCGATCACGATCAGCTTCGCGCCGGCGGGGATCGCGGCCTTGTGTACGTGCTGGGCGCGAGCGTTGCCGATGCCGCCGGCCAGCATGATGGGCTTGTGGTAGCCGCGCATCTCGCCGTCGACGGTCTCGCAAAACGTGCGGAAGTACCCGCCCAGGTTCGGCCGGCCGAACTCATTGTTGAAGGCCGCCCCACCTATAGGGCCTTCGAGTATGATCGCCAGCGCGCTGGCGACACGGCCCGGCTTGCCGCAGTCCCGCTCCCACGCCCGCTCGGCCCCGGGGATGTTCAGATTGGACACGGAGAATCCGGTGAGGCCGGCCTTGGGCTTGGCGCCCCGTCCGGTGGCGCCCTCGTCGCGGATCTCACCGCCGGCGCCGGTGGCGGCGCCCGCATAGGGGGAGATCGCGGTCGGATGGTTGTGGGTCTCAACCTTCATGACGATGGGCGTATCGTCGTCGTGGTAGGCGTACTCGCTCGCACCCGGATCAGGGAAAAATCGCGCCA
>Ga0255058_10001407_pt1 | contig 13561 bp, 12 predicted proteins | sample Cases_109_9_MG_FD_188637 | JGI IMG/M metagenome (GOLD analysis project Ga0255058, IMG submission 188637) | Seawater microbial communities from Amundsen Gulf, Northwest Territories, Canada - Cases_109_9 | ecosystem: Environmental > Aquatic > Marine > Gulf | place: Canada: Northwest Territories... | reverse complement strand
GCATTTCGACGTCGCCGCTGCTCGCGTCGAGTTTGTTATCCAGGGTCGAAAGCTGATCGTCCAGCGACTGAACAATGTTGTCGGATTCGGCAGTCATGCGCGCATTCTACAGCCCAGATCAAGGCTACACGCGGAACTGGTCGTCAGATTACCTTGCCAGGATTTAGAGTATTGTGCGGATCAAGCGCATCTTTTAGTGTCCGCATTAGATTGAGGTCGACTTCATCCTTGTAACGCGCCAGGTAGTCCCGTTTCAATACACCGATCCCGTGCTCGGCGCTAAAGCTGCCACCAAAATCGTCGACGAGGTCGTAGATGAGATTCGAGATCTGTTTTTCCTGCTCACGCAAATCCTCATCAGATGTGCCGTTCGGCAAATGAACGTTGTAATGCAGATTGCCGTCACCGACATGCCCGAACGCAACCAGATGTGCCTCGGGAAATGCCTCAGCCAGCAGCGACTCGCCGCGCTCCAGAAATTCTTCCATGCGCCCGATCGAGACCGAGATGTCGTGTTTGAGGCTGACACCGGCGTGCTTTTCCGCCTCCGGGATCGCGTGTCGCAGCCGCCACAGCTTGTCGGCCTCGGCACTACTCTTGGTAACGATCGCATCGAGTACAAACCCCTGCTCGATGCTTTGGGACAGAGCATTTTCGAGTACCTCCTGCGATCCTTCGACCGAGGCCTCAAGCAGCACAAACCATGGGTAGGATTCGTCAAACGGCATGGCGGAATCGGGAATATGCCGCTCGACGTACGCAAAGGCACGGGCCCCGACCAGCTCGAAGGCCTCGATTCGGTCGGCCAGGGAACGGCGTAGTAGCGCCTGTAACGGAATGGCGTCACCGGCCCGCCCCAGGGCGAGCAACGCCGATGTGGTTTCACCGGGATCGGGAAACAGCCGCAGTGCGGCAGCCGTAATGATGCCGAGCGTGCCCTCACTGCCGATAAACAGCTGCTTCAGATCGTAGCCTGCCGTGTCCTTGCGCAGCGTTTTCAAGCCGTCCCATATTCTGCCGTCCGGCAGGACGACTTCGAGGCCAAGCACAAGGTCACGGGCCGTCCCGTAGCGAATCACGTTGATGCCGCCGGCGTTGGTCGCAAGGTTGCCGCCGATCTGGCAACTGCCCTCGGCCCCCAGGCTCAAGGGAAAGTATCGATCAACCTCTTTCGCGGCGTCCTGAACGTCGGCAAGGATGCAGCCGGCGTCCACGATAATGGAAAAATCAAGTGCGTCGATCTGTCGGACCGTGTTCATGCGCGACAGGCCCAGGATGATCTGTTCCCCAGAGTCGTCAGGAATGGCGCCGGCACACATGCCGGTGTTGCCCCCCTGCGGCACAATTGCGACGCCGGCCGCCCCACAAGCGCGAACGACTTCTGCGACCTCCACCGTCGATGCGGGCGACACCATGATTGGCGTTCTGCCATGCACCGCGTTGCGCCACTCCGTCAGGTGCGGTTCGAGTTCGTCGGCATCGGTCGTCCAGCCTTTCGGTCCGACGATGTCTTTCAATGTGTCAATGAGCATGTCAATCCAGGATGGCCTGTTCCTGCCAGGTCGCCCAGTCGATGTTACTGCCGCAAAACACGAGTACGACTTTCTGACCCTTTAATTGATCACGCAACGGGCCCAGCAGTGCCGCAGTGGTGGCCGCGCAGGCAGGCTCAACCGCGATTTTCATATGGCTGTAGAGAAAGCCCATGGCCTCTTGCAAATCCCGGTCGCTGACCATTGCCAGCTGATCGACATTCTTTTTGCACAGGCTGTAGGAGTAAGGCGTCGCGAAGGGTGCACCGAGGCTGTCCGCGATCGTCCGAACCTTGTCAATGGATTTTGCCTGGCCTGCGGCAAAGCTTCGATGCATGGAGTCCGCACCTTCCGCCTCGACGCCGAAGACCTGGCAACCAGGCTTTATTTGCTTGAGTGCATTCGCGATGCCGCCAATCAGCCCGCCACCGCCAATCGAGACAATGACTGCATCGAAGTCGTCGACCTGCTCGCTGATTTCGAGCCCGACGGTTCCCGTACCGGTTGCAATATCCGGACCGTCGAACGGGTGTACGAGAAAACGGCCCTCGTCCTGTTGAATTTTTTCGGCGACTTCGAATGCCAGGTGCGCATTCTCAGCCATGATGACCTCCCCGCCGTACTCGCGGCAGGCGGCGATTCGGCCCGGGTTGGCCGAAGCAATCATGACAACCTTGGCATGTGTGCCGGCCTCCCTGGCTGCGAACGCGGCGGCAATCGCATGGTTGCCGGCGCTGACGGCGGTAATACCGGTTGCCAGCTGTTCCTTGTCGAGCGTGCTAACGACGGCCAGTGCGCCGCGTGCTTTAAATGTACCGGTGTGCTGCAGAAATTCGAGCTTGCCATAGACGGTCGTACCGTTGTCCAAGTCGTCTTCAACGCCAGCGCATCGAACCGTGGGCGTTCGAACGATCTTCGAACCCAGCGTTTCGCGCAGCGAAATCACTGCCTGCATATCTGGAGGTGCGTCCGTCATTCGCTAAGTCTTTCGCTTCGGCCTATCCAATTTATGTAAAATAGCAAGCTTCCACGGTGCAGGCATAATCCGGCGATTCTCCCGGAATACAATCACTTTACGGATAATACTTGCGGTGGCCATGAGAGTTGATTAGTTTCGGCAAACCCCATGAAACTCGACGACCTATCAAAATCCGGAATACGCCGATTAGCCGATTATTCGCCGTATCTGGATCAGCTGGCCGGTCTCCCCCCGGAAATGGGTTTGCGCCAGCGCAGCAATCTTGTACAGCTTGAGCGCAGCTTGCATGAACACTGGTCATTGGGCCAGAACAATATTCTGAGCTGGGCGCCGCTGGACGAAGGGGTCCTGATACTTGTCGTTCCGCATTATGCGATTGCCGAATACACCGCAATTCGGCCGGAGAATCAACCTCCGCGTGTGTCGCCGCGCTTCATTACTGAACTGATCTCCGGTGATCGGCAGTTGACCTTTACGCAGATGCAAAAGGTGGCGCGTCTGCTGGAAGTGCAACCCATCTATATTGCGCTACGCGAGTCATTGTCGGGACATCGCGTTGAAACTGAAATCATCGAGAAGATGATTCGCCGCTATGGCATCAATTACATTGCGAGTCGTGCAGTTACACTGTTTGATATTGTCGGCTTCAGCCTGCTGACACCGTTTGAGCAAATGACCCAACTCAACAGCCTGTCGTATTCGCTGAATTCATCGCACGCGAAGATGCTGGAACAGGACGTCGGAATCAATTTTGCGCGCTCATCCAGCGGCGACGGTTTCTATGTATGGAACCGCGACGATGGTCTTGAGGCGAATGTAAACCTGTACCACTTCATGCACATTGTGCTCGCTGACAACGCGATTGCACGCAACAAATCGTCAACCAGGGCTGTGCCGAGATTACGAGCCTGTTTTCATGTTGGTAGCTGCTATGAGTTTCACCAGTCAGAGGGCCTGAACCCGACAATGCACGATTTCATCGTCGGTGATGTGACCATCGAACTCGCGCGTATGATTGAAGCCGCCCTGCCGGGGCAAATTCTGGTCGGAGACTTCCTCGCAAATGTTCTCGCCGACGTGAACGATCCGGCGGCAACCCAGGCACACCTTGACGCCGTGACCTTTCTGCAGCGGGCGCAAGGAAACCTCGCAAAGCTAAGCGGGATGGAGTTTTCAGGCGAACGAGTCACCGCGATCAAGTGTTACCTGACGGGCGAAGACATGGGTGACGGGCAGTTCAACATCCGTCGCCTGCACATCATGGACAAGCACGGACTATCTCGCGTGGCTTACAACGCGAAGGTCAATATTTACCGTGAGGACGCCCGGCCAATCCTACTGGGCATCGAAGACAAAAAGCTCCCCGAAGCTCGCCCACCCGCCTGACCAGGATTCCCCCGAATCTCGCCCGCCCGCTTGACGATGCTCAATTGTTGGAAGGCACGCTGTGCCAAGGGTGCTTTTCGACCGAAGTAACGCGCAGCGCAGCGAGCCATGAGGGAGAGAAGCACCCTTGGCGCGGCGCGAGTATCTTGACTTAAGTTGGTCGGGGCGGGGAGATTCGAACTCCCGACCCCCACAACCCCATTGTGGTGCGCTACCAGGCTGCGCTACGCCCCGACCTATAAGAAAATGGTGGCTGGCACTCAATCACCGAGTCGCATGATACGTGCGACGGTGAGCAGATGAAAGAATAACAATTAGCGACGTATAATTTTTAGAACCTGTTCGAGTTCCGTGCGCATTTGCCGAATTATCTGCTGGCTTTGCGTGACATCCGATTTCGCATCATCACCGGTCAAGCGCTGACGTGCGCCACCGATCGTAAAACCTTCATCGTACAGAAGGCTGCGAATCTGCCGGATAATCAGTACGTCCTGGCGCTGGTAATAACGACGATTGCCGCGTCGCTTCACCGGTTTCAGTTGTGGAAATTCCTGCTCCCAGTACCGCAGTACGTGGGGTTTCACTGCGCAAAGATCGCTTACTTCACCAATGGTGAAGTAGCGCTTGCCAGGAATTGGAGGTAATTCGTCGTTATTCCCCGGTTCCAGCATATGCTTCCACTCGGGCCTTTAGTTTTTGTCCTGGCCGGAACGTCACAACACGACGTGCGGAGATCGGAATCTCCTGTCCGGTTTTCGGATTTCTGCCCGGTCTTTCTTTTTTATCCCGAAGATCAAAGTTCCCGTATCCGGAAAGTTTGACCTGCTCCCCAACTGCAAGTGATGCACGCAGTTCTTCAAAGTACATGTCGACGAGTTCACGGGCTTCGCGTTTGTTAAGGCCAAGTTCGTTGAACAACGATTCCGCCATGTCTGCTTTTGTTAGCGCCATTGAATCAGTCTCTCAATTCGGCAGCAAATTCTTGTTGCAATTTTTGCACCGCCGCGGCTTTTGCGGCGTCTGCATCATCGTCAGTAAGGGTGCGGGATGTTTCCTGTAAAATCAAGCCTATTGCGACGCTTTTTAGCCCAGCTTCTATGCCTGACCCTGTGTAAACGTCAAAAATTCTTACGCTACTGATCAGATCCGGGGCAGCCGCTGCTGCCGTACGAACCAGGTCGGCTGCCGAAACTTTCTGGTCGACAAGGAACGAAATATCGCGTCGGATAGCCGGGTATTTTGAGATTATTTCGGCTTCTGGCGCCTTCGATGCCAGTGCCGCGTCAGCATCGAGTTCGAAAACATAGACGGCGCGCTTGAGATCGAAGTGCTTAGCGGTTGTCGGATGCAGCTTGCCGACAACACCGACTACCACACCATTGCGAACCATGTTGGCAGCCTGTCCCGGTTGTAAAGCGGGGTGCGAAATGGCTGCAAATTCGAATTGATCATCGCTGCCGCCAAGACGCAACAGCGCTTCAACATCCGACTTTATGTCAAAGAAATCAACCGCCTGTGATTTGCTTCCCCACTGCTCCTCGAGCACGGGGCCGCTTGCGAGACCCGCAATGCGCACAACCTCTTCATGCTCTTGCAAATTTCCATGGAACGATTTGCCAATTTCAAACAAACGAATTCGTTCCTGTTGTCGTGCTGCATTGCTCGCAGCGGCTTCGAGCATACCCGGCCAGAGTGAGGAACGCATGACGGACATTTCTGATGAAATCGGGTTGCTCAATTCGAGTTTCGGTTCAGAACCCGTCAGCAATTTGTCGGCATCCGCGGAAACGAAACTGTAGGTCACCACTTCCTGGTAATCGCGCGCGACCAGGGTCGATGCAATTTTCACCGCCGGTATATGCGCCTCTGTTGAGGTTGCCAGTGGTGTCTCTGCAATAGCTGTCGTTTCGGGAATCGAATCGTAACCATGAATGCGCGCAACTTCCTCGATTAAGTCAGCCTCGATCGCAATATCGAAACGATGCAATGGTGCAATGACATCCCAGCCACTGTCAGAAACATGTACATCAAGACCAAGTCGAATCAGAATACCGGTGACGATGTCATCGTCAATTTCGACGCCAAGCAATGTCGACAAGCGCTCGCGCCGAAGACCTATTTTGTTCGCCTTCGGAACGTGTTCGTCGGCGCTGGTGACGACCAGCGGCCCAGGCTCGCCGCCGGCGGCCAGCAGCAACAGTTCTGTGGCCCGTTGGATCGCACGGCCCTGCCCTGACGGGTCCACACCGCGTTCAAAACGCATGGATGCGTCCGTATGCATGCCGTATGAGCGGGCCCGTCCGGCCATGTAGTCCTGCGGCCAGTACGCGGCCTCGAAAAATACGTCGACGGTATGGTCGGTGACAGCCGTACTGAGCCCCCCCATGATTCCGGCCAGACCGATGACGCCACTGTCGTCGGTGATGACCAATGTGTCCTCATTAACCTCAATCTCTTTCTCGTCGAGCAAGGTAACTTTTTCGCCGGACTTCGCGAGTCGTGGCCGGATGGCGCCTTTGACGAGATTCAGGTCATAAGCGTGCAGCGGCTGTCCAAGTTCCATCATGACGTAATTCGTAATGTCGACGACGGGATGAATTTCACGAAGTCCCACACGCCGCAATCTCTCGACCAGCCATAGTGGAGAGCGCGCCTGCGGATCAATGCCACGAATAACGCGACCCGCAAACACTGGACATCCAGCTGGCTCGAGGAGTTCGACGGCTAGCACGTCATCGATGTTCGCGGAGACTTCTGCAACATCGGCGTTTTTCAATTCGGCCCCGGTCAATGCAGACACATCGCGTGCGATGCCGAGAACGCTGAAGCAATCGCCACGGTTGGGTGTCAGATCGATATCGAAGACGGCGTCCGGCAGACTCAGGTACTCAAGCAGCGATGTGCCGACCGGGGCATCGGGCGGCAGCGCAACAATACCGTCTGAATCTTCGCCGAGGCCCAGTTCGACGGCCGAGCAAAGCATTCCGTTTGACACGACGCCACGAATCCTGGCTTTGCGGAGCTTGATGCCGTTGGGCAACGTCACGCCGGTGGCGGCAAACGGGCTTTTCATGCCCTGGACGACATTCGGCGCGCCGCAAACGACCTCGACGGACTTGCTCGAGCCTGTTGACACTTTGCACACGCTCAGGCGATCGGCATCCGGGTGCTTGCTGACTTCGAGTACTTCACCGACAACGACACTGTCCAGTCCGTCGCCCTCGATCGTGATCTCGTCGACCTCATGGCCGAGCATCGTCAATTGATGGCCCAGCGCGTCAGTATCGAGGTCGGGGTTGACCCATTCGCGTAACCAGGATTCTGCAATCTTCACGACGACTACCGGAACTGCCGCAGAAAACGCAGGTCGTTCTCGAAAAACGTCCGCAAATCAGTGACGCCATACCGCAACATCGCGAGGCGCTCAACGCCAATGCCGAAGGCATAGCCCGTGTATTCCTCCGCGTCGATACCGGCGGTTTCCAAAACATTTGGATGCACCATGCCGCAACCGAGGATCTCGAGCCATTTGCCCTCTTCCCAGCGAATATCGACTTCGGCCGATGGTTCGGTAAACGGAAAATAAGACGGCCGGAATCGCAATTCGGTTTTACGCTCGAAAAAGTTTTCCACGAACTGGTGCAGCGCGGCTTTAAGATTGGCAAAGCTGATGCCGTGATCGATGACCAGGCCTTCAACCTGGTGGAACATCGGCGTATGTGTCTGATCCGAGTCACACCGGTAAACACGCCCGGGAGCAATGATTCGAATTGGCACACCTTCGGTCACCATCGAACGAATCTGGACCGGGGAGGTATGCGTTCTGAGCAGCTTGCCGCCGGGAAAATAGAACGTGTCGTGCATCGCGCGTGCCGGGTGATTCTCGGGAATATTCAGCGCCGAGAAATTGTGAAAATCATCCTCGATTTCCGGGCCGGTGCGAATGCCGAAGCCGGCATTCTGAAAAATCTGCTCTATGCGGGCCATCGCCCTGGTGACCGGATGGCGTCCGCCGATATGCTGTCCGCGCCCCGGCAAGGTCACATCGATGGCATCCTCGGCCAGCTTTTGCTCGAGAACCTCGGCCTCCAGTGCGTCGCGCCGTGCATTGATTCGCTGCTGCAAATCCTTTTTCGCGCGATTGATCTCCTGCCCTGCTTCGGGGCGCTTCTTCGCCGGTAGCTGGCTGAGTCCCTTCAGCCGAATCGTCAGTTCACCCTTCTTGCCGAGGAACTCGACGCGCACCGCATCCAAAGCAACAAGGTCGCCTGCCGCATCGATTTTCGATGCAGCGGTGGCGACGATCTTGTTCAGTGCTTGCATGTGGGCGTGTCCGCTGTCGGGTTCGGTCACCCGCGCCCGACCCAGCGGTACTTACGCGGCTTCTGCGAGAGCGGCCTTGGCCGCTTCTGCGATTGCACCGAAGGCGTCCGGATCATGGACAGCGATGTCGGCGAGAACCTTGCGGTCGACCTCGATCTCGGCGCGGTTCAGGCCATTGATCAGACGGCTGTACGACAGTCCGTGCAGACGTGCGGCCGCGTTTATGCGCGTGATCCACAATGCGCGGAATTGACGCTTGCGCTGGCGGCGGTCGCGATACGCGTACTGGCCGGCCTTGATGACGGCCTGTTTCGCTGTTTTGAATAGTTTACTGCGCGCGCCGTAGTAGCCCTTTGCTTTCGAGAGGACTTTCTTATGGCGTGCCTTGGCGGTTACGCCACTTTTTACTCGTGCCATTTCTCAATCTCCTCTTAACTGTACGGGAGCATGCGACGCACACTCTTTACGTCGGCGTCAGCAACCTGCTGGGTCGAGCCCAACTGACGCTTACGCTTCGACTTTTTCTTGGTAAGAATGTGATTGAGGTGGGACTGGGCGCGCTTGTAGCCACCCTTGCCCGTGCGCCGGAAGCGCTTGGCCGCGCCCCGGTTGGTCTTCATTTTCGACATTTCGTCGTCTCCACTTTTCTTGGCCTTGCTCGGTACTGCGTCTTGTAAGACACGCTGCAGCCGTCGCAGGCGGGGTAAATGGTGTCCCCGGATCACTCCGCAAGACAACCGTTACTCACTTTTTCTTTGGCGCAATCACCATGATCATTTGCCGGCCTTCCATCTGCGGCATCTGCTCGACCACACCATATTCATCCAGGTCATCTCGAACCCGGGTCAGCAGCTGTGAGCCCAGTTCCTTGTGCGCCATCTCCCGACCTCTGAATCTCAACGTAACCTTGGTCTTGTCCCCGATCTCGAGGAAATGAACAAGCTTGCGCAACTTAATCTGGTAATCGCCTTCGTCCGTTCCGGGTCGAAACTTGATTTCCTTAACATGTACCTGTTTTTGCTTTCGCTTCGCCGACTGGGCCTTCTTGTTCTGTTCGAACAAAAACTTGCCGAAGTCCATGATGCGACACACCGGGGGTTCGACATTCGGTGAAACTTCCACCAGGTCCAGCCCTTCAACCTTGGCGACCTCGATTGCCTCCGCCAATGGCAACACGCCGCGTTGTTCTCCCGCCGAGTCGATAACACGCACCTCGGTGGCGTCGATCTCTTCATTGCGCCGTACGCGCTTTGATACTGCGATCCTGACATCCTCCAGCCAAAAAACAGGTCCTGCGGCAGCCGAATTTGCCCTTTTGGGACAACAGCCAACGCGGGAACGCGATTCTATATAGCCGGACTGCAGGAAACAACCGTGCAAGCCCTCAATTTCTCAAAAAAATCAGGCGCTTTGACGGTTGCAGGCAACGATAAAACTGGTGGGCGATGGTGGTCTCGAACCACCGACCTCCACGATGTCAACGTGGCGCTCTACCCCTGAGCTAATCGCCCGCGAATTCCTGCCCCTCGCTCGGAGGGCGGCACAAGATACTGAAACCGAAGCCTGATCGCAAGCTCTGCGCAGGGCCTTTTTCGGCCGCTTCAGCCGGCTTTGCGCTCCGAAATTCCCAGGCCGTCTTCGCGAATCCGGTGAATCTCGTCACGGAGCCGTGCCGCCTCCTCGAATTCGAGGTCGCGGGCGTGTTTCAACATCTGTTTTTCCAGCTTGGCAGCCCGTTTTAGCAGTTGCGCCGGCGACATTGTTGCATAGGACGCGGCCTCTTCGGCGGCCCGGCGACGGTCCTTCCTCGGCGCCGGATACGCGGCCTCCATGATATCGGCAACCTGCTTTACGATGGTCGCGGGCTTGATGCCGTGCTTCGCGTTGTGTTTGACCTGTCGCTCGCGGCGGCGCGCCGTTTCATCGATCGCCCGCTGCATCGAGCCCGTGACCTTGTCCGCATAGAGAATCGCCGTTCCGTGTATATTACGGGCCGCGCGGCCGATGGTCTGAATCAGCGAGCGCTCTGACCTCAGGAAGCCTTCCTTGTCGGCGTCAAGGATGGCGACCAGCGAGACCTCGGGCATGTCCAGCCCTTCGCGCAGCAGGTTGATGCCGACCAGCACATCGAACGCGCCCAGGCGCAGGTCGCGGATGATCTCGGTGCGTTCCACGGTGCCGATATCCGAGTGCAGGTAGCGCACGCGTACGTCGTGTTCCCGCAGATAATCGGTAAGGTCTTCCGCCATTCGTTTCGTCAGGGTGGTAATCAGCACGCGCTCGTCGCCGGCAACGCGTTTGCCGATTTCCGAAAGCACGTCGTCCACCTGCGTTCTGGCCGGACGAATATCAACGTCCGGATCGATCAGGCCGGTCGGGCGCACGAGCTGTTCGACGACATTGTCGGCGTGCTCAATTTCGTAGTTGCCCGGCGTGGCGGACACGTAGATGGTCTGTGGCGACAGGCCCTCGAATTCATCGAATCGCAACGGACGATTGTCGAGCGCGGACGGCAGGCGAAAGCCGTGTTCAACCAGCGTCTCCTTGCGGGACCGGTCACCTTTGTACATGGCACCGAGTTGCGGCACGGTGACATGACTTTCGTCGATGATCAGCAGCGCGTTGTCCGGCAGGTAATCGAACAGGCACGGTGGCGCTTCGCCAATTTCTCGACCCGACAGATAGCGCGAATAATTCTCGATCCCGGCGCAATATCCGAGTTCCCTGATCATCTCGAGATCAAATAAAGTTCTCTGTTCAAGTCTTTGACATTCCAATAGTTTTTCATGTTCACGCAGATAGGCCAGGCGATCTTTCAACTCGACTTTGATGTGGTCGCAAGCTTCCAGCAGGCGTTCTCGCGGCGTCACGTAATGGGTCTTCGGGAAAATCGTCAGGCGCGGCACACGGCGGGATACCTCGCCCGTCAGCGGATCGAAGTAGGAAAGTGACTCTATGCGCTCGTCGAACAATTCAATGCGGACGGCGTCGCGCTCGGACTCGGCCGGAAAGATGTCGATAACGTCGCCGCGCACCCGGTACGTGCCCTGCGACAAATCCAGTTCGTTGCGCGTGAACTGTAGTTCGGCGAGCCGTCGCAGAATCGTGCGCTGATCGATTGGATCCCCCCTGACCAGGTGCAAGACCATGCTGAAATAAGCTTCGGGATCACCAAGGCCGTAAATCGCCGACACGGTCGCAACGATGATTGCGTCAGTTCGTTCGATAAGCGCTTTCGTCGCCGACAGGCGCATTTGTTCAATGTGCTGATTAATCGACGCGTCTTTCTCGATATAGGTATCGGAACTCGGCACATACGCTTCGGGTTGGTAATAATCGTAGTAAGACACGAAATACTCGACCGCATTGCGTGGAAAAAACTCGCGCATTTCACCGTAAAGCTGTGCCGCAAGTGTCTTATTCGGCGCGAGCACAATGGCCGGCCGCTGCACACGCTCGATGACACTCGCCACGGTAAATGTCTTGCCAGAACCCGTTACACCCAGCAAGACCTGGCGCGCGAGGCCGTCTCCCAGACCTTCGACAAGACCACTGATCGCGGTGCCCTGATCGCCCGCCGGCTGATAACTCGACACGAGCGCAAAGCGATCACGATCATCCACCTTGGACTTCTTGGGCAGGCTCGTCGTTTCACGTACCATTCGGCGTCTGATGGACGCCAGTGGGCGTCTGTTGGGCGCCCGTGGGCGCCTATTTTCGGAGGCAATCGAGTGAGTTTATCAGTTTCGTCACGCATGGCTCGTATCAGGCCGTCGCCGACCGGCGCCGTGCTGGCACTTGCGGCGGAGCTGCGCGCGCAGGGGCGTGACATCATCAGCCTGGGTGCCGGCGAGCCCGATTTTGATACACCACAGTTCATCAAGGATGCGGCGACGAATGCGATCGCCGCCGGCGTGACGAAATACACGCCGATCGATGGCACGGCCGAACTCAAGGCGGCGATTCAACGCAAATTCTCCCGCGACAATTCGCTCGACTACGAACCATCCCAGATTCTCGTCACCGCGGGCGCGAAACAGGCGTTGTTCAACCTGTGTCTCGGATTGCTCGGGAACGGCGACGAAGTCATCATCCCGGCGCCCTACTGGGTCTCCTACCCCGACATGGTGAAGCTGGCGGATGCCGAGCCGATTATTGTCGAAACCGGGCTTGATGACGACTTCAAGATGACGCCGGAGCAATTGGCCGGGGCCATTACAGCCAAAACGCGGATGCTGATACTGAACAGCCCAAGCAACCCGACCGGGGCGAGCTATACGCAGGCCGAATTGCAGGCGCTCGGCGTCGTCCTTGCCGAGCATCCCGATATCGTCATTGCCGCTGATGACATCTACGAACATATCCGGTGGGCGGACGAGCCGTTCACGAGTTTCGCGACCGCCTGTCCCGATCTTTACGATCGCACGCTGACGACAAACGGGGTCTCCAAGGCCTACGCGATGACGGGATGGCGAATTGGTTACGCGGCTGGACCTGAGTCTTTGATAAAGGCAATGAAGACGATTCAGAGCCAGAGCACATCGAACGCCTCGAGTGTGTCACAGGCTGCAGCCCAGGCCGCACTCGACGGTGACCAGTCGCCCGTGGGCGAAATGACCGCTGCCTACAAGCAACGCCACGACTATATCGTGGGGGCGCTCAATGCGTTGGATGGCTTCGAGTGCCGTCCTGGCGAGGGCACGTTTTATGCGTTTCCGAGGGTTTCAGGCGTGCTGCAGCAGAAAGGACTGGCCGGCGATTCGGAACTCGTCGAGTTGCTATTGAACGAAGCAGACGTCGCTTGCGTGCCCGGCTCGGCCTTCGGGGCACCGGGCTATATGCGACTTTCGTTTGCGTGCTCCCTGGAAACGCTCGTGGAGGCCGTACAGCGCATAAAACGGGCACTTTACGCTTGACTTCGCGCAGGGCCTGGACGAGAATCCCGGCCGCTCTGACGCGATTCCCCGATAGCTCAGTTGGTAGAGCGATTGACTGTTAATCAATTGGTCCCTGGTTCGAGTCCGGGTCGGGGAGCCAAATTCTTGGGAAGCCCTCCATGTGAGGGCTTTTTGTCAATCGGCTGCCATGTAAGGGAGGGATCGGGACGACCAGTCTGATTTTCCGCAAGCATAGTCCTTATGCCATTGGTAACCTGCTCACTGCTGATGGGCATGTCGCACCCGACATCCCGCTGCAAAATCATGACATTGCCAAGTCTCTGACTGCCATCAGGTTTCCACGGGCTTGTATCCGAAGAGTAACCTGCAGGCCACGGTCCCCAGCAAAATGGATTCCCGGTGCCGAACAAAGCAACCGTTGGCACGCCATGAGCTGCGGCGAT